>Ga0247723_1001931_pt1 | contig 11599 bp, 27 predicted proteins | sample MSEWelMarce5H_FC_FD_189079 | JGI IMG/M metagenome (GOLD analysis project Ga0247723, IMG submission 189079) | Subsurface sediment microbial communities from gas well in West Virginia, United States - MSEEL Well Study Marcellus 5H_FC | ecosystem: Environmental > Terrestrial > Deep subsurface >...
ACATTGAGATCAGCGTCGTGCCGCCGAAAGCGGAGGACGCCCCGATCGAGATTATTCAGAGGAAATCCAAAGATGCTGAAATGGCGCTTCCGCTCTATGTTCACCTGAAGTCAGTCCCGATAACGGGCTGGATGGATGAGGATGGCGAACAGGTGACCAGCGCGGTCGTGGTGGCCGCTGAAGCGCCCGCGAGGGCGGAGAAGCAGGACAAGCTGTCTAAGCACAGAAAGCTCTTTGAAAGCGCGTGGTGGGCCTCTGGCGCGGAGGAAAGAGAGGAGAGGCCTTATCTTTCGCGCAGCGGCTTTGTTGAGTACGTCGTTAATAATCTGGGCGTCAAGGAAGCCAGTGCCAAGCTTTATGCGAAGCCGTCACAGGCGGGCAGGCCGGTGGCTGACTTGCTTATCAGCGAGGTGATAGCGGCGCATGAGCACGGTTGGATAGTGATTGATGATGCTCAAGCAAGCGCGATGATGATGAGGAAAAATGGCGCATGATACGGGGTGGTACAAAAGGGTACAGAGGGGTACAAACGACTTTTTGTACCTGTACCCCAAAAGGGGGCAAAAAGCCGGTTTATGGGGTACAAAGGGGTACACACCCCTATAGGGGTGTACCTCTGTACCCCTGCCGATGCTGTCGGGCGGAAGTACGATATTGAGGGCAAAAAAAACCCCTACAGCATATGTGCGGCAGGGGAAGGAGCCAGAAGGCCAAGGAAAATGATGGTTAATTTTAATATAGAAATCAATCACTTACAATAATTATGAAAAAAGGTAAAATAATTGTGTACAATGGCAAACAGTTTGATTATATTACTCCCATGCCAGCAATAAAGCGGGCCAAAGGGAAAGCAAAATGAGCAACCACCAGCCACGATTCAGCAAGTCTTCAGATGGCAGCGTCTACGCCCTGATCGTTCGCATAGACCGAGACGGCCAAGAAAATGTGATTCACGGCTTTGCGCGTCACTTCAAGTCACTTGCAGCGGCTGAGAAGTCTGCCTCTAACTACATGGCAAAACACGGCCTGTAACCACCACCACCACCGCCCCCTACGGGGGGCAAGGAACAAGATCATGGCATTTGCACCAATAGCTCAAATCGGAACAGTGGTAGGCCAGTTCACCGAGCGCGAATACGGGAAATGGTTTGAGTACGACGCCCTGAGTGATAACCCCGACTACCCGCACCGGGTGTGGGTTACGACCCCACGCGAGGGCATAGACAGCGGCTGGCGTCATGCCAAGGTGCTCAAGACGGTGGCTCACGTTGTCATCGATGAGGACGAGGATGGTCTGATAGTCGAGAAGTGGAGCATCAGGGGCCACTCGGTCTACGGCAAGTAATAACGGGGCCAAGGATGGCTATTAAAATAAATGCGAAATATGTAAAATAATTGTTTACATAGGCAAACTGTTTGATTATATTACTCCCATGCCAGCAATAAAGCGGGCGACAAATAAGGGAAAACAAAATGAACAAGGCGCACAGCATGAACGCACTGCAACTCGAATTCAGCACCACCTCCTACGAATTTAGCCACGGGCGCAAACCGAAAGGCTTCGGGAGCTGGGCGTTCCAAGAAGGGCGCAGCACCGAGATTTTTGCACCGTACAGCATGACGCTGACGGACGCGAAGAAATGGCTCAAGCAGCACCTGCTCGATCAGAAAGTTGAAGGGTATTTTGTTGTCAAGGTTTGTCCATAAACATAAGCGGAACACAGGGGAATAAAATGATCGCACGCCAAGCAATTCAGACCAAGTACCACGGCCCGACCAACACCAAGGGTTCGCGCATCAGCGCAACCTCAGCCAGCGGCATCAAAGTGTTCATCGGCTACCCCCATGAGCTCTCTGGCGTAGATTGCCACGCCAAGGCGGCTGAAGCCTTGGCTCGCAAACTTGGATGGACAGCCGAAGCGTTCGAGGCGCACTGGGTCGCTGGCGGAACGAAAGATGGATATGTTTTTGTGCAATCACATCGAGGCTAAGACTATGGCAAACATGGCGCAGGTCAATAAAGCAATCAGGCAGCGATTCCAAAAGCTCGACATCGAGGCCATCCGGGGCGATGGCTATGTGTGGTTTTACGGGGTTGACACGGTCGGGGTTGCGTCGGTGTTTTCAAACCCGCCGACCACGCCGACGGAAGACATGATTCGGATTTGCATCGAGGAAATCGAGAGGGTATGGGGATGAGAACAACAGCGCAGGGCTTCACGGCGATGAAGGGGCACGTCGCGGACGGGCAGGAAATCGCGGTAGGCAATAAGGTCTACACGCTCAAGAACACGATGCGCGGCTGGATGCTTTACGGTCCAGACGGTTTGGCGGTGTCGGGAATTCTCCCGGCAGCGGTGGATGTGGAATTTTTTGTAATCAACGGACTCGGAGCAAATTTATGAGAATTGATAAAAGCACAGCATCAGCATGGGCAAAAACGTCAGGCGTCAAAAGTCTGGCGGACGTTTCCCGAATGACCGGCGTCAGCCGCCAGACCCTGACGAACTGGCACCGCAACAAAACCGAACTGTTCGGGGTGGTCATTCTTGGGTGCTTCGCTAAAAAAGATCAAGATAATGTAAAATAGTTGTTTACAACGTAAAACAGTTTGAGTATTGTACACACATGGCCGCAATTCAGCAGGCCGACAAACAGGAAAATGAAAATGAAAAATTACAAAACTTTTTACGCCAACTCAATCGAAGGTTGCGTATCCTGCGGTCTTGATGACCTGCCAAAAGGCGGAAACTGGATTGTAAGTGATAATGAAAAAGACGTTATAAGCTGGCTGAATGAATCACATCAAGTCTCTGAATTTTACAAAGTCAGCAATGACGTGCTGATTGCTGTTGAGTCAGAGTTTGGAATTTACTAAAAACAACGGCCACGGACGGCCATCAACCAAGGAAAAAGAAATGTTAATAAAATACACATCCTCAGTCAAAACTGCCGCCGGATGGCGCTCTGAGCTGATAACAGCTCGCGTTGAGCTGATGTCACCAAAGCGCGCAAAAGTCATCGAAGTCATTGATATTGGTGGCAACGGATCAACCGGCTACGCCTCGCGCACTGGCGCAAAGCGTCAAGAGTATTCGGTCGGCTACTTTGCAAAACAGCAGCTTGGCCTGACCAAGAATCTGTCGGCTTGCGAGGTGGCAGCATGAAAGAAGCTCTTGCAATGATTGGATGCTGCCTGCTGGCAGTGCTGATCGGGATAATGGTGGTCCTATGATAAAGATCACTTTTTACAGCATCGACCTTGCTGCTGAGATCAGCAGCTATGCAGATGGCGACTGGGATTTAGATTGCCTGTATGTGCTCGACAGCAAGGGGAAGGTTTACGAGGAACTACCGGCGCATATGCTGACAGCTTCGGCAGATAGAGAAATACACGCCTTGATTGAAAAGGCGCTCGATGAGCTTGAGCCAGATTGCGACGGGCCAGATGTGCTCGGCTCACCTGAGTATTTTTTCAGAGGTGTGCGATGCTGAGATTCTTCTCAAAAGACATAAAGCGGATTTCCGACAAGCCGCACCCGATGCAGGCGATTATCGACAGCGAAGCGGGTTACCGATACCCGTACTCAAGCACAGAACAGCCAGACTCTTATCGTCGGCTTTCAGATGTTCCATACAAAAAAACCTTAGAATGGGATGCCATCAAATGAAACTTTTGACGCTGCAACAACTCATCGATGAGAAAGCTTTTCCGACAAGCACACAGCTATCCGCGCCGCTCGTTATCCGGGTGGATGACATTGTAGAGTGGCTTTTTCTGAAGCGCGAGTCTCAAGAGGCAAAGATAAGCAAGAGCCAGATAATCGACGTGCTGCTGGCTACAATGTCAATGAGCGAGGGCGTGACGGCAGACGCAATAATTGCGGCGCTAAACGCCACGGCGCAGGATTCGCAGTTATGATGGCTGCAATTCTTTGCGTAGCATCAGCAATTTATTTCGAGGCCCGGAGCGAACCGATAGAGGGCCAAGCAGCAGTAGCGTGGGTTATTTATAACCGCACCGCATCAGATGGCTACCCGAGTACTGCTTGCGACGTTGTGCATGAGGACGAACAGCGCAGAAAAAAATGCCAGTTTTCTTTCATGTGTGACGGACTGCGCGAGGATATTTACGACCAAGACGCATACGCCAGAGCAGTCATCATTACGATTTTGACAGCAGTAAACTTTTTGCCAGACCCTACTGGCGGGGCCACGCATTATCACAGAGCCGAATCTGCCCCATTTTGGGCGCAAAGTGAAAATGTTGTGGCAAAGATCAACGACCATATTTTTTACAAAGGCGTAAAATGAAATTCAACGAGGACTACACCGTGCATTCAAAAGATTATTTTAGAAAACTGTCGGAGACAACGACACAGCCAAAGAAAGCCGACCCGTCAATACTTGCCGACAAGATAGCGAAGTTTCTCGCCACTCCCGGTAAAAAGATTACGGAGGTTGCAAGGGGTGCTTCCGGCATGACGCTGTCGCCTATGGGTATTTGTCGGAACGGGATAAAAGGAGCCGAGAAATGAAACCAGTTACAGCTCCCGATATACTCCAAACAGCAGCGCAGCACATGCAAGAACGTGCAGCGACGTATGACCAGCAGGGCGGCGAAAGAAGCATAGGCAAGACCGTGTCGATGTTCAATATCCTAACAGGGCACGGGCTGACCGACGAGCAAGGATGGCTGTTCATGACCTGCTTGAAGATGGTCCGGGCACAGGCTGGCAGATACCGATCCGACTCATATGAGGATGGTGCAGCTTACTTCGCACTGGCAGGCGAGAGCGCAGCGCAGGAGCGTGTATGAACAAAGAATTATTTACGCGAATTGAGTACTGCCTGAAATATGTAACGATGCCTAATGTGGCAAGAGAAACGATTGAGCTATGCAAAGCCGCCCTATCGGAGCCGGTTGCATCATCGCAGCCGACCGAACTGGAAATGCACCGCGCAGACTATAACGCTATTAAGGCGGCAGGGTTTGATTCTCCCGGCGAGCTGTTAGCGGCATATAACACGCTCACCGCGAGCAAGGAGAGTGGAAAGTGAAGCTGACACTAATCAATCGAATTTGGTTGTGTATCGATATATTGACTATCAGGGGGCGCAACGGAAGCCCGGCATATGAGAAGCAACTTAGCACATTTATGCGAGGATACGACTCGGGTCGCCACGACGAAAGCCTGCATAATCTTTTTCGGGAGATGCACAATGAACGTTGAAAAATTGATTAAGCTGCACGGGTTTGACGTACATGGTGGGTGCCCCGGACGAGAGCCGTCGATTGCAATAAAAGAATCAGACCTTCGCGCATGGATGGCCGGTCACGCGAGAGCAAAAGATGCGGGGGCTAAGGAGTGGAATCAGGCAACCGGCAGAGACGGAAAGCTTTATACAGACGGATGGAACGATTGCAGGAATGCCATGATCACTGCGAGCAAGGAGAAAAATAATGAATGATCTGACAAAGCGCGAACAGTTCGCAATGGCGGCGATGCAGTCCCTGTGTTTAAGAAAGGGTTATAGTCGGCATGAGCATCTCGCCCTAGATGCTGTAAATTTAGCCGATGCAATGCTGGCCGCGCTATCTACCATGATCACCGCGAGCAAGGAGAAAAATAATGAATGAGCTGAAGCCGGTGGCATCAATCTGCGTTTCGCATTGGCGAGGGGCGGCAGGGATGGAAAATATTGAACTGCAAATGCGCGTGGATTTGCCTGACGGCGTGCATCAGGTTTACGCCATCCCCGACACGCACAGGGTTGTGAGTGTGGAGCTGCTGGAGCGCTTGCAGTATTGCGCTGAAGCATCTCCATTCGCAGCAGATGAAGAAACGTTTCTAACACTCCGCGCCATCATCGACAAGGAGCAATCATGAAGCCCGAGCACTGCAAAGGGTGTACACACTTTAACAACGCCGGGAATTTACGGTTAAAGAAATTCAACGCATGGTGTTGCGCTAAAGGCGCAGAAGCCAAACGGTCGGTCGGATGGTGCAAGACGCACAGCAAGAAAACCGAATCTCAGGCCGCGCAGTACCTGCTAGAAACCGAGAAGGGCTTGATTGTGGACACTCACATCTAATCAACTCACCAGCGCAACAATAGCGGCAGCAACTTCTGACGGCGTAGTATCTACTGTAAACGTAAACGTTACGCCGCAGTCTCCGTTGTAGTCAGATCCGCGCCAGCAAAAGTTAATTAAGTTAACCACAAAATCAATTTCCTTGATCTCGGCCTGGGGGTGCGTTGCGCTTGGCAGATCAATAAGCCAACCTATTCCCGTTGAGGTAACCGGAACTGGAGTGCCTGCAAGGTACGCTGCAATCGCATCAATTGCCTGCGTTACCTGGAAGCCGGTGCTCCATTCAAATGGCACTACGCCGACACTGGTGTTTAGCGCGTTGTTAACGATGTCGCCCGAGTAACAATCTACGCTTGACTGCCCTACCATAACTGTAATCATCAATTACTCCGGTGTTTTCCCAGTAGCTAATATAGCCGCCTCAGTATTAGTATACCAATACCAGTCTGAGATAGGGTATCTGTACTCGCCGTGACTCGCTTCATTCAGGCTGTAATCCAGCCCCTCGATATTGTCAGCTAAGATCAGCTTGTCGTCTTCAACTTTGTAAAAAGGCATGGTGGTTACCCCGTGACAGCGTAGCCCTTGAGCAACGCAATGTTGGTTTTTAGGTTGCGGTACGACAGCGTGTTAGTGCCGCTAGATGTCGCCGGTCGGCTTAACGTAACGCTAACACCCGCAACAATAGATGCCACGGTGGCTTTGTAGCGCAGGGTTCCGCTGCCGTTTGTTGTTAGGACAAGTGCTGACCCACCCAGCGTTGCAGCGACTTGGAAAGCGTTCGCCGTAGCGCCCACCACAAAGTAAATCGTGTTGATTACTATGCCGGTTGTTGTAACGATAGTCGCAAACGAAACTTCATCATTGTCTGACAGCCCGTGCGCCACTAAGTTCACCGTGTCCCCAGCATCGGTGGTGGTCACGGCTATTGCTGTAGTTGACGGCGTACCAACTCCCGTTACCTGCATGCCGGTAGTAATGCCCGTGGTGCTCGCCATAGTAACTACAGTGCTGCCAGCGGTCGTCGTACCGGACAACGCCACCGGAGTGACCGCGCCCCAGTTCGTAGACACTGTTATAACCAACCCCTGCGTATTCGAGGTTCCCAGCCCTGCGAACACAGACTCTAAGCCCGCTTGGGACAACTTTGCTGAAGCGTAGGATATGGCGCGTCGCCCACCGGACGTTGTTGCGTTTTGAAGTGAAGGGCAAGTAGCGAACATATCGAGGGTGCTAGCCGCCGCCACGTTTAGCAGCGGCACTGCGGACAGGGACGTGCAGGCCCCGAACATGTTACTAAAAGTTGTGCCCGCCCCCGTATTTAGCAGCGGGATAGTCTGCAGAGAAGAACAGTTCTGAAACATTTGACTAAACGTCGTACCAGAAGCGGTGTTTAGCTGCGGTATCGTTTGCAGAGAGAGACAGCCTCGGAACATGCTACCAAAAGCCGTACCCGCAGCTACATTCATCAGCGATACGGTTTGCAGAGAAATAGAGTCCTCGAACATGCTGGTAAAAGTTATACCTAAAGGCATGTTTAGCGCCGGGACAGCTTTCAGCGAAGAACAAGATCGCAGCATGCTATTAAAGCTTGTTCCCGTAGCTAGATTTAGCAGCGGGATAGTCTGTAGAGACGAGCAGCCAAAGAACATCCTGTCAAATGTTACCCCCACCGCTGTATTTATCAACGGTATCGTTTGCAGAGAAGAACACCCCTCAAACATGCTGGTAAAGGTTATTCCCGCTACGGTGTTTAGTAGTGCTACAGTTTGTAACGCTGAACAAGTGTTAAACATGAATGTGAAGACTGTTGCCGAAGGCGTGTTCACCGAAACGCTGGCTAGGCTTGAACAAACAGAGAACAGGTAGCTAGCGGTTGTAATAGCACTACTAAGGATATTGACCTGCTCTAGGTCTTTAAAGTTGATAACTTGCGCAGCAGCTCCGGCTGCCGTCACGCCGATCAGCAGACTTGTCATCAGTGTGCCCGCTACCGCGATATCGATAAAGCCGCTGGTGTATGCGTTAAGATTTGTCTGCGTGTGCTTCTTGTGCAGGTTCAGGGTGGTCAGATTCTGCCCAGACTGCGGGGTTACGGTGACAATGGCTTGCTTATACCCGCGCGAGGTAAGCGTGCCATCAAAAAACACGTTAGTGTAACTGTACGTGTGTTCCGCAGTTACGCCCGTAGCGAAGTTTTCCGGTGAAGACCCATCGCCCCAGTCAACCGTGTAGTTACCTGCAGCGGAAAGCGCGAGAAAGTTAGACTCCTCGTAAATAGCGTGCAGGCCCACGAACTTTTGATCTGCTGCGTCAATAGCAGGCAGCGCCAGCCAGTCCACAGGACGGGTCCACGTTGGAAGCGGGTTGGAGGTACTTGTGTACTTGGTCTTAAGCCCGCGATTTGTTGCGGCAGTTATGCTCATGTGATCTCCGAACCGTTGAGAGAAAACGCTACGTTAGCCGTCCCCGCGTAAACAGAAACAACATCGGTTGTAGCCAGAGTGATGCCGATTGTCAGAAACAACCCATCGTACTGGTTCACTTGCGCATCGTAGAGGAGGTAGTGCTTGTTGGCTATCGCCTCTCCAGTGGGCCGTACTGCCACTCGCACGTTAGTCGTAACACCGAGATTGCAAACTGTCAGGGTAGAGGCCACAGATGAGGTGGACGCTGGGACAGTATAAAGTGTCGTGAGTGTTGTCGCGGAGGGGTTAACCTGCCCGAGCACTTTGTAAGCTGTAGCCATCGTTTATGCTCCCATTAAAAGAAATACAGATTCAAGGCCACTCGCGGCTCCGCCGCCACCTGCAGCGTTGAGCGTTGTGCCAGTGAACGACAGGTTCGTACCAAGGGTAATCTCCTCGGTGTCCCCGCTTCCCGCAGTGGCCCTACCAAGCAGCCTTGCCGTAGTGACGTTTTGAATCTTGGCGTAGGTAACGGCGTCGTCTAAAAGACCGGCTGTGGGTAGTCCCGTCGCGTTTGTAAGCGTCACTGATGTTGGTGTGCCCAGCACAGGGGTTGTGAGCGTAGGGCTGATTGAAAGTACATTATTACCCGTGCCCGTAGAAGTCGTAACTCCTGAGCCGCCGTTGGCTACAGGCAGTGTGCCAGAGACCTGCGTAGTCAGGCTCACCCCGGAAAGGGTCCCCCCAAGGGTTAGACTGCCGCTGGTTGTTACTGTCCCAGTAAGGGTAATGCCGTTGACTGTGCCTGTACCACTGACAGAGGTTACGGTTCCGCTGCCACCGCCACCGCCACCCGGAATAGTCGCGCTGTTTAGGACTAGTAGATTGTCTATACTGAGGAACTGTTTATCAGCCATGTTAGTCTCTCACGTATCCGCGAACAGTAAATTTAATCGTGCCAGTAAAGGCCGCGCTAGGAGTCCAAGTCAACTTTCGGTTTGTTCCGTCTGTCGTTTTAGCGGCAAGCGCCAAGAAGTTCGCACCCGTAATAAGCCCAGTGTTACCCGCTATAGTTGCATAACGATCCGCGTCAACTCCGTCTCCAAGAGTCCCGTCAACCGCAGTGCCCGATATTTCCGCGAGCACCTCATCAATAACGGCGTTAGCCGATAGGATAGCCTGATTTACCCCGGCAAGATACTGTAGCTCGGATGTGCCCGCCCACGTATTAGCCCAACGCACTTGGAAGTTATAGGGTTGTGGCAGCACTGTGGCACCGGCTACTGGCAGTAGTGCGTGTTGCTTGTTGCCTGATGAGTCCAAGACCTGACCGTTGTCGGTCTGCGCGTTTTGGGCCAGCAGCTCGGAGGTGATGCCGATTCGCACAAAGCTTACATCATCAAGGTACAAGGTCGTAGACCCTGCGCTTGAGTCGTAAAAGTGCAGATCAGCCCCGCCCGCAGAAGCCGTAAATTCCACAGAAAATGTTTGAACCGTTCCGTCTTCTGTCAGGCCAATAGGCCCATACCCGGCAGTGTTATTATAGGCATTGCCGTTATTGACCCGTACATTCCAGCTCCCTGCTGCTGCCCTATATTTGAACTTTAGTCTGTATTTCGCCCCAGTGACCATAGATAGCACATCTGTCCTAACCCCATAGTTTGCAGCAGCAGAGGTCACCAGAAAGTCATATGTTCCGGATATCGGGGAGGTCGAGTTGACTGCTATTGCCCCGCCAGTGTTATTCGCGGCCCATCCTGTCGTTACACCCCCCTCTGCGTCAGGGTTGGAGACCGCATTAGTCTGACTCGCCCCCACATAAGCAGCGGGCACGCCATTAACGAACATAGTCAAGTTTTCAGAAGCGGTCTTTGCAAAGTTAAAAAGCCGATGGATGAACCACTGGCTGGCCGAGCGCACTGCTGAGGTGCCGCAGACGTAAAGGGAGCTGGTGTTGTCTACTGTGAGGAGGATAGATTTGAGAGAGACGTTATCTACCGTCCCGGTAAACGTAGAGCCTGCGTTAATTACAAATGTGACGTTGCCAGTAACTGCGGTTAAATACTGCGTGTAAGTGCCACTTGCGCTTACCGTAGTGGTGCCAACTGCTGTACCGCCCTCAAACCGCATAAGCTGAATACTCCCGGCCACGCGAGTCAGTGTCACGGTCACGGTATAAACCCTGCCAGCTACAAAGGCAATCGGCTGAGACAGGCCAGCAGCAGACCCTGTTGCAGTAAAGCTCGCCACACCTGCCGCAATAGTCCAACCAGTGCCTTTCGTCCAAACCGTATCAGTCGCAAAGTCGCCGTTGGCCAAAAGCTCAGTAGTCGTGTCTCCGGTGGCAGTAATCGCAACAGACGCGCCCAAGATAACCCCGTTGAGCGTGTACACAACAGACCCGGCAGCAGAAGCAGATGATCGAGTGATGTCGACATCAATCACGGCCACATAGCCGTCAGCCATGCCCGTAGCGACTGTGCTGTCGTAGTTCGTGCCATTGATCGTCGTGCGGAGAATGCCCGTTGTCAACAGCGTGAGGATGTAGCCATTCGTGCCGTCGTGTTTGTTGAGCAGGATGACGTCAGCCGCAGGAGTCCAGTCAGGCACTGAGCCGCGCCACTGAAGTGCAAAATTACCAGTGCCGAAATTGTTCTGCACGTTCGTCAGTTGCTGGATGCCGTTGCTTGCCGATGTAGCGGCAGTGATCGACACCTGTACCGCGCGAGCAAGTGGATTCGTGAACGTCGTCACGCTTGAGATGTTGACGATTGCCGCAGCAGCCGCAGCACTAGCAGCACTTGCATTCGCTGAGGACGTTGAGTTGTTTTCGCTTACCAACGCAGCAGCCGCAGATGTCGAAGCATTGGATGCGCTGGTGGAAGCAGCACTTGCTGAAGAACTTGCAGCAGCAGCAGAGTTAGAGGCATTAGATGCGCTGGTTGATGCAGCACTAGCAGAGGAGCTAGCAGCAGTCGCCTGAGTAGTAGCCGTTGATGCGCTCGCCGCTGCGTTAGTCTCACTGGTTGCTGCATTGCTGGCGCTCGTTGAAGCGTTGCTCGCACTGGTTGAAGCGTTAGATGCTTGAGTTGTC
>Ga0247723_1001932_pt1 | contig 11598 bp, 13 predicted proteins | sample MSEWelMarce5H_FC_FD_189079 | JGI IMG/M metagenome (GOLD analysis project Ga0247723, IMG submission 189079) | Subsurface sediment microbial communities from gas well in West Virginia, United States - MSEEL Well Study Marcellus 5H_FC | ecosystem: Environmental > Terrestrial > Deep subsurface >...
ATGTAGTATGAAACATATCATCCGTTTTCTGAATTTGTTCAGGGAACTCAATATCAGGTTCACACCAATGAATCGAATCTAAAAGGTGTGGTGATGTAACTTCGTGCCAATCATCATAGTAGGTTAATTCTCTACCTTTGTATTGAAATGAGAAATGTGGATTACCTGGATTTTTTCTATGTCTTAAACGAACGACATCCAATCCATTTTCAATTGCCTGATAACTTTTCTTTAATGTATTATATGTTGTTTCTTTATTTTCAATCAGATTCCAATCGTGTTCCAAAATTAAAACATAATCGGTTTGTGCATTTTCAGTTAATCTTTTGAATGCTTTTCCAATGCCGATATTTTCTTGCAACCCAATACAATCGATTCCAAAGTGAGTTGCAATTTGAATATCTTGTGGAGTTACTTCTTGAAACAAAATCGTAACATCGTTTACCATTTCTAGTAATCCATTTTCATAATAGGTAGTTAAAGTATCTACCAACACTTGTCCAGAATTCCAAGCTAATATTCCTATACTAATTGGTAACTTTTTCATTTTTACTAATTTATATTAAAGAAGTGTAATCTTCTCTTTTAAAATTTATTTCGTAAATATTTCTTTTTTGCATCATAGAATCATTTTCATCTTTATTAAATTCTGAATACGGTTTCCAATTTTCACCTTTTTGTACATACTGTAATTCTGCATTCCATCTATTTTTCTTAACACCCTCTATGTTTATTGTTTTTGCATATTCACCTTTCATCCACCAAAAATTTCCAGAATATATTGTGTGATTTGAATTATTTACAGTTTCTAGTAATACACCATATGTGTTAAAATCTGTTTTATCAAATATCCTAAATACATTTTTAATTTTTTCAATGTTAAAATATTGCATCAAATGTCTCCAACTTACTATATTTAAATATTGTGTTTCTTTTTGTTTTGAAGCACCCTTAGTATGAAGATAAAATATATAATCCGAATCATCAAATTTATCTTTATCTTTTTCTATTAAATCCAAAGTAACAAATTCATGTCCTTTTGAACGAACATCTCTTATTCTGTAATTTGGTTTATGATAATCATAAAATCTTTTTATAATAGAATCGGTTGGGCAATTATCATCTGCAATTGAGATACCCACATTTAAAATAAAAGGCATATCAAAATAAGTTTCAATCATTTTAAGTTGTTCATCTATAATAGAATCAACACCCTCAATTGCGTATATGTGATAATATATGTGAACCATTATAAGGTATTGTAATAGTTATTTTGTTTTTCTTGTCTTGCAATATCTTTAATATGTTTGATACAATATACTTCATCACCTGGTAAATTTGTGTATGATTCAAATCCACCGATTCGTTCGTGAACTTTTCCGCTCCAACCAATAGTTGGTTTGTTTTTGTAAATACGGGTTTGAGCATCTGGAAAATTAACCCAACCATATTCATTTACATTCCAACCCCATTCTTTAATGTGTTTATCTGTTAAACCATCTACTATGTTTATACGAGGAACTAATATTAAATCTTTGTCTGTATTTGCATCTAAAATATCTTCTAAATTAACAATAAGATTTTCATCTAATAATTCATCTGCATCTAATTGAAATATCCATTCACCTGCGCAATGTAAATTTAAAAAGTTTTTCCATTGTGCAAAATCATTATCAAATTCCGATTCAATTAATGTGATTTTATCAGCATTTGCCTGTAATTCTAAATACTCTAATAATTCAGGTTGTGCTTTAGGTGTATCCAAAAGGACTACTATTTCGGAATTTTCTCCTTTGTAGTTTAATAATTGAGTAAGTAATTTAATCGTTTCATCGAATTCATTACATACTGTAATTGCGTAACTTATTTTCATTATTCTTCTGTTTTTATAACTTCGTCTTCCCCACCCGTTGTGTATGGTTGGTATGGTTTGTAATGCGCCATTCTTGCTTGATGTTCCGACCACATATCCGCAGATGGTACATATGTATTATTTGTATAATTCCACGCAGAACCACTTGGATAACCATATGCAGTTGATGTTGATGGATTATATACAATAGTTCCACTACTACCAGTTGCGACCGTCAATCTTGTACCAGTTGTACCATTTGTTTCAGAAGTTATCTTATATGGGTTATATGGGTCATATGGTTGTATAAATGGTAATGTTTGTATTGGCGCGGGATGTGGTGTAAATGTTGGAAAAGATGGTGTTGGTTCATCTTTAACCTCTGCCAATTTTTCTTTTACAATATCCCATTGTTTTGGAGTAATATTGTATTCATGTACTCCTTCTGAAAATCCTTTTAACCAAAGGATAAATTCTTTTGATGTCATAACTATTGTTCTTTTACTATTGAATCGTTTGTTGGTTGATTTTTAAATGTTGCCGCAGGTTGTGGTTTTGGTTTTGGTAATTTGTTTTTAGGAACTAATTGAGTATTATCCATATTAATATGTGTAATCTTTCCTAAACCACTTAATTTGTAAGTTCTATATGAATCATTTGATATGATTGGTACTGAACTAACTATTTTTTCATAAAAGTTTTTAGCTCCGCCTCTAATAGTTAATTCCGTATCTTCGTTTACAAATTTACCAAAGAACTTTTTAATCAATTGTGGATTCACATTCGATACTTTGATTGCGTGAACTATATCTTTAGTCTTAGATACAAATAATGTATAAATTATAGGTGCAGTTGTTTCCGAATAATTTCCCCTACGTCCATCTATATATTGATACTCTTTGATTATATAAAAATTACCCCTAACCATTTGATTAGGAGTAACTTTATTTGCATCATCAATGAATCTTCTATATAATGGATTGAAATTACTCATCTTTTTTTAGCATCTTCAATTTAGGTAATTGTAATTGTTGGAACTTAGGTTGTACTTTACTATAAATACCATATTGATTCAAAATATTATCAAATAATTCTGTCATTTTTCCTAAACTAAAATTCTGTTTATTTTGTTTTCCCAACTTAGATGATTCAACTTTGTATTTATCGTAATTCTTATAAACATCTTTAATTACAGATAATGCTTTAGAAACATTTACATTAAACCATTTTGCTTCTTTTAATAGGAATTGGTCTGCTGCCGATGCATGAACTTCTTTTAACTCACCCTCCAATAAAACCGCTCCTTTTTTTAAGAAATCCAAATGCCCACTCCACCCACTTACGATAATAGGTTTACCCGTCAAACTGAATTCTAATAAAGGTCTACCAAATCCTTCACCTTTTGTAAAGTTCAACATTGCTTTAACTTTTGGATGTTCATATAATCCATTCATTTCTACTTCACTTAAATCCCCATGTAATAAATAAACAGGAACTTGCCCATAATCTTTTCCCAATACTTCTTTAATTTTTTTAATAATAGATTCTCTATCTAATACACTAAATCCCGCAGAAGATGTTTTAAGAATTAATGCTGGCTTAACTTTTTCGTTTTTGAATGCCATTGCAAATGATTTAATCATCATTCCTATATTCTTTCTATCCTCACCTAAATCACCTCTCAACCAATGTCCTACAAATAAGAATGCAAAATCTTCTTTGATTTGGTCTAATTCAGTTACATTTGCAACATAATCCGTACCAAAGTTTTCATTAAATCCTTCGAATAAAACCTGAATTGGTTTTTGAATTTTATGTTGAGCAATTAGATTACCAGTTGCCTTATCTTGTTCGTTATAAACAGAATCAACCAAACTCTTTTTAGAATGCTCCGATGGAACAATAATCAAATCCATTCTATTACATCCATGCACCCAATCCAATGCACAATGTGTTGTTTCGATTGCCGCAGTAATACCAATATTGTAAAATCCTAATGGTTGGAATTCATTTGGAACTGTTATTTGAATATAAACATCAGGCTTTTCGTTTACACCTGGAATTATATTATCAACTACCCATTTATGAAATTCGTTATCATAACTAAGAGCATCCATTGGGGTTTGTCCCCAACGAGTGCTAATAATTTTAATATCAAATTTATCTAATTTATATAGAGAATGTAATAAATCTCTTGCGTGGTCACCATATCCACTCCTTGTTGCTACCGGTGCCTGAAATACTAATGTTGGTTTCATACTATAACTCTATTAACTTAAATTTTTTCTTTGGTTTCCAATTTGTAAATGCTCCCTCCATACCATCAACTAATGTTTTACACATTGCTTCTCTACTTAATAAGCCATCACCTAACATCCACTTTCTACCTTTCAATGCTGCTGCATCTCTATCTTCTTTTGGTGTCTTATACCAATCCATAATTAACGGAGAAATATCTTCAAAATCAACTCTATCATCAAAGATATATGGAGTAGGAACTGAACCAGTTGTTGAACGAACTGGCCAAATTGGTTTAACCCAATCTCCGAAAACTACTGTATTCTTTTTATATCTATCATGCAATGAACCAATCTCAACATAATCTTCTGCAGTTAATAACTTACCACTTCCAATATCTCTGAATCCGCATTGGTCTTGCAATCCACCTGTTACTGTTACAATAATAGGAGTTCCAGCCATCACCGATTCAGCAGTTGCTAATCCAAATCCTTCGTTAGATGCCGTATTGATTGTTACATCTGCTATATTGTAAAGATAGTTTAATTGTTCTTCTGTATATCTATTTGGTGCAAATACAACGTTTGTTTCAGGTGAACAACATTCATCAATGGTTCTTGGTAAATCAGTACCATGCTCTTCAACAGGTTGAGTGTGCATTAACAAACAAACTTTATCTCTATGTTCCGGTGCTAATGCTTCTACAAATTTATCAAATGCAAGAATTACATCGATTGGTTGCTTTCTACGAATGTTTCTGTTATTCCAATATAGAACAAAATCATATTCTTTATCTCCAAATATCTCTTTTTTAAATTCTTTTGGAACTTCTACTGGTTTGTATAAATCGGAATTGATACCATGAGGAACATAACTTACTTGCCAATCAGCAGGTTTAACCCAATGTTTTTCTCTATCCCATCCCCAAACTCTTTTGGTAATACCATAAGTTTGCTTTGAGATACACCCAATCCAATCACAACTTTCGTAATAATCTCTGTTGTATTTTGGGTCTGGTAAATCATCCCAAATGTGATAGAAGAATAAAGGTACTGATTGACGAATTTCATGCTCAATCTCATACAACCAAATCCAATATCTCGGGTCTGTAAAGTGTAAAATTGCATCAGGTTTTTCAATCATCAATAACTGACGAATAATATCAGGATTACCATAACCATCAAATGGGTAAATTTTAACAGATGCATCTGCTATACCTGTTCTTTTACGAACATCTTCATTTAAATCTAAAACTTTACCCGCTTCTGGATGCTTGATTGCTGCTCCTAATTGTACCCAATCGTACTTATCAACCGTTCCCATAACCAATTGTTTGGAAACATTTGCGATACCACTCGACATTCGGAGGTCATCCGATAATAATAGTATTTTCTTTTTTGCCATAACTTTTATTTATAATAATATGTATTGGAAATTTAGATTTTTCCATCACATAATCCTCTTTGAGAGAACTCACACCATTTACAATTCTTTTTATTTTTACCTGGATTCTTTGGAAACTCTACTTGTCTATATTCACCGTTCTCATCAAATACACTATCTACAAATTCTTTAAATGAAGTCCATGCTTTGTTTACAGATGGTTTGCCAGATGCGGGAACGTGTTTTGAAATACGAGGTATTGTAAAATCAGTAGATTCTGAAACCTTTCTCTTTAAAATGATAAACTCTACATCAATCATATCTTCTGAAATACTTAATAATTCTGCGTAGAACTTTTTGTAAAGAAGAATTTGAGCATTTTTAATAGGGTCTGCTTTTTGGTATTTATTCCAACCCATTGTAGATGTTTTGAAATCTATAATACGGTAACGACCTGAAACTCTGTTTCTAACTACCATATCTAAAAATCCTAAAAAACTTACATTTTCAGCAATTTTAGTATTGATTGGTTGTTCGATTGCTACTAACTCATCGTTTGTTAATGAAAAAAAACTGTTGAAGTTTTTAGGTTTTTGGAAATAGTCTAATATAAGATTCCCATCTTCTAAAAACTCAACCAATTCTTCTTTTGTACAAATAGGATTAGTACCATCTAATGATTCTTTTAAGTACAACTCACGCATCTTCTCTTTCAAGAATGCTTTTGTATCCATTAGTTTATCTGCTTGCGATTTGGAAATACGCAAACATTTATCTAAATAGGTTTGCAATGTTTCGTGCATTGCAGTTCCAAATACTAAATGGATATTTGATGTAGAGATGGATAATCCATCAATATAATTCAACTTATACTGATATGGACATCCGCTCCACATTGAGTATTGACTAAAAGAAACTCTTCCCACTATATTTTAAGTTTAAGTTTGGTAATTTGTTTTGAATCAATACCATATTTTTCACAGATGAATTTAATGTTTTCTCTACCTTCTCTCGAAGAATATAGAATTTCTATGTAATCAATAGCTTGATGTTCAGAACAAATATACTCATTTTTTATGAGATTAACAAGCCATTCTTCATATTTTTCTCCTGCTTTTCCTTTAATATATTTTAGGTAATACTTTCCTTTAGGGATGATGTTTATGTACAATTTATACATTTCCTTCGGTGATAGTGTTTGCGTTAAAGGAAGTATAGTTGCAATGAGTTCTACCCACTCAGGTTTCATCGAAAGGAATCTATTAATCATAAAGTTACTCCATGTCTTAATATCTTCCTCTGTTAATTTATCAAAGTAGTTTGGGTCTTGCTCTGATGTGATTGCAGCAATGTGGTCAAATAACTTTTTCCCTGCCATTATTCTACTATTGATGATGGTTTATCTCTTAATTCCAAAGGTAATAACTCTTGTAATGCTTTACCACATTGAGTACATAAGTAAGTTTCAATTGGAATAACAGAATCTTGTGGTTGACCTGTTACTAATCTTGATAATTTTTTGAATCTGAATCCTGGCATAAATACTTTGTTCCCACATTCACATTCCATATCTCTCGCATCGTTTAAATTGATGCCCATTGGTAATCCTTGTTCCATTACTTTATAATGTTTAAAATTTGAATAATTGTACTCATAAATACGATTTCCTTATCTACTACTAATGCATCTTTTGATATACCTTCTGCAATAGTTAAGATTACATTTGCCGTATTACCAGATGCGTATTCATCTACTCTATCATATAACATAGAATACATTTCTGAATAATCGTTTAATCTGTTATCAGCAACTGCTTGTCTGATATTCATAAACATATTTCTTTTGTCATCATTTGCTTTTAACAAATCTACCAATTTAGTTTGGAAGTTAGATTCCACCATAATTTGATGGTCTACTTTCAATTCTCCTTTTGCAGATTGTAATTGGCAAGTATTTAAGATTCTACGAATATCTGGATAATATGAACTTATTATATCAGCTACATTTTTTAAATCGTATTTAATCTTTTCCGCATCTAAAATTCTGGTAACTTGAATTGCAACATCTTTCTTTGTAGGAGGAGTAATTGCAAATGTTTGACATCTACTTTTGATTGGGTCAATAATCTTTTCGTGATAATTACACGTTAGGATAAATCTACAATGTTTGGAGAATGTTTCCATTAAGTTACGCAAGATTGCTTGTGCGTTTGGAGTCATATAATCAAACTCATCCAAAATGATAATCTTAAACCCCGCAAATCCCATTGAGGATGCAAAGTTCTTCACCTTATTCCGAACCGTATCTACATTGTTCTCATCCGATGCGTTAATAATCATACTATCACATTTAATAGTATTAACAATAAGTTTTGCAAGTGTGGTTTTACCAGTACCCGCTTTACCATGTAATAACAAATGTGGAATATCATTATTATCTAAATACTGTTGAATGGTTTCCTTTACGGTTTCATTACCAACATATTCGGCAAGAGTTTGTGGACGGTATTTCTCCACCCACAAGCTATGCTCTTTTTTACTATTTTCGTTTGCGAAAAAACTCATCTTTTTTTATTTACCTGTTGAACCAAATCCACCTATACCTCTACTACTTTCACTTAATTCATCTACTACTTGTAATTGAATTACAGGATGAGGAACTATGATGATTTGGCAAACTCTATCTCCTACATTATACGCAATAGAATCTAAACCATTTAATTTAATAAATGTTGCTTGTAGTTCACCTCTATATCCTGCATCAATAACACCAACTGAATTACTTAGTATCAATTCTGTGTTTCGTATTGATGAACGAGGAAATACTAATCCAACCATACCATCTGGTATTTCCATAGCAATTCCTAAACCATAAGTGATTTGAAATGATGTATTTTCTATGATTTTAGTTGCTACTAAATCTAATCCTGCATCACTCTCTTTTGCGTACTTTGGTTTAACTGCATTTTCATCTAATAATTTAATCTTTACTTTCATTTTTTTCTTGTTGCTCTTTTCTCAACTGTTTAGTTTCTTCTGTAATTGGTCTTGGGAAAATTCTAAAAATCATTCCACTTTGTTGGAAATTTAATCCTTCACCTTCTTGTGGTTGAATTTGTAAAACCATTGGTGCAGGTTCTTCTCCTTCGTTTGACCATGCAAAAACTATTGGTTCGTTGTTAAAAAATTGAAAGCACCATTCTGCATCTGCTATTGGAGTTGGAGCCGGTTTTGTTGTTTCCTCTTCTGAGAATAATTCTAATTGTTCTGCCATTTTATTTTATTTAGTTGTTTACAAATATACGAAAAATTTTTTAGAAATCAAAGAACTTTTTTGCAGTTTGAACTTCAGTTGATGCCTTTTGCCATTTAAGTGCGTTATAAAAATCATCTAACTTATTTTCCAATTCTGCTTTGTAAATCATATCTCTATCTATGTACTGTTCTATGAAATCCATAATTTCTTTTGGGTCATTATAATCTTTAAATGCAACTGTATCTAACCCCAATGGGTTTTGTCTTAAATACACCCACTTAACTTTATCACCATCTCTAATTGGTTCGTGCTTAAATGGTGAATTGAAGAATTTCAGTAATCGATTATATGCAATTCCTGCTTTAACGTGTGCAGGTGTTCCTTTCTCAAACATTGCAATTTGCAATCCACTATCCTTTCTCCATTTACCATCATCGTATTTACTCAATTCTTTGATTGCCCCACCTTTTGCAATAGTTTTTACAGGTAGAGTTGGTAAACTTGCTTTAAATTCCAATAGTTTATTATCAACATAATCGTTATCCTTGCCCATAAGAATATCTTTTAGCATTGCTGACATAAATCCTTGAAATGCTTTGGGGAATGATGAACGAACTACATCCAATCCTTTCACATCCAACTTATCGCAAGGAATACCATTCTTCAAAATCATCCATTGTGCATATCTCTTCTTTGCTACCCAAAATCCTGCTTTGGAGATATACTCTTTTTTGATTTCAAATCTGTGTTTATCTTTTGGAATACAAAAGAATCTTTCCGATAATAAATCGTAGAAATTGTTTAGGAATGTTTGAGTTTCATCAGCAATAGTATTAACCTCTTGTGCCATTCTTTTTTCATCGAATGTTTTATATTCAGGGTATCTATGTTTAACCAAAGGTTCTGCTAACATATAGATTGAATCGGTATCTATGTAGACATTGTAATCTTCTTTTGTTCCGAGTTCCTTCCAATATTTGATGTTTGCCATCTCCGCAGTTTTCTTAATAACAGTTTGCCCCGTAATCGTAACTGCCTCTGCATTATCAATATCGTAAAACCGAAAGGCAGGAAGACCAAGAACACCATACATAGAGTTAAGAAGAATTTTTTGGACAAGCTGGCGTTTCGCATAAAACTCATATTTTTCCGTATCACCTGCTTCACCATATTGCTTTTCTAATTTTCTGAATTCAACCCTTTGTTTAAACCAAGTATCCAGAATATCCGCAATAAGACCAGGTTTATCTTGGTTGTACAAAACTCCGTTTGCCGCAACACCCAAATTACCCTCTTTTATAACATCGTGTAGTTCTGAACTACTATATTCATAAGTATCGTCTTTTCCAATAATTGTATAATTCTTATTTACACCTTTAATCCATTCTTCCGCATTCCAATTGGAAATCTTACCCAATTTAGTTTCAGGTGAAATGTTAAGAGTCATAATAATTGATGGATATAGGGATGTTAAATCCAAATCATAAATCCAATCATACTTACCAACAATCGGTTCTTTCACATATGCTCCAATGAACTTTTCTTCGTTGTTATCACGAAGTGCCTGCATTCTTTCCTTTCTATCCTTTGGTTTGTTGGGTGCTACTAATCCTTTCTTTTTCAGATACGCTAAACATGCACCCTCCAAATACTTTGATGAAAACATATAATCCTCATACGGAACAAATCCAGCGTGGCAGATTGCTCTACATAACTCAATGAATTGTAACTTCTCATCCATTGATACAACCAAGTCTACATCGACAATATTATACTCAATAAACTTTTCTAAATCGTTTTCAAACAAATCGTCCAAACTTCCTTCATATTCTACCTTACCTCTACCTAATTCTTTTTTAGCAATATGGTCTAATGTATAAGAACTCTCCAAACCGTAGTTATAGTTTTTGTAAAGATTGATGTAATCTAAAATAGATACACCACCAAAACTCCATCTTTGTCTGTAAGGAGAATAGAATGTTTCTGAAATAGGTGATAATCTTTTTGCATGTCCTTCACCACATACTCTCTTAATACGATTGTATAAATAAGGAATATCAAAGAAGTCAATATTCCATCCTGTTAGAATAGTTGGGTTCACACCCTGATAATAAGTTAAAAATGCTAATAGCAAATTCTTCTCATTATCAAAGATATGTACACTCACACTGCGACCATCTTTATTGAATTGTTGAGCAGTGTTCTTTACCTTTCTTTCCTTATCCAACACAAACACATCATACAATTTAGTTACACCATCGTGTGCAGCAATTGCAGTGATTTCGTTTTTCGCATCAAAGGTATTAGGTAAACCACTAATCATCTCAACCTCAATATCAAACGTCATTGTTCTGTTTCCTTGAGATGGAATATCAGAATCGTATATATCAACTAATACTCTGGTTGTTTCAGGTACATCCGATTCGAATAAATCAGGTGAATCATCCTTTTCCCATTTAGAAATCTTCCGTAGTTTATCACCATACATAGAACGATGTTCACCGTATTGGTCTTTAACATATGCATACTTTCGGTATGGAAATGTCTGATACCCATTAGTATCATCCCATAAGTGAATTAAATTCTTTTGTCTTTCGTAATAAATGTTTTGATACATACTTTAATTTTAAGGTTTGTAGAAAATAAAGATTGGTTCGTATTTGTAAACCATATCACCTATCTTCATACTATTTTTCACTCCACTCAAATCAACACCCGTCATCGGACTCATTGTCATTTTAATCTTACCCTTATATTCACAACCCAACTCTGTAAGAATATCAATTGAATCCTGCTCCAATGGGAAAAACTTATCCTTACCTACTTTAATATCCGCAATATTCCAAAGAATATATCTATCATTACGAAGA
>Ga0247723_1001933_pt1 | contig 11598 bp, 8 predicted proteins | sample MSEWelMarce5H_FC_FD_189079 | JGI IMG/M metagenome (GOLD analysis project Ga0247723, IMG submission 189079) | Subsurface sediment microbial communities from gas well in West Virginia, United States - MSEEL Well Study Marcellus 5H_FC | ecosystem: Environmental > Terrestrial > Deep subsurface > Rock...
TTATATTATATGGAAATTGATATTGTAATTGGATCTACATCATTAAATGTAGTTCCACTAGTTGATACTAAACCTAATGTACCAGTTGGTGGAGTTGCAACCTTATCATCCCAATATACACTCGTATCAGGCCCACCTGGTGATGTATAAATTCTAAATGCTCCTGGTGTAAATGAAAATTCTATATGATATACACCTTGTGAAAGTCTTATCGTACCACTATTTGTAGTCATAGATGTTAATATTGCAGTTCTATTTACACTATTTGCATCTATAAGATTTATATAAAGACTAGCATCACTTATTATTAAATTAGGGTCTGTTATTCCTAAATCAGAAGTATGGTTAGGAAATGTTATAGTTCCTGCCGTAATTGCCGGATTGTAGCCAGCCAACCCGGATACTAAATTATATGTACCTGCACCTACTCCCGCACTATTTGGAACTATTGTAAATCCATCTGTAAATTGTATTGATGCCATTTTTTTATTTTTTAGTTTTTATTATGCCCAAACACCTGCATCAGGACCTGCTGCAAATTGAGTATAAATTGAAGAACTGAATGATAATACATCACCAATACCATATACACTACCACTAAATCCATTTGTAGTTGTAATAGTTGCAATAGTTACATCATTATATCTGAAATCAATTGCATTATCAGTAGTTGCTACTTTATAAAGAGAACCACTACCTTGAATGTATCCAATTGTTCCCGCAAATGGGTCAGAATTGAAATCGAAATCATCTGGTCTCATTGATGCAGTAACACCTGTTAAGTAACTACCATCACCTCTGAATGAACCTGTAAAGTTGCCACTTACTGGACCTGCAAAGTATGTGTTACCATCAAAGTTTGCATTACCATTTATTTCTAATTGTCCAAATGAACCTGTTCCTAAGATATTGATTGAACCAGTTACTTCTGCACCGGTTACAACAAGTTGTTCAATCGTTACTGTCCCAGCATTATCTTTTTTAAGAAATACTCTACCATCTGTGGTGTTTACACCCAATTCACCAAGTTGTAATTGGTCGGTTGTAGGTACTTTTGCCGCTAAATTTGAACGTCTTAAGAGTACGGATTGTGTTACTGCTGTTGCCATATATTTGTTTTCCCTTTTACTTTTCTTTTTGAAATCCCCTCATATTTCAGAGGGGATTATTTATTTTTATTAGAATGAACCACCATCAATTGTTGTTTCTAAAACAGTTATTCTAAAATTACTTGCACTTATTGATGTTGCAAATGATGAACTATTGTTAGTAATATCAGTACTTTGAGTTGCATCGGTTAAGTATATTGAAGCACTTAATGATGTTAAACTTGCCGCACTTGCACTAAATGAAGTTGCTACTGAACTACTGAAATCTCCAGTTACACTTGCTACACTTGCACTTAAACTTGCAATACTTGCATTACTTGCTGATGTAGAAGTTGCAAATGCTCCACTAATTGAAGTTACATTTGCTACACTTGCACTAAATGAAGTTGCTACTGAACTACTTAATGCTACTACACTTGCTGCACTTGCACTAAATGAAGTTGCTACTGAAGAACTAAAGTCACCAGTTACACTTGCAATACTTGCCGCACTTGCACTAAATGAAGTTGCTACTGAAGAACTAAAGTCACTATATCCAAATGTTCCACTTAATGAAGTTTGAATTGAAGAACTAAATACACTATCACCAATTGCTAATAATACTTTAGATTCACTATCCTTTGTACCAGCTTTCCACATATCATTTGTAGAATCCCAAATTAATGAACCAGTTGCTGTGTTAGGATTAGTTACATCTTTAACATATATACCACCATTAGTTGCACCACTTCCGTTTAAGTTGATTATATTATCACCTAAATCAATTGTAGTAGAATTAACCGAAGTTGTTGTACCTCTTACTAATAAATCACCTTGAATTGTTACATTTGAACCAGTTAATTCAATTGCCGTTTTTAATGATGATGAATATGATTCTAATGCATCAATTCTACCTGTTTGTGTGTTATCAATCGTTGCAATACTAGCACTCAATGCAACTCTTGCTGCATTTGAAGCTGAGAAATCAGTTGCTACTGAACTACTGAATGTGCCACCAACACTTGCTACGCTTGCACTTAATTGTGAAACTTCATATGCACTTGCACTAAATCTACTATCTACTGATTGAGAGAATGCTCCAATATTTCCTACACCACTTATATTAGATGCACTAAGTTCATTAGTTATTGTTGTTTGGCTAGCAGAAACTACTAATACATTATTGTTTAATCCACTTGGTGATACTGAGAAATTAGCACTATGTACATGAACACCACTACCAGTCGCTGTTAATCTTAATTCGTTTTCAGCTATGATATTAACATTATTATCTATATTTCCTAATTCAATTTTACCTTGATTTCCAGATATATGATTTGTTACTAAATCTTGTCCAAATTGAATATATACTGAACCACTTACAGTTACATCACCTAATATACCCTGTGAACCAGTGAATGAATTTGAACCGGTTGTTGCAAATGTTGTTGATTTAAATTCTTCACTTCTTAATCTACTATCTACCGATGTACTTAATGTATTTATTGTTCCACTAACTGATGCACTCAATGCTATTCTTGCTGCTGTACTTGCACTAAAATCAGTTGCTACTGAACTACTAAATGTTCCACCAACACTTGCTACACTTGCACTTAATTCAGTTATTTGATAATTACTTGCAGAAGTAGATGTTGCAAATGCTCCACTTACTGAACTTAAACTTGCACTTACTGATGTGATTGAAGCTACACTTGCACTAAATGAAGTTGCTACCGAACTACTAAATATAGTTTGAGATGCTGCACTTGCACTTAAAGAAGTTGCAAAAGATGAACTATTATTAGTTATTGCATTTGATTGAGTTGCATCTGTTTGATATATTGAAGAACTTAGTGTATTTACATCGGATGCAATTGAAGCACTTAATGCTACTCTTGCTGCTGTACTTGCACTAAAATCAGTTGCTACTGAAGAACTAAATGTTCCACCTACTGATGCAACACTTGCACTTAATACTGAAACATTATATGCACTTGCACTAAATCTACTATCTACTGATTGCGAATATAAAGTTACATTACCAATACCTACTATACTACCACTAATTGTACCTGCACCACCTACATATATTGAAGAACCACCGGTTAAGTTTAATGATGAACTATTTCCCAAGTTCATATTAGAATCGTTAACAGCTACTGCATTGTTAACGTTCAAAGTACCAGTCATATCAAATGAACCAGTTAATACTTGATCACCATTAAATACGTTTGAACCAGTTGTTGCATAACTTCCTGTTTTAGAAGTTAAACTTTGAATATTAACACTTTGAGTTGCATCTGTTTGATAAATAGAAGCACTCAATGCTACTCTTGCTGCTGTACTTGCACTAAAGTCAGTTGCTACCGAAGAACTAAATGTTCCACCTACTGATGCTACACTTGCACTTAATTCGGTTATTTGATAATTACTTGCCGATGTAGAAGTTGCAAATGCTCCACTTACTGAACTTAATCCAGATGCTGCACTTGCACTAAATGATGTGTACTCTGCTTTAGATGCACTAATTCTAGTATCAAATGATGAAGAATCACTATAATAAGATTGTGTGAATGCTAAATAAGATGAAGAAATTGTTTCTAAATTACTTACTCTTGTTCCTAATGAACCACCTGTACCGATAGAAGATTCGATTGTTGAAACTCTACTTGCTACTGATGTTGAATAAGCAGTTACATTTCCAATACCTGTGATTGTAGAAGCACTTATATTACCAGTCACATCTAAATCACCTTCTACGGTTACTTTAGTAGCACTTGCAGAAATGATTGAATCACCAATATGGTCATCACCCATTGCAACCATAATTCTTCCAGGAGTAATATGTGCTTCATCCCCCAATGAACCTGAGTTTTTAGGACCAGAAATTAATATTGCACTCATTGCCGATTCGGCACCACCTGCAGGATGTTGATAAATCCAGTTATTGTTTAATGAATCCCAAAATAATGAACCACTTACACCATTTGCACTACCACTATCCTGCACCGAAATTCCACCGAATCTAACTGCCGGTGAAGCGGTACTTAATATAATTGTATTATCACCAATATCTAAAGAACTTGCACTTACATTTAATAAAGATGAAGAACCATAAATAGTTACATCACCTGTTACAAATAACGAACCACTAATAATTTGATTTGCTTTGAATGTATTTGAACCAGTTGTTGCAAATGTTGTATCTAAAAATTCAATACTTTTTAATCTTGTATCAATTGAAGAACTCAATGCTACTCTTGCTGCAGCTGAAGCACTAAAATCAGTTGCTACCGAAGAACTAAATGTACCACCTACCGATGCTACACTTGCAGATAATGCTGCGATTTCTGCATTACTTGCTGATGTTGATGTTGCGAATGCACCACTAATTGCGGTTATACTTGCTGCACTTGCACTAAATGAAGTTGCTACTGCACCACTTACTGAACTTAAATTTGCTGCTGTTGTGAATGCACTTGCCGAATCTGTTGTTGCAATTGAAGAACTTAAATTTGTTATTGTTGTTGCAATCGCACCACTTAAAGCCGTTTGAGAAGCTGCACTTGCACTAAATGAAGTTGCTACTGAAGAACTAAAATCACCAGTTACACTTGCTACTGAAGCACTTAATGCTGAAATTTGATATGCTGATGCACTATCAGTTGTAGCAATTGAAGAACTTAAATTTGTTATTGTTGTTGCTGCACTTGCACTATATGTATTTAAATCAGAAACTGCTTTTGCAGAACTTGCTGAAATTGAATTTTCAAATGAAGAACTTAATCCACCAAAACCAAATACTGATTGTGAGAATGCATTTAAATTTGCATTACTTGCACTAAATGAAGTTGCTACTGAAGAACTAAAATCTCCAGTTACACTTGCAATACTTGCATTACTTGCACTAAATGAAGTTGCAACTGAAGCACTAAATGTACTAATGTTACCCGTTAAATCTGGAGTTGTATTACCATCTGCACCTAATAAGAATAAAGTGTTACTACTACTTGCATAGAAAGGAACACCATCCATTAGATTTCCGTAAGATGAAGCTGAGAATATAGGAGCAGTTGCACCTTGTAATACTCTGTTTGCAGCTACTACTGAACCACTCTCTACTGCTGCAAATACTAAACCTTGTCCGTTAGTTACACCTGTTAATTTACTTGAACCGGTAGCTATTAATATCTCACCTTTCTGAAGTGAGCCGGTCGCTGAAGATAGTCTGTCTAAACTACCACGTCTATTTTTAATGATTTGTGCCATAATTTATATTGGGGTTACTCCTTTACTATTAATAAGTATAAAAAAAGTTGCATTCATATATGATGCAACTCATTTTTTTTTATTATATTTAATTTTTTTTAGATTTAGTTCTACCATTCTCCACCATCCGCTACTGATGATGTTACAAATACCTCATAATCTGTTGCAAATGTATTATCTACGGTTGATGCCATTGTAGAACCTGATGTGAAGTTTGCGTTAAATATATCAATCACTTGTTGTGATGATGATATTACACCTGCCGGTAAGTTTGATGTTACTGCTCCGATTTGTAATTGTGTCCAACCATTTTGATTTCCTACATTTGCCGTATCTGTTAATACCCACATTGTAGAATCATCTTGTTGAAAAACAACTAATCCCTTATATACATTTGCTAAAGATAAGCCATAACGAGCTGATTGATTAGCTAATGCAAATCTTGCATCAACCGGATCACTATTCGTTATGTTAAACCCACCAGGTAATATAATTGCCATTTCTTATCTTTCTATTTATGTTAAAATATATGTTATACTACTACCAGCACCACCTGCTTGCAAAGTAGTTGTTTTATAAACTTTATAACTACCAACCGTTGTTACTGCAAAAGACCCCAATACACCAAACCCACTTGTTGTGATGTTTGTTAAGTTTGCTCTTGCCGAATCAAATACAATATAGTGGAATTTATCACCAGTCCAACTTATTGTTACACTTTGTCCACTTGCAGTAGTTGTTCCTTTTACAATCGTTCCTATTGTTCCACCAATTGTAGTATCCCATGCACCAATGTTTTCTAATTCAGTTGCAGTGAATGATGTTGCTGAACTTGCCCCATGTCTTAAACTTCTAATTTTTGTATAAGTTGTAGTTGTGGTTGATGTTGTTGTTAAATCAGGACTATTATCACCCACCGTAGATGCGTAGTTTGCAGTTGCAGTTATACTAATTGAAGTAGAACCGGTTGCAGAACCTGTCACATAATAAGGTGATGTTGTATTTGTTGTCACACTTGTCAAATTCCAACTATTAGAAGGATTTGCCGAAGATGATGTAAACGAAATACTACCAGTTGCACCCTGTTCTATTTGATTTGAAGAAACTCCCAATTGAATTGTTGCAGTTGGTGTTAATGTAGGTGAAGCTGGATTAGTTTTAGAAAGTGTACCAGTTGTTGTGGTTGATGTTTTATACAATGTTCCATCTAATGGTGAACTTGCTGTATATTGTAATTGATAAGTATGTGAACCACTAGTTGTTGTATTATATGATAATGATGTTCCATTACCAACTTCCGTTAATAATGTAGAACCCTCATATAAAGATGCACTTATTAATGTATATCCTTGATTATTCCAAGTACCATTAACCGTATAGTTATCAGTTACTTTATTAAATCTATCAGTTACAAATCCAGTTAAAGATGTAGCTACTGAAGATGGTTGAGTTGGTGTTCCAAAAATAAATTTAAGAACTCCATTTGTAAATGTTACTGCTGTATTATTATCAAAATCCGCAACCTCAATTCCTGTTAATTGCTCAATACTATTAGTTACATAATTAATAAAACCACTACTTTGAGATAATGCTGCTAATGATGTTGCTATTGAAGAACTTATAAATGATTGTGATGCTGATATAGATTGACTAATTACACTAACTGCTATATCTGTTGCAAATGTATCATCTAATGAAGAACTAAATGATTCTAATGAATCTAATCTACTATCTACGGATGTACTTAAATTTGTAATTGTTGTTGAAAATGATGAACTTAAACTATTAAATCCACTTGCTAATGAAGAACTTATAGATGCACTTAAGTATGATTCCGATGCTGATACTGCTTGGCTTACGGCTGATACTGCTATATCAGTTGCAAATGTTGCATCCAATGAAGCACTAAATGCTTCTAATGCTGCCGTACTTGCACTAAACGAAGTTGCTACTGAACTACTTAATGTATTTATTGTTCCACTAACTGATGCACTCAATGCTGCTAATGCAGCTGCACTTGCACTAAATGAAGTTGCAACACTACTACTAAAATCTCCGGTTACACTTACTATACTTGCATTACTTGCACTAAATGCCAATGCTACGGATGCACTAAAGTTAGAAATGTTACCTTCTAAATTTATTACTTCGTTACCACTACTATTTAATAATACTAATGATTTTGAACCACTTGCATAAAACGGAATACCATCTATTATACCAATATATTGTGAAGCTGTTAATTGTGGTGCAACATCACCTTTCATTACTCTATTAACCGCTTGTATAGAACCACTTTCAACGGTTACAAATGTAATAGAAGAACCATTATTTGCTGAGATATTCGATGAACCTGATGCAAATATAACCTCACCCTTTTGTAAAGAACCAGTTATACTAGATAGTCTTTCTAAACTACCACGCTTTAATTTTAATATTTGACTCATCTATGTATCTATGTTATTATTAAGGTATTATATATAAGTATTAAAATTCCCCTTGATCAATAATTTGAGAAGAAGTAATATAAACTTCGTAATCTGTTGCGTATATATCGTTTAATGAAGAACTAAATTGATTAAATGTTGTTGAACTTGCACTAAATGATTGAGATACCGATTGTGTATATGAATTGAATGAACCGGTAGTTACATATGTTTGAGAAAGTATTCCAATTGTTTGTGCCAATGAAGAACTTACAACTCTTGTTTCTAAATCACTACTCATTGTTAAATCTAATTGAACTACAAATCCTGCATAATTAGATGCTGATACTAAGTTGATTTGTGCTGATGATGATACTACACCTTCTGGCAAAGTAGCTGCTACATTATCTTGTATGATATCAATTACCGATTGTGAAAAGTCGGCACCAACACCGGCCGCTAATTCTAACGATGAACCACTCTCTATTTGTTTTAATCTAATTAAACTTGCCATATTATATAAATATCGTTTATTCTTATAATCCGTATTTAGATTTATCTACATTATAATTATTCAAAACTTCGGTTGATGTTAGTGCTCTATTGTATAATCTAGTTATTCCAATTTTACCATCAAAGTATTGTGGATATTCACCACCATTGTATGAACCTATGTATAAGTTTGTAGAGGTGTTTAATATATTTGATAAACTATGTCCTACACTACCTATACTACTACCATTTACAAATGTTTGAAATGTATTTGCTGCAACATTGGTAAACACATAAACTATTTGATACCATGTATTAAGTGATACGGTATAGTTTGTACTATTTTGAATTAAAGTTGCACCAGAACCCGCACCCGAACCATATTGTGCATAAAATGTTGAAGATGTTGTTCTAATACTATATGCCACATTTGCCGAAAGTCCACCATTGTTGAATTTACCAAGTACGACATCATTACCAGCTACTGCCTGATTTACCCAAACTTCTACCGTCCAATCACCACTTCCCGGTTCTAATAATGTATTATCTGCTATTGAAATTTGTGATGAAGAACCATTGTATGTAAAGTATGGAGATGTAAAAGATATATTTGACATTGTTCCATTTCTACCATTTCCACTCAAATCCGTAATAGTTGTTCCACTACCAGGATACGATGTCGAATTTGATGGGTCATAATGTAATACCAACCCACTACTTACAAATGATGGTGTAGGTGGTAATATACTAAATCCTTTTGAAAATGAGATTGGCATATTAATATAATCTTTCTATTGAAATAAAGTTATTGTTGAATGATGCACCTATCATTAATGTAATACGATAAAATCTATTGTTTGTTTTATCCAATATGTTATAATACGAACCATCTGCTTCCGCTGGAAAATTCCAACCAAATAAAGAAGTTGTTGGGGTAGTTGTTATTGATTGGTTATTTGCACTAATACCTGCCATACCACCAGAATATGCGTGATAAGCGGATATGTTTGCACTAAAATTTGTTGATACTGCGGCAACACTCAATCCTCTATTACTACTTGATGTTAGAGTTGCTTTGATATTATCCAAAGTTACAAATGTTCCTGCATCTACAATACCACTTGCTTTCCATAATAATTCACCCGCAACACCTGCAGGTGCTTTACTTAAATCAATATGAACTCCCCTAGCACTGCCACCTTGTTCAAATATTCTCACTCTATCTCTATATGAATCAATAGTTACAGCACTACCCGTTAAAGTTGTATTTGTTTGTGCTTTTGCTAATTGAATTTCACCACCTTCATCACCACTACTTGCTCCAATAGTTACTACTCCATTAAGGTTTGTTGTACCCGTAAATGTGTTTGTTCCGGTGAATGTATTATTTGTAGATGGTAAGTTTGTATTAGTGTTTAATTCTACTATTGTTAAAGTAGGGCCCATTGATTCACCAAAGTCAAAAAGACCCGAAATACCACTAACAGTTCTCATACTATATGTATAAGTTCCAGCTGATGCCGTATCTATTACATTTACACAATATGGTACATTTAAGTTTGAACTATTTTCAACTTGAACAATATTTCCAATTGCAGTTTCATTTCTATAAATTTGTAATCTAGTCCAAGATGAAACATTTACGGGATTTGCATCACCGGTCACCATAATTTGAACGGGATTACCTGTCGTAGTAATACTTCCACTTATTATGGATACTCCGGTTGTTGTAATTCCGGTTCTTCTATTTCCTAATACTTGTACATAATTTACACTACCCGTTATGATTGATGCTTCTAATGTATCTAATCTACTATCTACCGAAGAACTTAATGTGTTAAGTGATGATGTAGTTGCATATCCTAATACTGCTATTTGAGAACTACCACTTATTGTTCCTGCTACTGCACTACCACTAATAATTCTACTATTAAGTGATGCACTAAATGCTACAACATCACCAATTCCAAAAACAGAACCAGTTAATGAACCTGTGATTGCTCCACTTGCATCTACTGAAATACTACTACCACTTGTCAAAGATATTACCGATGCCGATGGTATAGTTAATGCACCTGCTACAACTGCTACTGCACTTACTACTAACGACCCCGTAATATTTTGATTTCCGTTAAATGAGTTTGAACCAGTTGTTGCAAATGAAGATGTGTTTATTGTTGTTGACGAACTGATAAATCCAAATGCAGTTATTTGTGCTGATGAACTTAATAAATTTGAAGGTAATGGTTGAACACTACCACTTAATGTATATCTTGTATCGTATGATGATGTTAATTGAGATGAAGAACTTATTGCACCATTCAAAGAAGTTAAATAAGATGATGTTGCGTTTTCTAAACTATCTATTCTAGTATCAAATGAAGAACTTGCACTATAATAAGATTGTGTAAATTCTAAATATGATGCCGTAATTGTGTTAATTCCACTAAAATCAATACTATCAAAACTACCACTTATTGTTGTGAATGATTGTGATATTGCATTGAAAGATTGTGTCAAATTATTGAATGAAGTTATAGTAGTATATGAACCTGTTACAAATCCTAAATCAGATATTTGTGTTGAAGAACTTATTGCTCCATTTAATGATGTTAAGTAAGATGATGTTGCGTTTTCTAAACCATCTATTCTACTATCAAATGATGAACTTGCACTATAATAAGATTGTGTAAATGATAAGTAAGATGCTGATATAGTGTTTAATGAACTTAAATCAGTTGATTGCGAAACTATACCAGATGGTTTGTTTGCAATATTATCCCAAGTTGTTTGTGTGATACTACCACTCAAAACATATCTATTATCTGCTGAACTACTAAAACTTTCTAATCCATCTAATCTACTATCTACCGAAGTTGATAATGCATTAAAAGATGCTGTTGTGGCTAATGTATTGATTGTACCACTTACTGCATTAACAACCAAATCGGATGCAAATGTTGTATCTAATGAAGAAGTTAATCTACTAATAGGAATTTTATAAGTTGCACTACCAGATGCACCCACTACAAATGTGGTATCTAATGTTGCTATATTTAACTCAGGTAGTTCTGAAATTTTTATTCTTGCCATTTTATTTTATTATATCCGTTCCGTTTTCTGTTATTAACCAATCTTCTTCACCATCACCATCTACATCACCTAATCCCAATACTATTGCATCAAATTTTGAAACTATTTCAAAATTATTTTCATCAAAATGATCATCTACTGCTTCACTTTTTTGAATAGTAATTACGATATTTTGTCCTACATTAACACTATATGTTTCTACATCTAATCGCAATCCGTTACAATAAATA
>Ga0247723_1001934_pt1 | contig 11589 bp, 7 predicted proteins | sample MSEWelMarce5H_FC_FD_189079 | JGI IMG/M metagenome (GOLD analysis project Ga0247723, IMG submission 189079) | Subsurface sediment microbial communities from gas well in West Virginia, United States - MSEEL Well Study Marcellus 5H_FC | ecosystem: Environmental > Terrestrial > Deep subsurface > Rock...
ATAATTAATTGTATATTGTGTAATATCAGTAAGTTCAATAAATTCTGTATTATTTTTTTTTATTAAATATATTGATGGTGAATAATGAGTTTTTCCTTCAAATTGTAAATTATAGTATGTGTCAAGAATTAATTCATTTTTTTCGTGAATTTCACCATATACGTATGCTCTTACATTATGTAAGTTTGTAAATGATGTATCTGTTTCTGGAATCCATTTAAAATGACCGGAACCAATAACTATGCAGTGGTTATCAAAAAAAACAGAATTCTTTTCTTTCATAAGGTATCCTGCATAAAATGCCAATATTGAACCCATTGAATGACCACAAAAAATATATTTTTGGTTCTTTGTATGAGCACTAATTATACTATCCAATAAGTCTTTTATAAATTTTTTTAAATTATTATCACCAAATAACAAGTCTACAATTTCTATTGTCCCAATAGGGAACATAATTAAAATATTTTGTGTTGTGCTTGATAAATATTTATAATAATATATTTTACTACGAAAATATAGTAATTTTAATTCTTTTACATCAAGTAACTCATATAAAATACTTTTATCTTTACTTAGATGTTTTGGATTATCTCTCCATTTTTTTATTCGATTTTTTGAAACACAAAGATAACCTTGTTTGGTTGATGCATAAGTGCTACATTCTATTTTTTTCTGTGTATTATTATCAACTACTGTAAGCGGACACATTTCTTCATTGTCAAAACCACATTTTTCAATTTCATTTTCACCCAATTCTTGTAAATATATTTTATCTATATTATTTACTACATTGTAAATAGAAATCCATTCTTTTATGTATGTAGCCCAATTTGTATTTACAATTTTTGGTATATCCAGATTTTTAAATATATTATTATCTTTATTATATATAATATAATCCACCATTATACAATACCTAGACAAAAACGCTTTGGACGGGTCCAATCATACCAATCTTATCATTAAACTCCCGATAATGCACATGGCTCTTCAATTGTCTGCCCGACGGAACCACATATTCAGTGCCCTTATTGAACGTAAGCGTGGCGATTCCCAAATCATTGGCTAAAACAACCCCGCTATTGCTGTAATCATCATAAGCCTGCTCCACCTTGATATCTGAATTAGAACCAGGTTTGGCCGCCCAAAACGCCACCTTGGCTCCAGGTGCAACTTTCACGTCCACCACAGTGTCCCCCACGTTGGTTTTCAACGGGACAACGGCCGAAGGTAGAACGGTGTCGCCTAAAAAGGGAAGCCATGTGGTGCGGTCAAACGCGAGAATTAATGCACAGATGGCAAAGATTGCGTAGATAACTTTGTCGACGACGCCGCGTTTTCTAAAGACGCGGAAGAAAACCAAATTCAAATATTCGGCTAAATTAAAATCGAAAATCATTGCGCCATAATGGATGGCGCCGAACAAAACAATTCCAGTGATAATCATACGAATTGTGTATAATGTATAAATTTCTTGCATTTATTATACACTATTGGGATAAGAGAACCTACGGTTCTCCTATGACCTCTCCCTTAAAATAAAAAAAAGTAAAGGGAGGGGGTATAAGCCGTCAGGCGCTTGCATCCTACGGATGCTTAGGCCTTTGGGGGCATAAGTGAAGCTGAATCCGTAGGTTCTCCTATGACCTCTCCCTTAAAATAAAAAAAAGTAAAGGGAGGGGGTATGGGGGAACCGTAGGTTCTCCCACTTAGTCACGCTTAATATACGAAAATTTGGTCGAATACGCCGTCTCTATCCACACACATACAAACGCTATCAAAAACAGAAATGCTTGTAAAACCGGAAATTGTATTATCTGGTCAACCATGGGTATTCTAGTCCCCGCAAAAGAGATAATTAGAAGTGCCGCCGCAACATTGCCAACAATGAACGAGTTATCAAAATTATTTAAATTCTGTTTGTGCCTATCATTCAGTTTCAAATCAAATGATTTCATTGATTTTGTTTTGAACCAGTATGCATTTAATACGCGGATTAAACTGTATAGATTGAAGACAACAATAGAGAAAGCGCACACAATGAATACGTTGCGAACAACAATATTTTGCAAAAACATTTGACTAAAAGTTGCAAATCCGGATGAGATTGCACCCGCATTTTGTAATCCAATACCAAGAGAGAAAAGATATACAACTGTTAGCATGATGTATCCGAAATACTTGTAATGCGGTTCTTTTACATAAATGAATGCAATAATGTAGAAAATAATTAGGAAAACACCACTTTGTCCACACGCCATTTATTATATGTTTATTTTTTTATTTTACACCGTATGTTCTCTTAATCCAATCTAGCAAATCCTCGGACCCAAACCCTTGGTCAAACCCTTTCAAATCATAGAATTTGGGTGTTTTCATTTTCTCTGTTTTATAGAAAATATACGGACCAAATTTTCCATTGCGGACACTGAGAGAAGGTGTCAGAACGCGTAGCACAGAGGTCGCCGGTTTTTCTTCCACGGATGCATCTAATATTGGCACAACATCTTCCAATACAATCTTATCCAATGGTTTTTTTAGTTTGCTGAGAGAAACCTTTTTGTCATCGCCGTATTCCACATATGCACCAAATTTGCCGGGTTTCAGTTCGATTTCGTGTTCTCTCCATGTCCCTAAAATTCTTCGTTCTGTTTCTGCCAGCTGGTCGTAAGTATATTCGCCGGCTTCTAATTTACCAATGTCTATTTTGAGTCCTTTCTTCACGGATTTCAACATGGGTTTGCCTTCTTCATTCAATAAAACTTTATGTCTTAAGAGAAACCCATCTTTGTAAAAAATGAGAGAATAGTTTTCGTCAATGTTGTAGACTTTTTTCTCTATTTTGTTGACTTCTTTCACCAACCTGTTTATCTCCGTGTAACAATCCTTGCACACATTGTTCCAGCTTTCTTTGCCGGATGCAACTAGGTCCAACCGCTCCTCCATTTGTTTGGTATAGTCGTAAGAGAAAATGCTTTCAAAATGTTTCATCAGGAATTCGATGACCACGATGCCCATTGGGTCGATGACCAGCTTCCCGTGTTCCGCGCCCATTGTTTTTTTCACGGGTTTTTCGGTCGGCTCATTCTCGCCTGCGCGTAAAAAATACTCGTGGCACTCTACAATAATTCCTTGGACATCGGTTTTCTCTACATATTTGCGCGTTTGAATGACGTCGGTCAACATGGAAAAAGTGGACGGACGGCCTATACCAAGGTCTTCTAGTTTACTAATCAATCCTGCTTCCGAGTATCGTGAATGCCGATTGGTGAATCCGACGACCGACTGGATATAATTGTAATTCACCGTTTTGTTTTTGAGTGTCTGGAACCGGAGAGACATGGAGGAGATGAGTTCTACAGGAGAGAACCCTGTTTTATCACTAGATTTATCTTCCACCAAATCCAAAAACCCGCCAAATTTGGGAATTTCAAATGTGTGTTTATATACATTTTGTTCGGGTGCATCTATCTCTAAGGGAATCAAATTGAATATGGCCGGAGCCATACAACTTTGCACGGTGTTTTGCCAAATCATTCGGTAAACGCGTTCCACCGCTCCTGTATTCTTGTCTCCAATTAAAACCAGGTTCTGCATATTCAGATTGGTCACGCGAATGGCCTCGTGGGGGTTCTCCGTGTCCGCGTTCCCGTTCAATTCCATCAATGTCGGGTGCACGTGTTTGTCCGTCCATTTTCCAGAAATATATTTGGTCGCGGTTTCGATGAAAATCGGCGAGTATTTGCGATTCTCTGTTCGCATATAGGTGATATGACCCAGTTGATAAAGTGTTTGGCAACAGGCCATGGTTTCCTTCGCACCAATGTGCAACAAATTGTTGGCTTGTTGAAGTAAAGCCGAAGTATTGAATGGCTTTGGCGGCGACCGCTCCGACAACTTTTGTGGATAAACCATGAATTTATGTGGATGACTTGCAGAGAGAGAAAGGAATTCGCAAACTTCGGTTTCTGTTTCAAACTCCTTTTGCAATTCGAACAACAGATTTTGCGGGAAAAAACACGCTTGGACCCGGTGCTTTTGTTGCCCCACCTTGGTTCTCGCCTCCATTTCATTATCGTAAACGAGCCGCAGCGCGGGGGTCTGACATCTGCCCGCAGACAATGCATTCTGCGCATTCTTGAACACATATTTCCACAAAAGTGGAGAGATGGTGAACCCGACCAATAAATCCAGGACTTGGCGCGCTTGCTGGGCTCTGACCATATTCATATCAATGATTCCCGGGTTCTCTACTGCTTTCAACAATGCGGGTTTGGTGACTTCGTGAAACAGAATTCGGCGGGTGGTTAATATGGGTAGGTCAAACACTTCACAGATATGCCATGCAATGGCTTCGCCTTCTCTGTCGTGGTCAGTTGCTAAAAGGATATTTTCTTTGGGGAATGTAGAGATAATAGATTCCATCTTTGAAATATGGGCTTTTTTATCGGGGTCCACAGTGTACGTTGTTTCAAAATCGCCCTTGACATCAATGTTTTTCAGGTCGTTGATTATGCGGATGTGGCCGTTGCACGAGATGCATTTGTAGTTGGAACCGAGATAGGATTCGATGCTTCCGCATTTACTGCTGGATTCCACGATTAATAAATATTTTTTGGATTTGCTAGACATCTTTTATTACATAAACATGTAGAGAAATGTTTATGTATGTTTGAAAAAATTGTTTTACTTTAAATTAGTAGGAATATATATATGTTCTCTTCCGTCTGTATCTCTAATAATGCCAACTATAGGATAAGAACGTTCTGAAGAAAGTTCGCGGGTACTAGACTCATATTTCCAGGTTTGGTTGTTATAAAGTATATATGGATACCCATATGGATGTTCAGTTATTTTATTAACATCATATTAATTCTTTGTTGCACCCCCCCCCGTTGTTTGCGAGAACGATTTTTGCGCGAATTGCGGTTTCGTTTATTATTTAATCTATTTGTTTTGCGAGGCATTATATATTTATATAATATATTTTTCTTCTAAACAATATATTTTACTACTTTGGTTTCACAATCAGGAGAGATAACTACAATATCAGTTCAATACAAACACGCCAGATGTGCTAACCAAATCTAAAAAATCTAGAAGTTCATAAATTTATCAAAATATTGCTTGCTCACCAACAAAGAATTTGGACGTGAACCATAGTTGCAATAGTGGACGTAGGCATCATAGGCCGAAACCAGCGAAGCATCCACGATTCCCATTTTGTCTTTCAAATCGTCCATCGCCATTTGAATATCCAAATTCTTGTCCCACATCGTGTTCCGCATCTTGTAAATATACTTGTCCGATTCCATGTCAACATCCGGGTAAAAATACGTAATCAAATCCGCAATCTGTTTTTCACTAATATTGATAACTGGTTCTCTCCTGTTTTCTGACCAAGTCTTGAAAATGGATGCGACCTCGCCCACCTCCAATTCAGATTCATCTGCGACCATCGTCTCGTCCCAGAACTGCAGAAATTTGCAAACGCTCGGCAAATACTTACTGTTAATCCCATTGAATGCATCCGTCTCCGCATCATACTGCTTCACAAACAACTCAGTTAGCTGGCTTTTCAACTTATTTGTGAAAACCACACTGGGTAAATGCTTGGATTCCAGGAAATGTTTCCACAAATAAAGCATGTTTTTCCAGCTGATTTGACAAGGCTTAAGCATAAATTCATTCAACACAGTACCATTACTGGTTGTAATCTTGGCAACCGTCGGCATTATCCTGATATATTCGCTGGTAAACATGTATATCAATGATTCTGGCGTCATCGTCTTCAAGTAGAGAACCTCATTGATAAACTTGTCGTCATTGCTGTGTTTCACCAAATAGTTGTCCGAATTTCCATAGCGGTTCGAATAGTGGCAGGCCACGCACAGAATGTCGAGTCCGATTTCATTCAAATTAATGGATGATGAACCAACGCACCCATTGAGAATGCGGATTTGCGAGTAATTATGTTCGACGTGATATTTGAATTTGAACGACTGCATTAAACTGGTTCCGAACCATATTTGGCTCAACATATTCAAAGTATTGAGCAAGCTTTTCGCCGAAGATGAAATGATATGTATCAACGAAGTGTCTTTTCGCAAAATGTTGTCGCCCAATATGGTTAAAAAGTATTTCGCCTCTACCTTTGTAGAGAAAATCGCGGGATACAATGTGTTCAAAACATGCTGGATTGTCGCCGATTCCGGAATGGTTTGGTAAATGTGGTTGTCCTTGATGCGTTTCATAATGGAGACCTTAGTCTTGTGTTTCCAGGAAATCAGGTTGCGGTCGCGACTCAAAGTTGATAACACATGGTAGAGAACATCGTCCTCGCTGTTTTGCTGATAGGTTTGGCCATCATAAAAAAAAAAGTTCTCTGTTGTTGGGTGGTAAAAATAGTGATTGTGAAACAGGAAAGACTGGATAAACGAGAACTGCTCCGAAGTTAAATCCTCCATTCGCTGCGTCCTTTCCACATGATTGCGTTCAATATTTTCAAGTGTGGTAGAGAGCTGGTTGCAAATATAATTGTGGACTTTGGGTTCCATGTATGAGTCGGATTTGTATTTGTTGTAAAGTTCGGAAACTTTTTCCAACATTTCTTCTAAATGTTTTTGTTCCATTGAATTTTATGGATAACAATATAAACTAATTTTTATATTGTTATTGAAACCAATCAATATTTATACCGATTTCTTAACAGTTCTTCGGCAATATCTACTCTTCTTGGTGCTAACATAGTTGCATGACTTGAATGCACGCTTGCAGCGCTTGACAGTCTTCCTTCTGCACTTAATTTTTCGGGCCATTTTATATGATTAACAAAGAAAATAAAGGGAAACCTACGGTTAAGGCGCCCTCCGGAGGGCGCCGACTGTCGGACGCTTCCGGAAGCGTCCTTTCCCCTTTGACCCCTTCCCTTAAAATAATTTCGCTGTAAGGAGGGATTACACCTTTGCACATTTAAACCGCCGACTTGTCGGCGATTTATGGGTGCAAAAGTAGGTAGCCTTTGCGCATTTATATCGGTGAAGATTTAAAATGGGACACCCCTACGGGGTGTCATTTCAAATCATTACCGATACCGCGCCATCGGAGAATTAAAATGTCCCATTTTAATTCTTCAATGGTGTAAAATGCGCAAAGGTGTAAAAGGGAACCATGGGGTTTTCGCTTTGCTTACCCCCCTTATTTTTTTGTTTTTCTTACGGTTCCCTTAAAATAAGTTCGCTGTAAGGAGGGATTAAAAGGGAACCATGGGTTCCCTTTATTTGTTCTTCTGGCTCTTGTTCTTCTTGGCACTCTTCTTAACATAGCCGAACTTGCCCTTCTTGGCAAAGTATCCCGCTTTCTCTAAACGTTTCTCTTTCTTGGCGGTCTTGTATTTCTTTGCACTAACAATACGTCCCCACTTGTTCATCAATAAATCACTTTTAGTTAATCCACCAGTGGTCTTGTATGAGGTTCCATTCATTACTTGAATACGGGAGCCGAAAAGCTCGGTCCATTTCTTTCCATCAACGTGGTAAAATCCATCTAGTTGTCGTACAGGCTTCTTCATTTTATACTATATAAAAACAAAATAAGGGAAACCTACAGTTATTAAGCCCTTCGGGCTTACGCCCTTATGAACCCATGCTAAAAATAACAATTAAGTAACAATTTGAAATGACACCCCTATACCATTCAACAAGTTTACGAAATCTTAAAGGAGGGGGCAAGGGGGAACGTAGTTCCCCCTAGTTGGTAAGCGGAACCACCGTTGGTCTTACTAACGAACCTTTGACGGTTGTTCTATTTACACCCGAATTCACCAGTTGTGCATAACGCATTTTGGTGCTAATATTTTGTTTTTCGGATGCAGTTTGGGTTTTATCATAGACAATTGTCTGTCGATTCAAACACCACAATCGACTGGACCGGAGAGATAACATAGAAGGCATATTTGTATTTAATTGTGAAAAAAATAAGGGAACTCGTCGTTCCCTTATAATCCCATACATACTAAGGGAAGGGGTCGTTAAGCCGTCGGCGCTTGCATCCTACGGATGCTTAGGCCTTAGGGCGTAAGCCCGAAGGGCTGAATAACCGTCGGTTTCACTACTTCTTTGCAATAACTTTTTTGGGTGTTGTCTTCTGCTTCTTTGGCACAGCATTCTGCAAATCCTCGCGAATCTTCTTATACTGAACATACTTTGTCTCTAAAACATCCAGTTCCCGCATCCACATTTGTTCTAAAGATGTCTGTCTCAGAACCTCCAATTCCTTCATGGTTTCATCACGTTCCTTTTTCAACTTATCCACATTTTCATTAGTCACCGAATCCATCGGCATTTTGACTAAATATTTGTATTCACCGTCCATCTTGTCAAATGAATTGGCAAGTAACATCGCATCTACTGCGTCTGCAGTCTTTCTTCGCAAATCAATCTTGTCAATGAGGTTATACTCAATGTATCTTGCCTTGTTCGATAACAACATCGTCTTCTTTGATAATGCATCCAGCAAATGAGTCTTGCGCTTACCATACATCGCCAATCTCACCACATAATAGTCGCGAACCAGCTCATCCACATTCTCATACTTCTTCAACTTTCGGTTTGCACCAAACATATGGATATTGGATGTCTTAATGGTTGTGCTCAGCTTGAGTACCTTCTCTGCACCTTCCATTCCAATCTCCTCCAACTTGCCCTTGGGAAAGACCACTGTGAAATGGACGCTGACTTCTGTGCACAACGATGTGAATTCCTTGATGGTCGGTGCTATTTTCTTGCCGTCTTTGTCCACTCCTCCGTCCATCATTTCCTCGAGCTGTTTGGTGTATTGCATCGTCCATTTGCCTACAGGCAACTCGGTAATTATAACTGTGTCGGGTCCGGCTCTCTCGAAAACGCCTTTGATTAAATATTTATCGGACTCAATCTTCTCAACCGTTCCCTTGAACCCTTCATAGTATGGAACCAGTTCCTTCAAATCCGCGTCGCCCTTCAACATCTTCTTTACATTGCCAATTAAATCCATAGGATTGTATGGCGGGATAGAACACGAAAATCCCGTGCCGATTCCCTTGATTCCATTCACCAGGGCAAATGGAATAATGGGCGCATAATATTCTGGCTCCACCTGGGTGCCATCATCATCCAAATAGTTGAGGACCGCGTCATCCAAATCTGGGAACACATATCTCGTCAACGGATTTAATGCAGTGAATATATATCTTTCCGACGCGGAATCGTCGCCACCTTGCAACCTCGTGCCAAATTGGCCATTGGGCTCTAATAAATTGATATTGTTTGACCCTACGAAATTCTGCGCCATATTGACAATCGCGCCGTTCAAACTCGCCTCGCCGTGATGATACGAACTGTTTTCCGAAACGTATCCGGAGAATTGCGCGACTTTGATTTCGCTCGTCAGATTTCGCTTGAATGCCGAAAACAGGATTTTGCGCAAACTGATTTTGAGCCCGTCAATCATCGATGGAATCGAACGTGCACAATCGTAATTGCTGAAATGGATGAGCTCATTGTCCACAAACTCCCCATATCCAACCGTGGGTTTTCCAGTATCCAAGAACGCGTCCTTGTTATACTTTTCTATTAACCAAGTCTTTCTATCGTTCGCTCGCTTGTCGTTGAACACCTTGTCGATGACGTCATCGCTCGACCCCTGCTCATAGACGAAATCCACGATTTTTTTATTTGCAAAATACTCCTTGAACTCCTCGGACTTGGATGTTCCAAGACCCTTAAAATACTTGATTTTCCAAGTGGCCGCGTCTGCGGTCGCCGTCTTCCATGCATTGTATTCTCCATCATTGTAGAATGAAAGCGTGTTTGACGCCTTGGATGCACGCAGAATGGGCGTATTCATGAACGAAAGGAAACCCGGTATCATAATTAGTGATTTCCACTCACAATGGAAGAGATTAATGCACAGACCCTTGATATGCGAACCATCTGTATCTTGGTCGCACATAATCATGATTTTTCCGTATCGTAAATGCTGGTTAACATCTTCGATTGAACTATAAGTGCGTCCGTTTTCCAGACCCAGGATTTTCTTCAAATCCGTGATTTCCTTGTTGTCCGTGATTTTCTTGATGGATTCGCCGCGCACATTGAGTAGCTTTCCGCGCAAAGGATAAATACCAATGATATTGCGGTCTTCGGAAGACAATCCGGAAACAATACCGGACATTGCACTGAGTCCCTCGCACAGAATCAGGATACAATTACCAGATTGCGCAGTTCCACTCAAATTGGCGTCCATGAAATTCTCAATTCCGCGCACATTCTTCGTCTTGGAACCGTCGGTTTTCTTGGCCGCCGTATTCTTTTCCTTGGCCTGTGTCAAATCGCACGCAGTTTCCATAACGCCCATCTTGGCGACTTTCTCAATAAATGATTCGGAAACGGTGCACGACGAACCAAATTTATTGGAGGGCGTGTTCATGAAATCCTTGGTTTGACTGTCGAACGCAGGGTTCTCAATATCGCATCGCAAGAACAGGATGAGCTGTTCCTTGATGGCCGCCGGATTAACACGCACCTTCTTCTTCTTCTCGATGTAATCAGCCAACTTTCTGACAACTTGTCCCACTATGTAGTCCACGTGTTTGCCGCCCTTATAAGTGCAGATGCCATTGACAAATGTCACTTGGGTGAATTCTTGGCTGGGTGCTATTGAAATTGCGTATTCCCAGCGCCCGCAATCGGATGCCTCGTAGACGCGTTTTGCTGAACCAATATACAAATCGATGTATTGTTGGAAATTTTTGATGGCGGACGGGACGCCATTGTATGCAAACTTGATTTTCTTCTCGGATTGGTCAGTCACTGCGCAAATGTCGTAGAAACGCTTCTTCAATAATGAAATCATATCGGGAGTTAGTCCGGCGATACCGAATCGGCGATAATCAGGCTTGAACGAAACTTTGGTGTAAGGTTTCGACCCTTTCACTTTGGTAATAACTGGCTCCGAAATGACATCCAAATTTCTGGTAAATGTTTGCACATACTTGAGACCACGAATATGGTCGAAAGTTTCTACACTTCCTTCGGATGACCAAATTAGAACTAACTTGAATCCGAAACCGTTCTTTCCACCGACGATGCGTTTCTCGTCCTTGTCGTAATTGGTGGATGTGCGGAGTTCACCAAATATCATTTGAGGAATCCAGACATTGTGCTCGGGATGCTTTGCAACGTCGATACCGTTGCCGTCGTTCTCCATGGTGATTGTGCCGTCCTCGGTAATATCAATATTTATGTAAGTCACCAGCTTGGTATCCTTCTCACTTACCTTGTGTCTTTGAATCATGCGAATTACATGGTCTCTGCAATTGACAACGCCTTCGTCAAACAACTTGTATAAGCCGGGAATGTAATGAATGGGCTTGTTTACAATTTGCAAAGATGCTTCGTCGTATATCCACAAGTTTTCATCCACATTCTCAATAGAACCGATGTAAGTATCGGGATTATCAAGAATGTGCTGCTTGTCGGTCTTCTTTTGGTATTGTTTGGCTAAGTCGGTCATTTTGTTAATAATTATTATGTTATGTGCATTAGG
>Ga0247723_1001935_pt1 | contig 11588 bp, 11 predicted proteins | sample MSEWelMarce5H_FC_FD_189079 | JGI IMG/M metagenome (GOLD analysis project Ga0247723, IMG submission 189079) | Subsurface sediment microbial communities from gas well in West Virginia, United States - MSEEL Well Study Marcellus 5H_FC | ecosystem: Environmental > Terrestrial > Deep subsurface >...
TCATAGAGGTTGGTAACAGTGTTTTAGGAAAACTGTTTGCGGTAGTATTAATAATGTTTTATACCAAGCTAAATATTCTGTATGGTATTTTTGCTTGTGTGATTACCATTCTATTTTACCAATTAACTGAAGGCACTATCGTAGAGGGCATGGAAGAAAAGAAAAAACCCGATGCGCAAACACCAGCAGTCGCAGCCGTAGCAGTAACCGCAACCACTACTTCAGGTCAGACTACGTCTTCAGGTCAGACTACGTCTTCAGAAGATGATGTAGAGGACGGAACTAATTTACCCGACGACACCGAAGGTTTTGAACCGTATCAATCCCTCTATCCCGTAATCAACATAGAGGATTTCAATGTCGCTAAAGAAGAATTTATCAAAGAAAAATGTAAGAACGGCGTCGTCATGTATAAGGACATGCCCGTCAAATCCGAAATGGTCGACCACATCTTCTCCGAAATCAATTTCACAACCAACACTAAATGTAATCCATGCGACCGAACTTGCGCCTACAACATAGTAGAGAGCAAATTGGCGACCGAAGAAGAATTAGGTCGTCCCAAGAATTCCAACGACGTATTTGAGTGGATAAAACAACTATTCTGAGGCAACACAAAATATTCGCATATCATATAATGCCGAACAAGCCGAAAAAGTCATGGTCGCTTGTGCATGACCATATCATGAATATCAACAACAGCAAACTATTTGCCGGCTTGATGATAATCACCCTCAATATCGCGTCGAAATTCGTCACCTTCAAATTAGGTAAAACCGCTGAGACGTATTTGAAATATACATTTAGTCGCCAAATCCTGGTTTTCGCGATGGCATGGATGGGAACCCGCGACATTTACGTCGCGGCAGGTTTAACAATAATTTTCATCATCCTCTTTGATTTCCTATTTAACGAAAACAGCATGTTTTGCGTGTTGCCGAATGATTTCAAAGAATATTACGAGAACGTCGCGCAGGAGCACGCCGAAATCACTCACGAAGACTATGTGAAGGCACAAGCGACGGTGGAAAAATACACCGAGCAAAAAGAAAAGGATAAGGATAAATAGGGATCTGCGATATAATGTCTTAGTATAAATTATAGAGGTAAGACATTATAATATGACTACCACATTTGATATTAAAACCATCCAAGTCATGATATATACCAATGACAGGCAAAACCGTATTATTGAAATGAAAGGGTCAATATTTGGATTTGATAATGTATATGCGTTTTTTTCCGATTCGGTGTTGTATTCACCCGAAGCGCTGAACGAATTAACTGGATATGACCCGATTGAAAAACGCCGCATATTTTTTGACCCGGATTTGTTCTATAATTTTTTGGAGTTGTCGCATAGTAAAAACCCTACACCGGCTCAAGATATTAGTATAAGAGGTTGTAATTTTAAAACTATGATCGACGCGCTATTTGTCGTCTCGTTTCCTGTGCCGAAAAATGTTGAATTGGATTCTGATAATTATAACTGTATCGGAATAACCGCCGATTTTATGGTCAGCAGTGTTCGCGATTTTTTTCAAAAAAATGTATATACCTATATTTCATCAAAAAACAAAAAATATACAGTGTTGCGCACAAAATGGCCTAATAAGATTACGTCAAATCCGGATTATTCGACGAGTTTGGTTCAGGCACTTCAAATATATAACACGGGAAAGACAAAATTTGTAAATTTGAAAAAAGCGGGTATCGATGTAATTATTAAAAATTTGGTAAACATAGTAGGTGATATTCCGACCGTTATTTCAGATGTGAATGGGCGTCTGTTTAAATCTTACAAGATTGCTGGCGGCAACGGAAAAATAAATGATCTTATTCAAAATCTTAATACAAAGTTAAAAGAACTACAAAAAGATTTTTATTACTATACTTATTTGTGGATTCTGTATTTGTCGACAGAATATGATCTACCTAAAGATTATTTTGTTACACCTCGCGGGAATGTATCCGATATAGGTTTATTTTTTACACAAACAATGACTAATCTTATTCGATTTAATAACTGGAATGTGAGAACACAGCAACCATCTATAGGAGTTAAATCAAAAGGATTATCAACTACATCAGATGCGTCAGAAGCAGCATTTAAACGATTGTTTTCTTCATACACTATCAAAGGAGATAAACAATGTAATATACAAAGTTCAGATCGAACCAAAATTATTGGTGACCTGGAAAAATTATATTCGAACAAAGTCACTGCTGGTCAAATAAGTATTTCTAATTCCAAACATCTTGAATATCTAACTGTCGGTTTGGAAGGCAAACCCGCCGGATCCGGCACTTCTCTAGACAATTTCAAGGATTTTGTAAAAAAAATCATGAACGAAACGAATATTGTAGGATCATCTGATTTTGATATGAAAATAACAATTGGTGGCGGTGTAGATGAAACAGCTAAAAGACAATTTGTCGATGCGTTGCTTATCCTTAGGAATAAGGATATGTTTAAGGCTGGGTTATGCGAATACGGATTTGATACAAAAAACGGATTGTATTATAAAATTAGAGACTTGATTGAAACCATTGATTTTCTTGGAACCAGTTTTAAAACAACAGTTGATAATTTGTCTACCTCGGTAAATACAACGACAACAGAAGACCTCGAACAAATAGAAACAGAATTCAAAACGAGAATCGTTAGAGCAAATGAAATCCTAGAAAAGAAACTCCAATTCAAATCACAAGATTTGGAAAAATTGTTTGAAAACATAATCACCGAAAGAAGACAAATTCAATTAACAGACACCGTAGAAACATCAAGGTTCCAAAATACAAAAAAATCTAGAGATCCTGTATGGGAAAAACTATACAAAGAAAGTTGGTATAAAAATTTTGCAAATGGTCTTCTTGAAATAACCCAATTGAGAAGATCATCAAACAATGATATTAACACTGCTTTGGGGGAAACTGGACAATATGATATTAAAAAATTACAAGCACTTGTAGATACTTCTACAGAAGCCGGCATTGATGAAATCAACATCGGCGGAAATAGAGGCGAAAACTTACCAACATTTAAAGCAAATCTTATTTGTGTAGTGGCTGGCGGCGAGATAACCGATGAAAACCGTCGAGCAATTCACTGTCCATATTCGAGTCAAAAAATGGGTTCTTTGCTATCTCGATTAGTATTAAAATTGCCTGAAAACGAGGATTTAAGACGAACCGATTTTGTGGATTTAACCGCCACCATAAAAAAGGCAGAACAAGACGCAGCCGCAAAAAACAAAACCAGAAAAAAAGAGAACCCCAACGACGACAATCAGCTAGCCAAAGAATATGGAGTAGAAAAATATGATGATGAAAAAATCAAACAATTTCTGGGAAAAGGAGGAGTTATTGGTAATTTGTTTGGTCAAGGCCAAGGGCAACCGCCTCAGGTTAAAGCCTTATCAGCGGTGCCGATAAGCGGAGACGTAAGACAACTCATCGATGATAATTTTACAGCTATTACTAATTACGATTCAACTGGATTGAAAACAAGTTCTTTTTCGCTGCGTTATATCATAAATTCACAAGATGAACTTATCAAATTTTTAGTTTCAAAAGAACCAAAAACAATACCGACTTTAAATGAAGCATTAAAAATATCAAAAGAAACATTACCCGACGAAAATAAAAAAACAAAAAATATTGAAGATATAAATAAACGTATTTCTGATTATGACTCTACTATAAAAAATTCAAAAGCAAGGATGAAGACAAAAGAATATCAAGATGATGAAACAAAGAAACAACAAAATTATTTGGAACTATACAACGCAACAATAATGAAAAATTTGTTTGAATCGGTTTTGGAAACAGTAGATAATGATTCATCGCTATCACAGTTTGGTAATACGGGTTCGCCAAGAGGTGTTAAAGGAGGCAGTCGTAAACTCCGCAATGCTATCAAAAAAAACAGAACTCGACGAAAAAACAATGACCGAAAAAAACAATGACCGAAAAAACATAACCAAAAAAAGTATTTGAATTTGAAACCATCATATTTTCAAATTCAAAGCACACCATTTATTCAAGTGGAATTTTTAAAAAAAACAATCCACTCACAATGAGTCCAAGGCCAATATACTGGTTTGGGTCACTGAATCGCTCACCAAACACCACGTACGCAGCAATCGACTCAATCAGCGCCGAAACCCCGTCCCACGCGGCATTCACCATCATCACATTAGACCCCTTGAGCGACGCAATCAGGAAGAAAATCACCCCCATGTATCCCAAAATACCGTATCCCAAATGTTTCATCCCTCCATCGTTCGCGAATTTCTTGAGGGCAAAATCGCCGAATATTTCTGAAATCGACAGCAACCCAATTATGTAAAGCCCCATTCTATACATTAGGACGCGCTAAGCTTTTCCAATATTTCCTTGTAATTGGGATTGGCTGATAATATTTCTAAAACTTGTTCTGTTGTGTGATATGACTTATTCCATCCATGGTGTCCCGCGGTGTCCGCATAATACTCTGCCTCAACAGAGAATTCTGGCTGAATATAACGATGAGGTATGTTTTTACACGCAAGTGAAAAGAATATGTCTTCGTTTTTTTTACCCAATTTATCACGGTTTGATATTTTTATTTTTTGAGAATCGATTGTTTTATATAAATCGTTGTAAAGTTTGTTAAAGGACAATGTTTTAATGCAGTTAATCATTGCGGTTTTCTTACGCAAAGAGAACCCGCCATTTATTACCAAATATTGAATGTGATTTTCATATTCAAACAAAACCGATCGCGCCCCCACAAAATCGTATTCCAAAAATTTCGAGTCAAACATTTTATACATGAAACAGTCTTTTTGAAACACGCAAATGTTTTCAGCTGGAATCGCCAACCAGAAATGGGGGTTCAAAAACGTGCGATTATATCCGTCAATTGTTATATTCGGTTTATTATCCTTATAATAAATGAGTGATTCATCAATTTCGGCGAAAATACAATTTGGAAAATCAGCACGAATCTTGTCGGCATATGAGGCGTGTGAAACCACCATCAAATTCCATCCACAAGGATTTAAGAAAAACATGTGTTGGCGAATCACGGCTTCCATTAAGTCATCATATCGCGGGTCCATAATAATGGCGACCTTGTCTGACTCTTCATAGAAATTGATATCTTGCGTTAATTTAATTTTTTCAGAAAACCGATGTAAGACGGTTTCGTAGATTTTTGACATACCCTTATTTTACTTATACGCAATGCGTTTATATATGTTTTGAATGCATATTTTATCGGATTTGAAGGCATTATGGTCGGCATTCGCCTTTACGGTCGGCATTCGCCTTTACGGTCGGCATTCGCCTTTACGGTCGGCATTCGCCTTTACGGTCGGCATTCGCCTTGAACAATGCGAAAAGAAAGTCCAATATTCCCCGTTGTGTTTTCCCAGACCCCTGACACCTTAATATATGCACATGCGCTGGTTGAAACAACCGCCGTATTCACAATTTCAAACCGGTTCTGTAGATATTCGCCAAATTTGATTGCAACATTTACCTTGTCTGGGTCTAGTTTCCGGAATTTGATATAATCTGCTAAAATATTGATTTCAATATCACACAGCAGGCGAAAAACACCCGTATTGAGTTTGTTTTTATGTGCGTTTATCTCAAATGGAATATTCACATATAGTCCATACATAGTAAGATAGGCATCGCTATAGTTGATTTTTGTGAAAAGCCCACTAATCAGTGTATTTGGCTTGGTGTCCAAGAAACTGAGGTTATCTTTTGAAAAATCGTGTGTTTTTATTAATGCGTTCATTTATCAGTAATGTTGATTTTTTTTTATTTCATTTTGTTTAGTAATAATAACAAACATGATGGTTTTTGTTATTATCAAATTATGATGATTTAAGCAATTCTCAAACCGCCAGCCAATCCGGTGCCGATGGCAAGACCAGCACCCTGTCTGGAGGACGCTCCCATGGAAGGGATGAATGTGTCCAACACGGCAAGTGTGGCGGCAGCGGTAAGGGCAATAACGGTGACCTCCTCAACCTTCAAGGATTGCTTGGGGATGACGAATGCGGCTAAAGCAACGATGATACCTTCAACGATGTATTTGATGGCTCTTTTGAGTAACTCTTCGAATCTCATGTTTTATATACTATTAAAACAAAAAAATATAGGCAAAAACCCTTTTGTATTTGGTCCATTTATTATTTATCGTTAAATCACTTAAAAACTTTGTGTCTATCTTTTATATAAATGTCTGGATTCCAAAAAAAAACATTAGACGACGGTCAGAAAAACCCTAAATATGTTGACCTCTGCGACGAAGATCCTGTGATTGCTTCTCAGAAATTTGTGTGTCTTTCTTTTGTTTCCCCTGAAAAGATCCTAAAGCAACGCGAGCAATATATTTTTGAGAAATTTGTCCAGCAGTGGGAGTTCAGCAAATCAATTGAGAAGTTCGGCGATTTCCTAAACTTTGTGGCGTTCAAATATAAGATTAAGATGGACGACATTATGAACGACATGAAGGAGTATGTGACCGAGGAGAAAAATCACCTAAAGTCTTTTTCCATTGAAAACGATTTCAAGAATTTCATGGACAAGAACGAGGACAGGATAACCGAGGATTTCAACAAGAAACACGATTTCAACACATCAGTTCGGGGTGTGAAGGTGCGTGGTGCTTACTCAAGTCAGGCCGAGGCCGAGCTCAGATGCAAGAAGTTACGTGAGAACGACCCCCACCACGACATTTTTGTTGGCCCTGTTGGTGTTTGGATGCCTTGGGACCCCGATGCCTACAAGACTGGGCGTGTCGAGTTCATGGAGGAGGAACTAAACCAGCTCCACCAGGAGAAAATCAAGAACGAGGAAAAGGCCAAGCAGGAGTTTGACCAGCGCGTTCGTGATGCAAAGCGCAAGGCAATTGAGGAGAACGTGAAGAAGGCGCGCGAGTCCGGCAACAAGCTTACTCAAACATTGAATGAGGATGGTGAGCTAATTGGCGTTAATAAGACAGTTAACTTTGATGAGCGTGAGGTCGCAAACATCAATCCTTCCGACAACTTTGGCCGTGCAAATCTAGAGGATTCTTCTAAAGACGAGATGGAACGCGTTGATTAAACCGCGGTTAGACTTACAGATAAAATTGAATAACTATTTTTGATTACAAGTTGTTATCAAAAATAAACAAAATGGCTGAATTTATTATTGTAGAATTTGATTTGGTACCGGAAATATTTCACGGTTCGCACGTATTTCAGTCGCGCACCATGATGAAAAATAGCGATAAAATCGTATTGCAAAATCACGCATGCAATTTTGAGCTCAAGATGAACAATTATAAAGAACTGTGCAGCGCGCTCGAGACCCTTCGCTACTGGAATTTCGCAAAAACCCCAGAATGCTTTTACTGTATGGTTCTGGCTAAGAAAACCATTATTCGCGACATTATTTTGAAAAATGATTATGATATGTTGTTGCGATTTCAGACCTTTCGCGTATTTGCCGAGATCTGTGTCCTAACAATATCGGGTAAAGATGAGATGCTCCAAGTTGCACAGCAACTTGGGCTCACCCAACTGGCGAATTTTGTATCTACATTGGTGTAGATGATTATTTCTTCTTCTCGGTTTTCCGTTTGCACTTCTTTTTACCGTCGGTCTTATCGGTAAAAACGACATATCCTTTGGGGCAGCGTTTTTTTTCTTCGGGATAGTCAATTATGGTAGGCTTAGATGAAGACAACGACGATTTTGAAGATTTGTTTTTGGATGAAGACGATTTTGAAGATTTGTTTTTGGATGAAGACGATTTGCTTTTACTTGAAGGAAGCTTTTCTATAACAGGTGATTTTGGTTCTATAACAGGTGATTTTGGTTCTATAACAGGTGATTTTGGTTCTATAACAGGTGATTTTGGTTCTATAACAGGTGATTTTGGTTCCCCTATTTTAACCAACTTATAACCCAATGACTTTGCTAATATTTCTGGCGTCATACCATCTTCATTACTATGTTTTATATTTGCCCCTGCGTCAATCAGCGCCTTTACGACTCTAAGCCTCTCGTTATAAATCGCGTGCATCAATGGTGTATTACGTTTTTCATCCATAGCATCCACATCAGCCCCCTCTTCTATAAGACGGTGTAACTCCGTGAAATCGTCGTCTTTGGTTTTTGAAGCCTTTATTATTTGTTTGTTTAAATATTCTTGAGTTTTTTCAGACAGCATTGTTTCTTTGGGCGACTTGGGCGAAAAAGACAAAGACGATTCTGAAGACGACTCCGACGGCATAGAAACCTGCGGCAAAGCCGCCTTCTCGGGTTTGGGCTGGTGCGAAACTGTCCAAAATATGTTCTCAAATGCGTCTCTCACAAATCCACGTCTCAGAACATCTCCTGCAAATTCGAATCCCGCATTTGCGATTTTGGATGCTTTCAAATCGTGTGATTTACACCATTCTATTTTAGCTACCAAATCGGACAAATCTGGCTTTACCGGTATATAGTGAACGTTTGGTACTAATAAATGATCCACCCACGATGTGTATTCACTCATCACACGTAAAATCAAAGACCCTGTAAGCATTGTAGTCAACAAACGATACGCATTCACGTTTCCATCCACGTGTATTATGTATTTGTATTGACTCTGTTCAACCATCGACAAAAATTTGGGTGCCGCTTTTATTTCCGAATTAATCATACCAATTCCGTATTTCGGGTCAAATTTGATTGATTTTGTTTCGATTGTTTTTCCCTTGCTTGTTATTGCTGCATCAATCAAAGGAGATTCCATATTCGCCAATTTCATTCGCATATTGGTTTCCACCGTATATCCACACCCAGTCGAACCTCCACGAAATACGGCTTTTTCGATGGTTTTACTCGCCCAATCCGCCGTAAACATGCTTGAATTTAAATCGTTTCGCCTGCCCAAAATAAATAGCAGGTCATCATAATTTGGGATAGGTATGTCGCGATAGCCTTTTTGACCGGACATACTCATTATTGGGATGTGCGATGTAAATTGAAACTCGGGTTCCATCATCTTCTTGCCGGTAACCATTTGAAACGGTTCCTCGCCGTCTTTGCGAAGAATGACCGCGTCCGTCAAATTTAAAATAAAGACACCATTAGGCAAATTCATTTCTTTCAACAAATCCATGTATTCATTTTGACCCAATTCATCGTGGGATTTATATTTCTTGACGATACACTGCATTACACGCACGGGTTCCGCCACAAATGCTTTTATGTATTTTCGTTGAGATTCGTCGATTTTGGTGTTCTTATCCAATTTGGAAACACTCTTATCGATCGCCTGTTTAAATGTGGGGGCGGTTGTATTGCTTTCCAATTTATAGAGGATGGCTTTATTGTCTTTTACGCAAAACATGTAACAATTATGGTGCAGTTTATTAAAAATATAGTGGAGCGTGTTTCCTAAAGCTTCCTCGGTCATTTTCCATATTTTTGAAGAGGCCTCTTTGGGGACATCGGCAATTTTATCCGACTCTGATATTTCTTCTGGTAAATACGGCTTTCCAGCTTCAAGTGCTTCGTGGTATGAATGTAAGACCATCATTTTTCCACTTTGTTTTTCTTCCTTTTTTGCGGGCATTTCTTGGCGATCGCCGCTCTTGGCGGGGTGGTTTGGAGGAACTGCTGTATAATAACGAAGACCTGGCTCACTAGCGTCATTTAATCCTTTTTTTTTTAAATATTTTTGGTATCCTTCTTCTGTATAAAAATGAAAACCGGGTTCACGAGTGTCGGGTAACCCCATTTTTTTTATATATTCTTCATACGCTTCATCTGTAGGAGATTTTGGTGAAAGCGAAGCCGATTCTAAAGGCATATCTAAAGGCGGTGAGTCAGATGGCGTTTTTGGTTTGTTTATGGATAATTTACTTCCGCTCATTATTACCTATGTAAATATATACTATTATTATATTTTATCCAGTCGTAAAATTGAATCAAATAAATCAAAGCAACATAAAGGTAAACCATATAACTAATTATAATTTAAAATGCAATCTGATTCTACACACACAATGATTACCCGAAATAGAGCAGCAAATCAGTCGGCGACTGTAAAGCCTGTCTTGGCGATCGATAAGCCCACTACTAGAAGTCAAACACAGGTAAAGCTTTTAAGTTCATCCTCTGTTCAAGAACCCAGAATGGTGACTCGAAGTAGCAACAATGCGTCTCGATATGACGTAGATATTGATTTTGACGAGGCAAGTGAGGCCTGGCGTGCCAACAAAAAGTCCATTGGAAATGGTATGTTCAAGTATGTCGGAATGAGAACTCGTTCCAAGATGTAAATAAATATCATATTATTGTTTTTTACGTAAAGCAGTCTTTACGTAAAATCTATTGTTGGCGTTTCCCCTTATGGGTCTGATTTTTATCCTTTTTGGGTCGGTTCCCTTATACTGTCGCCACAAATTCCCAATCCAGCGTATCGCACACCTTTTTCCATACCATATCTTGCTCAAGTTGTTTCTCGCGGTCTTTCATCATCGGAATAAACGGCAAATACTGTGTCTGATCCAGCAAAACGCACAACTGATACAGCGTATACGTACAGTTAAAAAAATTCGTCCTATATGCCGGACAATGGATCGCCCACGGCTCCTGTATCTCTATAAACAGCACACACAGCGTATCTTGTAGTTCATCACTCATAACCGGCGGTTTGATTCCCAAAATCGAGTTAATATACTGGATATGTTCAAAATACCGGTTAAATCCCAGTTTCTTCAATATCTCACGCATCTTCTCATAATTGATTTCAGTGACCATATCATGAATACGCTCCTTCTTGATGCGCCGCTTGATGGTTTCAATTACATCCGCCGGTATCTGTGTGGTCTCTTTCGCCTGAAACTGCGATAATATCTCCTTGAAATGGTTAAGACGCACATATGCGTTATACGTCACCTCATTTGGCGGCTCCTTATACGTCGGTTTGTCGTTATCCACAATATACTGAACGTACGCCCCGCATTTATTGTTATTACAAATTAAAATACCCTCCTCATCTTGTGATATCATTTCACCGCGATTACAGCGCAAACACACGTCCGCCGGCACGTGGTAGTCCTCGCTATAACAAATCTCATTATTCACGTTTTTCCAGTAATTCTGGTAGAATTGTCGTGAGTTCTTGTATTTGGAGCTATTCACGTTTGCGATGTCGGTATTTCCCGAAGAATCTCGGGTCTTTACTTTGAAAAACGAATTAAGCACATTTTTATTCGTTGCTTCGCCGACCGATATCTTCTTTTTCTCTTCAAAATAGTTAAACACATAGGACGCGTTTTTCAACAAATAATTTTTCCGCTTGGTTCTCAATATATTTAGCTGTTCATTGATATCCCGTATGCGGTCTTTCATGTCCATTTTCTTGTCGATATTATCGGCCTCGGATGTTTTCAGACGCTCTTTTAATTCGGCGCGTTCGGTTTCCAAATCGGGTATCGTCTCATTTTCTATCGTATCAAACTCTTCCAAAAGCGTCGTATGTTTTTCGTCAATTGTTATTGTATGACCGCTTTTTTTACGGATACTATGGTTGGGCATTTAAAC
>Ga0247723_1001936_pt1 | contig 11588 bp, 12 predicted proteins | sample MSEWelMarce5H_FC_FD_189079 | JGI IMG/M metagenome (GOLD analysis project Ga0247723, IMG submission 189079) | Subsurface sediment microbial communities from gas well in West Virginia, United States - MSEEL Well Study Marcellus 5H_FC | ecosystem: Environmental > Terrestrial > Deep subsurface >...
CTTGACCAATACGTTCTGAGTCTGTGCCAATAGAGCGGCAAGTTGTTTCTTGTTGTTTTCGTCGTCTTGGCTGTCTTCGGTTCCATTACCGCCTACTCCAACACCACCAGCTCCACCGCCTACACCGCCTACACCAACTCCACCAACTCCACCAACTCCACCACCGCCAATAGGCATATCTGGTTGATATGGACGCATTTCGTCTATGGGAGGCTTTACGCCGGGGGGATTAAACCCGGGAGGCAAGTTGCTGATGATCTTATTGAATATCTCTCTATCTTCGTCAGTACCTTTGCCGCCATATATCTGTCTTGCCGCATCAATAAAATCAAGCGGATCTGTCCCAGAATATATATCACTAACAGTTTGACTACCTGCTGGCTGAACCCCTGTTGCAGAGACAAGATCATCAAACGACATATCTCCACCAGCACCAGAAATATCGCCCGTGAATTGACCGCCGGATTCTTTTACCGCATCAAGAAAGCTACCAATACCCTCTTCGCTATTTCCAATATTAATTATGTCGCCAAATTCTTCGCCAAGACCAGACGCAGCGTCAGGAGAAAGACCGCTCAAAACCCCGGCAGTAAACGCACTAATAGCGCCACTCTTTAATCCATCTACAATAGAGTCTTCAAAGCTCTTGCCGGATAGCAAACCTTTACCAGCAGTCGTTAATCCGCCATACACTCCGGCTGCACCCGCAGTACCCAATCCAGCCGTAGCCAAATAAGGGAGCGCATAAGGCGCAAATCCTGCGGCTACTAAGGTAGCTATTTTTGATAACCCACCCTCACCAAAGAATCCGCCAGTATCTTTACTGTATGGATCCATGAATGAGGCGTTAGCAAGACCACCGCTGGCTTCTGTCGGCGCAAATGTTTTCCCGCCGTATTCATACTTCGTAACGATTTTGCCTTCCATTGGATCAAACATAGTTCCAATAGGCTTAACATCGCTTGCATTAGCCCAATTCCCAGTTAAGCGATCTACGAACTGAGTTAAATTACCTGCGGCATCAAATCGTTTGTAAGGTTCACCATCTTCATTTAAAAGCTCGTATGGCTTGCCAATCGCTTGACCCATTCCTGCGCCAAAAACGTCATCTGCCACCTGCTTTGCTTGATCAGAAAGACCTGAAGAAGTAAAACTTTCCTGTGTATAAGCGCCAGCATCTCCACCGCCACCAATTGCGCCATATTGGTTGTATCCGGTCTTTTCTACACTAGCCACATACTGACCGCTTGGATCAACCAAAACAGTCTCTGGCGAATCAGCAGTGCCAATGTTTATAACTTCATAACCACCACCCCCTGTGGGAGCCGTGGGCAGCGCAGTCTCTTGTGCTACTTGTTGGAACGCAGAAGATTGCGCCTGATTATGACTAAGACCCGCATCACGAGCTGCGTAATACAGATCCATAATCCGCCAATCTTCTTCCGTTGCTTCGTATCCGCTGTCGCCTGCCATGATTATTCCTATGCTTTTCTTGATACAAAAACAATGCTTCCTATCGCGGAAGGGTTCGATGGTCTAGCATAAGGCACGGTCTGTACATCCTCATGCTCAAGGTAAACACCATCAACAGGACCGACAGGGTTGTAAGCCAAATCGGTTGCCCACCACAGCCCTATAGAGTCCCCAGCGTCAATCTCAAACGTAATACTTGAATAACCAATTAGGTGGCTAGGAACGCCCGCGCTTTTACGAGCCGGTATAGAAAACTTGCTGCTAGAACCGGGTAAGTCTACATTGTTTACACGCAGCCAAAGGTACGAATCATGAATAGCGCTGGCTGTGTTTGTAAACTGAATACTAAAGTCTATCTTATATACGCCGCCATATGCGGCTGTAGCCGTGCTGTCTAGATTTAATGTAAACCCAGCGCCAGAATCAAGCGTATTCCACAAAACCTTAGTGGGCGTATTCGAAGCGGTGGCATACTGATCTGTTGTATCTTGGGCTGCTATATGCGGGCTTTGCAAATACTGACCACCCTCGCCGCCTAACAAGCCTTGAATAACGGCATCTAGCTGTGCAAAATACAAACGCAGAATATTCGAATAACGGTTCTTAAAATCGCGTGTATAGACAGGCTCTGCCAATGGCAAGGCTGGGGCGCGAGTAGGTTGTAGCCTATCCACGGCGTCCGTCTTGCTTAACATCGACACGGGTAGCACCTGCTTGCCATGCCGTACCTAATTGATCAGACTCGTATCGCAAAATAAATTGACGACCACGAACTCGAATAAATACTTGACCCGTAAACTCCTCAATCGGCGCTTGGGCTATCCGCACAACATCGGCAGAAGCATCGCCCCCCTGTGATAACGGGCTATTAAACCCAGAACCAGAGTTCTTCATTGGCTTAATGGTCATGGTTAGCTGCGGGGTTAAAGCGCCTGTAGAGGCTCTAAACGTAACGTCAGGCAATACACGGCGAATGAATGTAAAGTGATCACCATCACCAACATCCCACTCTGCCGTCTCAATATAGGCATTTATAGGCTCTGGAGTGGCTGTTACTGCATCATCGACGCCAACCTCATGGTTGACTAAGTTATAGCTATATGTGGCTGCGACAGGGTAATTGCTCACATCCGCACCAATCCAAGCTGTACGATCCATTGTGCCGTAGTACCAAATATCTTCTAGGTAGTTATAGATGACGTACCTATCTACAGCCGTTGAATTAGCTGAACAGTAGAACCACCAAACCTCATTAAAGGCTTCGTTGATTCCACCAAATGCTTGGTAGTTTTGGGACAAGTTAATGTCTGAGAATACATATTGGCGCAAGTCGCAACGCAATGTTGTGACGTTACCGTCGTATTTATAGAACTTGTCTAGCCCCATCCAATACGTTACGCCAGATGCAACAGCCACGGCATTTGGGCCGATAACAGATATACCGTCTGCCAATAGCGTTGCGCCCCAAACCGCTGGAGGACCAAGATATTGAAGGCTATATACAGACATATCCGTAAACACAACAATCTCTTGGCGAGTCTGAACGGCGGTAACAATCTCTGAGCCATGGGAAAGTATTAGCCCACCGGCTTGGTTTGTTGGAGCTGCCGTCCAATTTGTTGGATCTTCTTGGTCTGACCAACGAATCAACATTGGGTTTTGAGTGGCAGAACCTACATCATTAGCCCCAAACGCCAACACAAATCTAGATACATCAGAAACCATGACAAGGTTCTGTTTTGTTGGCACATCCGTTGCGCCCGCTAAAGACGACAAAAGAACGCCTCTCGCTGAAAGACCGGTTCCTGCATCCCAATAGTAAATCTGTCCGCCACGAGGAGCAAATATTAAGTCTTCACCAAAGTTACTCTGTGACCATACCCGTAAAGAGTTAGCAGATGACGTACCAACACCCCAAGTGCCTGACCCCCAAGTGCCAGCACCCCATCCGGTTAGCGGGATTTGAATCTCTGGACCTACGTTAACTTGGTATGCCGCAACAACAGAAGCCCCACCATTGCCAACGTCTGCGCCTGTAGCATTTACACCGACATTGATTGTGTAAGTGTTTGCTGTAGGCTTTGTAACAACTTGATATTCCTTATTAAGCACCGTGGCAGTAATCGCCCCGCCAAGACTTACAGCGCCGCTAAAGGTAACAAAGTCACCAATAACACAACCATTCGCGGCATCAGTAACCGTAAGGGTTGAGGAACCCGACGTGGCGGCAAAGGTAGCTGTACCAGTGGTTGTGACTCGAATTGGTGTAATGTCATAGTACAAGCCACCGTTTTGAATGTAAAACTTTAAGTTTGTGCCAACCCCAATAAGGTTAGCCCCACCCAAAGTAATCCAGTTCCATAAAGAACGGCATATTCCCAAGAACGTATTTGCAGATATTTGTTGCCATCCTCCAATAGTCTCCGGCGTACCGGCGCGGAAACGAATCTTGTCGCACTCATACCAACCTGTTTCTTGTTGGTAGCGGGTGTTTTCTCGATTCAGTCCGGGCTTAAGCTGGAGTTTAATTAAAGGCATGATTTACCCAAGCATAGAGGTTGCTTTGATTTTAACAGCCGCAACCCTGTTTAGCCATCCCGTGCCATAGACATTGAAGTTGCTTAGCCCACGGTAGAACTCTTCTTTGGCGATGCTAAATAGGTTAATAACTGTTTCGGGGTTGTTGTATGCGTTTACAGCAGCCAAAGTCAGCGGTCCAATTGACCCGTCAGGCGTCGCACCAACAGCACTTTGCAAAGTCTTAGCACTGCGACCAACCCCAGCATTGACAGCAAAATCAAAGACAAGATAGTCAATACCATCCGGTAAATCATTGCAACGACACGCATCCCAGAATTTCTTCTTATAAAACGGTTTAACATCGGCAGGGGTGAGCTTTTTCATCTGCTCATGGGTTACCTGATGCCCTATCCAGTTTTCCCAGTTGTATTGGGTGACACCCAACATGGTCGAGCCTAAGCGTCCGTCGGGCAGTTTATTCCCGTTGTCACGCGGGTCGTCGCTAAACCCGCCTTCAGAGCCGAGCATTAGCTCAAACGATTGTTCCCAATTACTTTGCATTATCTTGTCCTACGGATTGTATCCATTTTTGCAGGCTTACTAGTTGCTGCGTAACTTCAGCGCATTGTCCAACAAATACTGTGTTTCCGGCGCTTTCATCAATTCTGGGGGTGGAACCGGAAACGGCGGGCAGGTTACCGCGACTGGGATTTGGCTGCACCCTGTTAGCATAATAGTTCCTAATAGCAGCAATGCGAGCTTCATATTCGTCCTTTACTGATGTAGAAATTAGTTCGTGCTTTTCAACTAAGGCGGCGTTCAATTGTTCTTGAGCCTTGCCGGTAGCCGCAACCTCTGCCTTAAACTTCAAAAACTTTTCATGCTCACCGGAGTAGCCTTTCCAATACGCAAAACCTAGGGCAAACCCTAATGAAATTGCAATTGCCCCAATCTTTAGCCACATCGCGCTAGATAATGGAAACATCACTTACCTTTGAAGTTATTGTCGTCAATCGTAGCAAAGCCCATATACGACCCGACTACAGCGCTGACAAATATGTAAAACGGCATGGCAATCGTACCTAGCGTAGGGGATTCAGAAGCGAGGATCAACAAAGGAAAAGCCAAGCCAGCAAACATCGTCAACCACGCCATCCGTCTACGATTTTTCCAGCGATCCATTATTTTGGGTAACTCCGAAATGGCGTGAATTGAATTGCAACAAACTTCTTACCTTCTACGGTAACGCTTGGTAATTTATAACCTAAGTACATCTCAAGACAGTTTTTCTTGTAGTAATAAAACTGCGCTCTGATGCACCAACCAATATCACCAGCGTCGTTTTTAAACACCCAGTAGGAGAAGCAATTTACACCACTGCGCCAGAGCCTTTCCTGATCTTGCTCTTTCACTACGGTCAAACCTTTTACAGCGTAGCCAAGCTTTGCACCGAACCCGTATGCTGCATTGCGCCATAGCCAAGCCACGCGGCACAAATAGCGCAGCCATGCGCTTGAGTCATACTCTTCTTGAGTGCGTCCGTCTACAGGCCAGCCCGTGTAGCCGCCGTACCAGAGTTCGTCTAGCGGGGCATCGGGAGTTTGCCAAATTCGTATCGCAGGGATTAGGAAGGCGCGGGGCTTGCCGGGGTGAAGCGATGGAAAACCCGTAGTCTCAGACTCTTCATCATAGACGATAAACAACGCAAAAATCGGCGCAAGCGGGAACGATACGATAGTCAGCAGAATAAGCACGACCGACTTGATGAACCAGATTGCGACAGATTTAAACATTTTCCACCCAATTAGGATCATGTGCCCAGACCACAGGCGGCAACGCAGCTAATTCGTCAACAGTTGTGCAAGCAGAAATGGCTGCAACTTGGGTCTCGCACTGTGTACGGATTTCCTGACGCCAAGTGTTCCAAGCGGGAGATACTGTGCCACCTGTCTCGACAGCCTTAACCACCATCCAATCGGTAGGCAAGAGGATTGTGTACGCAGCTTGTTGCACGGCTGTCACGGCGTTGTTTTGCAATGTGAACAGGTCTTTGGGCGTCGCTGTGTAGTTTATTGTCACCACACCGTCTGCGTACACAGGAGCGTCTTGGCTGACCCAATAGTAAACATCGGATGGCTGTGAGCCGTAGACCACGTCCACCATGCCGATAGCCGCCTTTTCTTCTGGTGTGGACAGGTTGCACCAGTTATTACTATATTGCAGACCATCCCATGTGAAGGCTGTGCCAGCGGGGATTAACATCATAATGATTGAATTCTGTACTATGGCGAACATGAGTTTTCCTTATCAGCGGGCGAGGGAATTTTTAAAGGGCGATGTTGCGAACGCAGCGTATATATAAGTCACGCCAGAGTCGTTTCCAGCACCGCCAGCTTCTCGAAACTTAAACCCGTTAGACAATATATCAATTGAAAAAGATGCTTCTGCGGCAGATAAATTTGGGTAAAGAATACTGTTTGTAACATTATAAGTATTGCGGGCTGTATCCCAAAGAACCCATTGCGATGTTGTAGACGATGCTTTTATCAACACCCATTTAGGTTGGAATCCTGTGTATATGAATGGGCCGTCTGTGCTGCCTGAGCCAGAATAGCTACCAAACGCTGAGTATCCTGCTATGGGTGTCCAGCAGTAGGCAACGTAGGTTGTTGTATTTGCGTTAACAAACCCAGAAGTGCCTAAGCTAAAAACACTTGATGTTGGTGAGGTATTGTTCCACCAATTAGATGAATTACTTACAGCATCTGTTTTTTCAAGAAATAACGTTCCAGTATTTCCAAGACTACTATGGTATACCTGCCATGAATTGCCAGCCGTGCTTCTTGCTTTTGCAAAAATTAAACTAGGCGCAACACCAAGTCCGTGACCAACCGTAGCACCATTAACACCTGTACCAGTATAGGTTGCAACACTAAACCCAGCACTAGCATTAACGCTTACCGTGCTTGTGATTGTGCCGTTGGTATTAGAAGATGTTGTGCCTTGTCCTGCTTGCCATTGCCAACCGACATAGGTTGCTGCGTTTGTATTTATTGTCGATAAAGAACCAACACTAAAGCCATTGCTATTAAATGCTGTCAGTCCATTTGATTCTGTTGTTTCGGCTGGCACGCCAAGTGCAATTATTAATTGCTTAGTAGATCCACGGACAGAATCGTAAACTACGTTGTTGGTAGCCGCCGAGCGTGACTTGAGCCACACAAAATCAGGCTTAAAAGACGCTGCGTTAGTTACAGACAATGATGCACCATTACCCGTCCACAACGTAGCATCCATCACCGTATTGCCTTTGACGATAGTGCTAGTCGGCAAGTTAAACGTGTTCAGGGCTACAAAGCCTGATGGGGGTGTGTAGGCAAATGGGCGTTGACCGAAGTTTGCTGCGGCAACAAATTGCCCTGACCCTGCTGATTGCACTAAATACGGGTACAAGTTTGCCGTAGATGTAAGCGTGTATGTGCCTTGCGAAACATTGTTTTTATAAAAAGTAATAGATGGTGTAGTTGAGTCATACGCTACAGCAATAACATCGCCGTTTGTGTAACTTGCTGCGGCAAAAGCATTAACTGTGCCTTCAATATAAATTGAATTGCTTGCACCGCCCGCTCTGTAATAAACCGTTCGAGTAGAATAATTGCCTGTTGTTGGACTAGCTGTTGCAAATGCGTTTATGCCAACCGCCAATTCTGCAACGGTGCTAACAGTAATTTCCCAATAGTATTTGCCTGTGGTTGGCAATTGCATTGTTGCCAATGTTGGTGCTTGGTATATGCCAGACGAACAAAGCAAATTCCCATTACTAAGTGTTGCGTTAGGACCGTTAACAAAACTGTTCAACGGATTCAACACAGCAAAGTTAGCCGCCGTAGCACTGGTCAGCGTAGGCACATCGGTCATTGAGTCGTATGTAACGCCAGCAGTAATGCTGATGTTGTTCGTAGTCCAGTAATTGCCATTGCCTGAGAAGTCTTTACCCAAACCCACGTTGCTGCTTGTGGTCAGCGCAGAGTTGTCTGTGAACGGCAAATAGAATCCGTTTGTACCGTATGTGCCAGCGTAGCGTTTAGGCTTCCATACTCCGGTTGTTAGGTCTGTTTCGCCAAATGAGGATGGGGTTAGGGCTTGACCGTCAACGAAGTGAGCTTCGGTTAGGTAGCCATCAAAATATTGACCATAAGTTGCGGATCGTCCTAACTGAGCTACGGAACTACCGCTATTTAAATATGTTCCATAGTTGGTTGTGATTGCCGTATTTGTTGAGTAACTTGCTTGTACATTGTTAACATAAAACTTGAATTGATTTGAGCCAACAGAAGTGTCGCAGCTAAATACAATGTGATACCAAGCGGATGGGTCACGCAAAACATTGTTTGTTTTTAAATACGTTGTGCCAGAACCAGATACAACGATTGCAAACTCAAGCGTTCCGTCCGAATTTATATTTAACAGACCTGTGTCGCTGCCAGAACCAGCGTCAATTAACCTACGGCTAACGCCAAGCGCACCAAGTTTTACCCATGCAGAAAAAGTATATTTTCTATAATCCGTTGGGCTAGCAACATACGTTCTATTCAAATACGCAGACGCACTAGACCTAAACCGCAGCGAGCGTGTGAGGTTGTAGCCTGTGGATGCAGAGTTAGCAGGAAGTATCGGAAAAGTCATTAAGCAACCCCTAAGCTGCGACCCACTTCAAGCATATTTGTACCGTCACTGCGCCATGTGATTAGGTCTTTCGCACCAGCCGCCGTAGACAGTGTTGGTGCTGTGCCGCCCGCAAAGTCAAACACAGCGTTCCAGCTAATCGTGCGTGAGCCTGTACCGTCTTGGATAATTAACAGTGAGTAGAACCCACCGTTTACCAAGTTTGTAGGCGCAGCAAATGTCCTGTTGCCACCGAGCGTGACTTGCGCTACCTGACCAAGAGATGTATCCCAGTTAAGCGTTGCACCGTCAGTAATCGTGATAGCGGGTGAGTACCCAGTACCTACTACGGCAAGTTTAGCGGCGGGGGATGATGTGCCAACACCTAAGTTACCGCTTGCATCCTTGTATAGTTGACCCGATCCAAGGTTAACAACCCCTGTGCCGCCCGTGAGTGTTCCTGTGTAGGAAAGAGTGGTAAACGCACCAGCAGCAGGAGTAGTTGAACCAATAGCCGCAGGGGATGCCCAGTCAGCACCGTCAAGTTGATCCACGTTTAGGTTGGCTACCTTAGTGGTCGATGCTACAACAAGCGGTGGGTTGCCTGTAGCCAGAGTAGAAGTAATTGCACCTGTAGCAGAGACGGTTGTAAACGCACCCGTACTAGCCGTTGTAGCCCCAACAGTGCCGTTTAAAGCACCGGCAAACCGAGTAGCCGAAAGAATCGTGCCATCAAAGGTAAAGGCAGAGTTGTCTTGCAGTAGACCACCCGCCCCTGCATACGTCACACGACCAGAAGTTAACCCCGAGTTTGTAATTGACGTTGTAACAAGCGTTGCCATGTAGGTCGCACCGCTTACCACGTTCGTACCATCACAATACAGGAGCGCAGTTGATCCGTTAGGAACCGAAATCCCTGTACCCGCAGAAGTCTTAAGCGTTACTGCGTAGCCGCCTGTTACCGAGTTCTTTAGGATATAAACTTTTGATACCGCAGGACAAATAACCGTAGCTGCTGCGCCCGGTGCGCCTGAACATTCAAGAATTGCACAACGCGACTGAGAGGTTGTTCCATCGGCTGTGGTAAGTGTGCTGCTTGCGGCAACCCAAGTATTTACTGTGGCAAGACCAGCAACAGCCTGCTCAACCATAGAAGTAATGTTGTTATTTACAACATCGCCCCAAGCGCCGTTTAGTTCACCGGTTACGGGAAGCGCAAGCTTTAGAATCGGGGTGTAAGCGGTAGCCATATTTAATCCTTACGTCGTGGCGATATCTTGCCAATTTGATGCTTGAGCATCGTTGATACTTTGCCAATCTGATGCTTGAGCATCATTGATATTTTGCCAGTTAGCGCTCTGATTGTCATCTATTGGTTCCCATAGGGGTCTTGCCGTTAGTTGATCCGAAATCGTCACGCCTTCAGATATCGTTGTTGCAAACACCATTATTGCGTTAAAAGCTTCTACCGCCTGTGTAGCTTCATTAATCGAAGCCACAAAATTCATCTGCGCACTGATCTCATCACTTACCGCCGATGACTCATCAACACTTGCGCCAAGTATATTTTGTATAACCACTTCATCCGAGCCTGTTGCCGCGTCTTCAAACGTCACAAAGAACGCAAATCCAATTGCTAACGCTTCACTACCCACCGCACTCTCGCTTACTGACGAGGCAAAATTCATAGTGCCAGCACTTACATCAGACACCGTAGCCGTCTCATTCATTGATACAGCAAAGTTAATTTTTGCTACATTTGTTTCAGACCCTACCGCACTTTCACTTACCGCAGAATTAAACGAACCCAAGCTAGATACAACATCAGATATAACGGCAGACTCCGTGACAGCCGATCTAAATACACTACCAGCTACAGCTACTGCATCTACAGAGTTACTGCTTTCTACAACCGCCGATCCAAACACACTTCCTGCTACTACCGTTGTATCAACTGATGTGCTGGTTTCAGACACGGATCGGTCATAGACGGACATACCCCATCCAGCTTGACCCCAAGTTCCTGAACTCCAGCCGCCTTCAGCCATATCAAACCGCTACGAGTTGAGCTTCGTCAAACCACCGCTGCTGTATTCCATTGTCGTCTGTCCATTCAACTAGACATTGAACCGCACCATCTTCAGTCATGCGCATGGCAACGATTGGACCGTTTGGAGTCGCAACATTTAGCTTAACTACATCACCTTTCTTCATAGTCATTCCTTACGCCGCATCAAGGCTGAAAGTGTACGTTACGTTCAATTGGTCACCAGACGCAACAGAACGGTCACCGGGAGCTGCAAAGTCGGAAGCAGAGAACAATACTCCGGTCGTGCCGCTCTTGGTGTTGTTGCTAATCAAAAACGCGCCACCAACTGTAGCCGTAGCATTGATCGTAAACGCAGAGGGTGAGGCCGAGTTTGTGATAACCGATGGGTCAGCCGTTGTAGCCGCAGCAAACGTGGCTGCTGGGCGCGTTGCGTTGCTGTAAGGGACAATCTCAGTCCATCCGGCATGGGACGCTGCTGTGTCTCCTGCTGCGGGCGTATTCGACGCTGCTGCACCATACAGACCAATGTACCAAGTAGCTGTGTAAGAGCTGCCCGAAAAGTATTTGTCGTTCATGTCTTTAAGACCGACGTTTACGACCAAGTTCTTTAGGTTCTCTTCCCACTTAACTTGACCATCAGCGCCAATACACTGAACAGTAAAAACGCCACCTGCGGCGACTTTGTTTTCTGCACCAACGGTGCGTGTAATAGCTGCGCCGATGATGTCACTAGAAGATGCTTGGTTAATTAACATTTAAAACTCCTTTATGCTGAACGCACGATTGCATTTTGTGCATCGGCTAATGGGAAGTTAATAACAAAATTGCCGCCAGATGTAGTTGTATCTTCACCAAAATCCAGCACGGCGATAGCTGGTAG
>Ga0247723_1001937_pt1 | contig 11586 bp, 21 predicted proteins | sample MSEWelMarce5H_FC_FD_189079 | JGI IMG/M metagenome (GOLD analysis project Ga0247723, IMG submission 189079) | Subsurface sediment microbial communities from gas well in West Virginia, United States - MSEEL Well Study Marcellus 5H_FC | ecosystem: Environmental > Terrestrial > Deep subsurface >...
TCGGACTCCCCCAGTCTGATACCCGCTCTTTTTATACGGAGGGTCTGTAAATGAAGTTTTCACTTTTTCAAAATGTATCTAAACACTCGTCAAAAGTTTCCATAAATGTCAGAGGGGCGTGGTAGTTTTATTTTGTAATCAAACGAGAGGGGAGTTGCCAAATGGCTACTTACAATGTGAAAGTTGTTGTTGAACTTGACTACGAGGTTGAGGCTGACAACGAGGCAGAAGCTGAACAGGCTGGCTGGAAGTGGGAATCATACCGAAACTTTAGTTTCGTGGACAGTATCACAGTTGAAGAAGTTGAAGAAGTTGAAGAAGACAACGACGACGAAACAGACGACGAGTATGCCCTAGCGTCGGCAGGACACGGAAACGACGAAGATTACTAAGCCCTAGTCGCTGAAGATAGACCTCACCCTGAAAAGGGTGGGGTTTATTTTTTGCCAAGACTTTTTTGGTCGTTGCCTATCCCAAGTTTTCACTTTTTCAAAATGTAAATAACACACCGAAAAGAAATTGAAAACACGGGATTTTTATAGTAGGGTCTAGGTATCCCAATAGAAAGGATAAGTAAAATGGGGAGATTCACAGCAGAGGGTATCAACGAAATTGCCGAGCTAAGTCTAAAACAGAAACTAACTTGGCACTTACAGGGTAATCACTACCCTCCAGTTCCAGAAATAATGGTCAAGCCTTGTATGGAAGCTATTGAGTTAGCTAATCAGGGTTATTGGTCTGCCGAGGTTGAAATGCCAGTAGGGACTTCTTACAGGGGTAGGACAACAGCACCAGTATCAGCAATAGTTGAGCAACACCACCTAGAAACTTTTCTAGACACCGATTATGAAAACGAGGAATACTAATGGGAAACAGGGCGTTTATCCAAATTGACAGCAAGAGATTAGAAACACCAATTATTCTTTATGGACACTATTCAGGCGAGGATAACCTAACTGCCGTAAGAAATGTCCTAGAGAGAACAAACAGGATAGGCGACCCTAGCTACCTCACCGCTCAAATCTTTTATGAGTTCGCTATGAACTTGGGAGGCTATACGGGAGAGCTAGGATTCGGGATAGATAGTGGACACCTAGCAGGCAACGAGGATAAAAATGTCCCTAGCGTGTATGTGAACGCCGATACGGGAGAGTATTCCTGCGAGGGGACAACTTACACCGAGTTTATGGGTAGAGCCCTAACTTACTAACACCGAGAGTGGCAGATTATTACCTAGTCTGCCACTTTCTTTGTGCCTGCCTGCCACTATCCCAAGTTTTCACTTTTTCAAAATGTATAAAAAATTGGTGAAAAGTTGATAGTAAATGAAGTTGATAATGTCGGTAGTTGGGTGTAGATTCTAGCTAGTGTCAGAGATACTGACACGGGGAGGTATAAAGTGGATAATTATCCAGCAGGCTCAATGATGGGGTCTGGTATCTATTCAGTAGAAGTGCCGTATGACAAGTTTGTTTGCGACAATGACGACTGCGGAAAAACTAATGAAGCAGGCGACACCGCAACTGACGACTATGGCAATTATGAAGTTGAGTGCGAGTTCTGCGGAGAAGTTTATTTCCGTAGCTCAATGTCCCAAGACAAGCAAGATTACCTAGAAGCCAACTATGATGACGACTACGAGGAAAGTGATTACTGATGAGATTACACGCCAATAATCCTGAACTAACTGACGAGGAACTAACTGACTTGGCTATGAGGGGGACACCGAAACCTATTGCCAAAGACGAAACACGCTACGACTTCACCTGCTACAAGTGTGGAGATAACTACAAGGTAAACAAGGAAACTCACGAGTGGATTCAGAGCCTAGAGCGAACTCCAAAGTGCGGACACTGCTACCTATAACCTAAAAAAGTTTCCCCCGAATAATCTGGAACAGAGATTCCGATTCGGGGGATTTTTTTGCCCTGCCCTAACCGAAGTTTTCACTTTTTCAAAATGTATCCAAAGATTGGTGAAAAGTTATCACGAATGTCAGAGGTTAGTGGCAGACTAAACCTGTAAGCAACACTCACGCAACACCGATTCCCTAGGGGGGAAAATGTCAAAAGATTCAAGAATTGTAGAAGTTTCAGAATTGCCAAAGTGTAATTTTTGCGACGAACACGCTCGCTACGACGGAGCTACAAGTTTCGGGGCTTGGGCGTTTATGTGCCAAAAGGATTGGCTTAGCTACGGAGTAGGGCTTGGGCTTGGTAAGGGTCAGCTTCTACTGGTGGACAAACAAAACTAACGAACACGACAAAAGATAACCCTGCCCAATGGTGGGGTTATTTTTTGCTTGAACTATCTTTAGTCGCGGGCTAAACCAAGTTTTCACTTTTTCAAAATGTAAACAAAACAAATGCGAAACACGGCTTTATTGTGGTAGCTTGAAATTACTACTTCGGTAGATAAAAACTAAAAAGAAAGAAACGAAAAATGACAAATCAAATCGTAAAAGAAACAAAGTCAGTAAAAGCAACAAAGACACCTAAGACCATTGAGCTATCAGAGGTCGGGGCAAAAGCTCTAGCAACTTTCCGTAAGGCTAAAGAGGCAGAGGCTAAGGCTAAGGCTCTCAAAGCCCAAGCAGAGGCTGTCCTAAACGCCGAACTAAATGGTTCGCTAGAGGGTATGGTCGGCGGTATCGTTGCCGTCAAGGTCATAGCAAGTAAGAACTCTCACTTCAACCGAAAGAAACTTCTGGAACTTTACCCAGAGGCTTACTCGGCAACTTACGAAGAAACCGAATACACCTACCTAAAGACCTTGTAAGGGGGAATTAGAAAATGAGTATCAGAATCCCAACAACCAGTCTAGACAGACGAGGCTGGAGACAATACGCCGACATTGACATAGAGACTGCCGTTCACCTATTTGACGGTGAATTGTTTAGACTTCTACAACTAGAGGTTCGCCGTCTCCACACCGAAATAGAGGCTAACAAAGACGAGGGCAAAGTCCTAAGAGAGTTAGCTAAAAGGTGTGCTGACTTGGGAATCAAGCCAGCTCCACCGACAGAGTAGCCAACTACAAACCCAAACCCTCTACTGAAAAGTAGGGGGTTTTGGTTTTGGGTTTTGGTTTTGGGGTAAACCAAGTTTTCACTTTTTCAAAATGAATACACTAAAAGTTGGAAATCTAATGACACGGCTGGTAGTTTTGAGATGTAGTCAGGAAACCAAATTGGAGAGGGCTACGAGGGGTAGAAATGAAATCGTTTCAAACAGAAGTCAAGTATCCAGAAATTGAAGTTCAGTTGGTCGGAGAAGACGGAAACGCCTTTGCGATTATGAGTCGGGTTGCTTCGGCTCTGAAAAACGCTGGAGTTCCAAAAGAAGAAATTGACGCTTACTACGCTGCGAGTATGGCTGGAGATTACGACAACCTACTTAGGACAGCTACCGAGTGGGTATCTGTATCGTGAGATTAGCTAACTACAAGCTAAACACGGAGATTAGTTCGTTTAGGGAGTTTGAAAACTACAACCTAAGTATCTTGGGTCGTCGTTCGGGAAACCTATACACAATTACTCACTGGGGAACAAAAGTTCTGGAGTATGACCTAAGTAAAAATGAAATTGTGTATCTGTATGAAACTCACTATTCACAAACTACAAGTGCGTTAGTTGGTCGTGTGCTTCGCTCTCTGCCTAAAAGTGCGGTTGCGGTGTTTATTGAGAAACTTGATAGCAAGCCTAAGCAACGCCGTTTCTTGCGTATGCTAGGGGTTCTCTAACACGGCTAAAAAGTTCCCCGCTCGTAAGGGCGGGGTTCTTTTTTGGGTCTGGCTAAACCAAGTTTTCACTTATTCAAAATAGGTAAAAAATAGCGTTGCTTTTTATTTGAAGTTGCGTGTATTCTGGTGTTGTTGGAAAAATCCAACAGAAACTAGTTAGGGGTATAAAGTGCTAAAGTTCACAATTCGTAGGGCAGTCGTGGGGCTATTGGCTTTGCCAGTAGTAGCTGGGACTTATGTGTTTATGTATGTATTGGTTGGTTCACTAAGCAATACTTTATGGGGGCTAACCCTAGATGAAGTCTGGAATAACGGACTTTTGATTGGTTCGGTCTGTGCGATTGCTTTTGCTTTCGCAACCCAGATTGACAAGCTAATTGGCAGATTGGTTGGTGAGTAATGACTATCGTTGTAATCAACCTAGACGGCTCAAAAACGCCTTACGGCTATCCTGTTCACTCAACAGACATCACCGATTATTATGACCGCCTAGTGGCTGAAAATAGAATCACGGGCTATGAGGTGGTTTCCTAATGAGTGAGATTATCCTTGTGGTCGGTGTCCTGCTTATCGTTGGTGGCTTCGGTCTAATGGTTTGGGCAGTCCGAGAGTTCAACCCGAAACCTAGGTTTCGCCGTAATGGGGGCAAGTTCTAAATCTTGATTGACTAGGGGTTAGGTTGTGTCCCCCCGCAACCTAGCCCTGCTTTTTAGGCAGGGGGTAAACCAAGTTTTCACTTTTTCAAAATGTATAACAACACGGGTAGTTGTTGGTTGAAAGTTCGCTGGAGTTTGTCGGTGGTTCGTGCTAGGTTTGGATTAGTCAAACAAGCTGGGAGGATAAAAATGCTAAAGACTAGAAAAGATGACCGAGCAGAGTTCGCCTTTGAAATGGTTATGAAATTGGGTGGCGGTTTTGATAACTACTCACTTCACACTCAGTCTGCTATCTGGGCAGAGTGCTACCGAAACGAGGAGGTCAAGCGGTTAGCTGGTATGTATCTGATTGGGTCAAGCGAGCGTGCCGAGCTGAATCTGAATAACTTGAAACAGAAACTTTATGAAATGTTTCTGGACAGGACAGGCAGGTAGGTCAAGTGGCTAAGACACGGAAAACAACACCGAGAGACTTCTCCATAATCTTTAGGGGGCTTTGTCTGGCTTCTGGGTTCTGGTTTGTGTTTGGGTTCTTTGTGGGCTACAAGGACTTCTGGTTGCCGACATACCTATTCTTTATCTCTGTTTATTTTTGGTCAGTAGAACAACTATTAGAAAACTGGAAAGGTTCAAAATGCTAAAAGAAATGATTACGGTTCCCGTTCAAATCTCCGCCGTAGACTTCTGGTCTAACATCTTGGGGTCGTCTTGGGAATCTATGGAGTGGTGGGTGTCAGTAGAGTATGATTCTGATTCTGACTGGGACAAGGTCGGGTCTCTGACCATAACTGCGATAGAGGGGCTAGAGTCTGACGAGGAGACCTCAATAACTAAAACCATAACCTTAGACTCGCTGGTGGAGGCTTACGCTAATTGTGTAGCTCAAGGCTTCAACTTCAATGTGGAGGACTTTGACGCTTTTCAAGGAGACGCCGTTATTCAAATGGCGGTATTTGGAGAGGTCGTTTACGGCTAGACCTAAATCCAAAATTGAATCCCCCCTGAAACTAGGGGGGTTCTTTTTTGCGGGGGGCAACCCAAGTTTTCACTTCTTCAAAATAGATAAAACCATTAGTCAAAAGTTCCCAAAAATGTCAGTAGTTCCGAGTAGGCTAGTCCTAGACTAGCCGTTCGGTTAGTCGGTCTCTAGTCCCGAGGGGGGAACAAATGACCAGTCTCACCAGCTCCACCAGCTCCACCAGCTCCACCAGCTCCACCAGCTCTAGCACGGGCTATGTCTCGTTCTGGGTTATCCGAGCTTGCCCTATCACGGGTAAGCTAACCTACGCCCACGACGGGGTGTTCTTGACCCGAGAGCTTGCCCAAGCTCACGCTGACTCCCAAGCTTCTTGGGGCTTTGGCTTCGGCTACGAGGTCTACTCTGGGGTAGAGCTTCAAGCCCTACTTGATTCTGGGGTGCGGGTCTACCTCTGGTAGCCTCTTACAAAAGTAGCCTCACCCGCTAGGGTGGGGTTATTTTTTTGCCCTAACTTTGTTTGATTGTTTGGTTGTTGCCTAAACCAAGTTTTCACTTTTTCGCTCGACCCGCCAACACGGGTGTTGTTGTTTGCCTGGGTTGACTTAGCCACCCGAGCTGTGCTAGTTTTGGCATTGCCTATTGTTGGGCTTATAGATTGGAGAAACAAGTGAAAAAGAAAATTAGTATCGTGCTTGCGGTCATTGTGCTTGCCATTGGGGCAACACCCGCTAGTGCTGGAGTTCAGACCGAAGTTAGTTCTTGGGGGCTAGACCGTCTAGACCAAGCAACTACTACGCTTGACAGAAGTTTCAACTATCCCGATTCCGCTGGTGCTGGAGTTCGTGTCTATGTTCTAGACACGGGAGTTCAAGGCAACCTTGCTGGTTTTGAGGGTAGAGTGGCAGCTGGCTTTGACGCTATTGCTAAGTTCCGAGAGCCGTCTCAATCAAATACAGACTGTAATGGACACGGGACAGCAGTCGCTGGAATCATTGCGAGTGCTACTTATGGAGTAGCTAAGAAAGCAACCATTGTTCCAATTCGTGTTGCCGACTGTAAAGGTGGGCTATTCCCTGCCGACATTGTCAAAGGCATTGACTGGATAATCAAGAATCACCCTAGAGGGACTGCTGGGGTAGCGAATCTAAGCATTGCGGTTGGCAAGGTAGCACTTGTAGACAAGGCTATTGAGAGGCTATACAACGCTGGTATTGTTCCAGTAGTTGCTGCTGGTAATCAGAACATAGACGCTTGTCGTCTAAGCCCCTCTGGTTCTAGTAGAGCATTGACTGTTGGTTCTGTAAATCAGAATGACCAAAGAACAAACACTTCAAATCACGGTGAGTGTGTCTCTATTTTTGCCCCTGGTGGTTTAGTTATCACGGAGGGGTTGAATGGTTTGCCCTCAACAAGGAGTGGGACGTCTTTCGCTGCCCCTCACGTTGCTGGGGTGGCAGCCTTGTATCTAACAAGCAACCCGACAGTAAGACCTGCCGAAGTTGTTTGGGCGATTACAAGCAACGGGTTGAAAGGTGCGGTCATTGACGCTAGAAGTGTCAAGGGCAACGTGCTACTCAACACGTCGTTTCTCAACAAATAAACAACAACAATAAGCAAGCCCCCTGCCGTTATGGTGGGGGGTTTCTTATTGGTTGCGGCTACACCCAGTAGAGCTTTATTAGTGTTGTTGTTTGACACGGGGCAACACGGATCAACACGGCTGAATTCCCTTGCCGATAGAGCCTTGCTAGAAGTGAACATCTTTACTGGGGCTTTGAATAAGAACAGAGCGGCTAGAGACTTACTACCATTACTAAGTTGTAGTTTATTTTGAAAGTATCTTTTTTGTATTGTCCTAATTATGCTTTTATTTTCTATGCGGTCAACCGACCTATTCCCCAAATAAAAATACAAAGACCCGAGCATAGTCCCTAGTGTTTGAATAAATTGGTGGCTAAGTGTTTTAGTTAGTCAAGATTTTTTAGACTTTACTTAGTAGATAGCTTTTCTACTCTTTTTATTTTTTAGTAATTGTTTGGCTTTTAGACAAAATCTTTATAAGAACAAATAACAATTCAATTAGTTATAGCTAAATTGCTAGAATTTATAGACGCCCTATAAAGCAGCCCCGGCTTTCAACAAATTACAAAATCACCAAAAGTAAGAAACACCAAAACAAAATCTGGAAACGATTTTGAAAAAGGCAAAAAATATACCGCTACCGTCTCACCCGTCAAAAGCAGTTAACGCTAAGGTACTAATTCTTCCGTTATGGACACCCCCCTTCTTTTAAAAACCTCGTTTTACACATCTACCTAACGTGTAAAAAATTTGGAAAAATTTTTACAAAAAAATTGCTTCAAAAGACTTGACACTAGACTTTGATCCTGTAAAGTAGGGACATAAGCCAATAAAGGAGAACCATGCCGTACATAAGCAACAAGCGTATTAATAAGATAAGATCTCTGGCAAGCATCCACGCGAAAGCGCTAGCTGACTCCAAGAAGACAGACTTAAGTGAAGAGTATTCTTCTTCCGAGCTAGAGTTTATTCAGCACTACCACCGTGGCGGGCTTGATTCAGCTGTGATAGCTTTACAGGCAGTCACTAGCAACAGGCTGGGCTTTATGTATCATTTAAGAGGCCTCAGGGATAAAATATACCCATACTAAAAGTTAAATAAAGCAAGATCCATATCACCTTGTACAGAACTTGGTAAACTGTACCTTACTATGAATCGTCGTACCGCCAGAGATCAGCCCATCCCACCAGCTGAGGTCGAGTACCTAAACTCCCTCGAAATAAACGCCCTTATTCCAAGAGTCAACGCACTCTACAATGCAGGCTGGGCTCTACAAGCCATAGGCGATTGCTTATCCCCTAGACGCCCTCGCTCCACTGTGAGGAGCTGGGTACTTAAGGCAAAGGGCCTTGCCCCCCTAGAAAACGTAGACGCCCCTATTCCTAGTCCAAAACACAAAACTAGCGCAGAGGGCTACCAAAAACGCAAGCCCGAGTCTCCAGGTATGGCTTCCGATGTCTTTGAGGAGATTCAGTCCCTTGCGCCACTAGCCCGCACATATAGGGCCAAAATGACCCAGACTAGCGCTGCCGCTGTGGCCAACCGCAGGCTCACCGATATCTGCGCTAAATTGCACGAAAGTGGCGTATCCATTAAGGAGCTGGCCGCTGCCGCCGGGGTAACTTACCGAGCTATGTATAAGAGAATCAAGCTCTAACTTTGATTTGACAAACTAATCCCTATACAGTAATGTACTTATTGTCTTTGAAATAGTTAAAGACAATAGCAAGGTTGCACATAACCGCAAACTGTGATAGGATACTGGCATGACAGAGTTGATTATACTTATTGTGGTCGTCGGTGCTGCAGTTTACCTGTACCGACCACTGGCAAAAGAATTATACCGTAGATGGAAGAACGTCCAGCTTAGGAAGCGCACCCATGGTCCACTTCTAGGAGTAGTATTCCCACCCGAGCAGAACAAAGAGGATTAAATGCGTTTATTGCTTTCACTTAGAGAAGTAAACTGGCTAGCAGTTTTATCTCTTATAGTATTGGTAGTGGCGGCTATCGTCACCTACTCTACTAACCCATCCCTACTCGGACCAGTGCTTGCAATATCAGCGCTTACCCTAGCTAAGCTTTCAGAGACGGAGTAGCAAGTAATGGACGTCCTTACTGTGATAATCCTCACCACTGCGATTGTTTTGGTAGTAGGTTTTATGGGTTGGCTACTTCTAGGTATTTTTACATTCATAGGGTCTTTTATGTTTCTAGATAAAGAAGTTTATCTTGAAGACTCTTTTGAAATCTCAGAGCCGACATCTAGAAAGAAGAAATGACACTTCAAACAAGAAAAACAATAGTAGTTTCTGATTCTGGAGAGCTAAGAGACGCTCTCCCAGAAAGCGGAGTATTCGACATGCTCGACTGCGAAGTAGAGCTTCTATGCCCGCCCACTGCACCAACTTCCGAAATCGAGAAGATGGTAACGGTTATCGAATCCATGATAAACGTGACTGACTTTAGAGTTACCGGAATACCTCGCTCTGAAGACGAGCAAAGCTATATTTTAACAATAACTAATGTTCCATCGGAAATCGCAAAGAGAAGAATAAAAGGTTAAGACAAAATGACAACTTCAAACTATATTAGAAAAAATCAGAAAGTCCCTCAGAACGTCGCGGACTTTTTTAGAGGTACGACGGACGTCCCTACTCGTGATCACTTGATTCGCGAACTGTGCGACAGCCACTGGACTTATGAAGCGGTAGCTGCTGCCTGCGGAATTACCCGCGAGCGCGTTCGCCAGATTTACACTTCCGAGCCTGTCACTGGCGCTGTAAAGCTGCCTTTCGATGTGCCAGAACCTCCTCTAAGACCGGAGCCAGTTAAAGCTGTTTACGTTGAGCCTTCTCCAGAGACTCTAAAGCGTCTGCTAGAACTTCAGCCGTATGCTCAGTTAGTGCGCTCGAGCGGTAAGAACTACCGCCAGGAGGCAGAGGAGTACACAAGCCTACTTAACTACGCTCACACTGTTGAGGGAGTCACCTTATACCGTCTTGCAAAACGCCTTGGTGTCACTCACGGTGCTTTGCGTTTTCGTTTAGTGAGATACGGATACAAGAAGACGGTCACAGCAACGTCTAAAGTTTACAATCCAATTATTAAAGAGAACAGGGTAAAGTAATGTCAGAAGAAGCAAAGTGCCCGTTCGGCTACGAATCCTCTGGCTCCGCTACTGTTGAGAATAAGAAGTGGTGGCCTGAACAACTTACAACAGACGCCCTTATTCACAATTCTGAAAAGAGCGACCCATATGGTCCAGACTTTGACTACGTTAAAGAGTTCAACACTCTAGACCTAAGTGAAGTTAAGGCAGATATAACTGCTGCAATGAAGGACTCAAAGTCTTGGTGGCCAGCAGACTACGGACACTATGGACCGTTCTTTATTCGCATGGCTTGGCACTCTGCTGGAACCTATCGTGCAACAGATGGACGTGGCGGTGGAGGTAGAGGTCTACAGCGTTTTGCTCCGCTCAACTCTTGGCCTGATAACGTGAACCTTGACAAGGCTCGTCGCCTACTTTGGCCAGTAAAGCAGAAGTACGGACGCAAGCTAAGTTGGGCTGACCTAATGATTCTTGCAGGTAACGTTGCACTCGAGGACATGGGCTTTAAGACTTTTGGTTTTGCCGGAGGACGTGCCGATGTTTGGGAGCAGGACGACACCTACTGGGGTAACGAAACCGAGTGGCTAGCTAACAAGCGTTATGACGCTACTCGCGATGCAGGTACCCTAGAAAATCCACTCGCTGCTGTTCAGATGGGTTTGATCTACGTAAACCCAGAAGGTCCAGACGGTAACCCAGACTTCCAGCTATCAGCTAACGATATTCGAGAAACATTCGGACGTATGGCTATGAACGATGAAGAGACCGTTGCGCTTATTGCTGGTGGTCACGCATTTGGTAAGGCTCATGGTGCCGGTGATGCCGCACAGGTTGGAGCCAACCCTGAAGCTGCTCCAATTGAAGCACTAGGTATTGGATGGTCAAGCACTCACGGTTCCGGATACGGTTCCGACACAATCTCTAGTGGACTAGAAGGTGCATGGACCCCGACTCCAACCCAGTGGGATAATCGCTACCTTGAGTTGATCTTCAAGTACGAGTGGGAACAAGTTAAATCTCCTGCTGGTGCAATTATGTGGCATCCAGTTGACTGTCAATTAGAAGATATGGTGCCGGACGCTCATATTGTTGGAAAGCTAAACAAGCCAGTAATGTTTACGACTGACCTAGCTCTGCGTTATGACAAAGAGTATGAAAAAATTAGTCGCAAGTTCTTAGAGGATTTCGACTACTTTTCTGACCAGTTCGCACGTGCATGGTTCAAGCTAACTCACCGAGACATGGGACCACGCAGTCGTTACCACGGTTCAGAGGTTCCAGAAGAAGTTCTACTTTGGCAGGACCCTGTTCAAGAGAATACTTATGAACCCCTCTCAGTATTTGAGATGGAAGAATTGGACGTTCTATTTGAAGAATCACCTGTTACCGTTCCGCAGCTAGCATCCTTAGCTTGGGCGTCTGCATCATCTTACAGAGACACTGATAAGCGTGGTGGAGCTAACGGAGCTCGGATCTTCCTTGAGCCTCAAAGAAGTTGGACCGTAAATGATCC
>Ga0247723_1001938_pt1 | contig 11583 bp, 18 predicted proteins | sample MSEWelMarce5H_FC_FD_189079 | JGI IMG/M metagenome (GOLD analysis project Ga0247723, IMG submission 189079) | Subsurface sediment microbial communities from gas well in West Virginia, United States - MSEEL Well Study Marcellus 5H_FC | ecosystem: Environmental > Terrestrial > Deep subsurface >...
GCATGGAGCTGGTGGCCATCAAGCGTGGGGCGGACGGGCAGAGTGCGGTGGACTCTTTGATCGGGATTAAGGCACCCCTCAAGCTGCTCATCGTGGACGAAGCCAATGCCGTCGACCCGTCGATCTTTCACGAGGAACTCCATTCCAACTGGATGGAAGCTGTGCACTTTGCCCAGATCATTTTCCTGATGAACCCGAGCCACAAGCATCGGAAGAGCGTTGAGTTCTACCGCCCGGCCGGGGGCTGGACGATGGAGGATTACCACCAAGACTCACCCGGCTGGGCCACCGCCCGCAAAGGATGGGTAACCAATCTGAATGGATTGGATACGCCCAACAGGAATTTCCGGCACATGAAAGATCCCAAGAGGGATCCGAAGTCGCCGCCTGCGCCATTCCCATTCCTGATGTCCCGTACATCCATCGAGCGGGACGAGGAATCATACGGGGGGACCGACTCGGCAGCCTTCGCCCGGATGACGATTGGCTTCCTGTGCGACGAGGACAAGACGGACACAATTCTGTCAGCTCGATTGGTCGACTCTCTTGGGGCGGCCGGCCCCGTTGATTGGACCGGCGAAGGAACTTACCCAATCCTTGGTATCGACCCCGCCTTCGGTGGGGACAAGTTCATGGTGTGCCAAGGACATATTGGGTACGGCTACACGCCCGAGAAAAAACGTCGAGTGTTCTTGGAGCTGGACCGTTTTAGGACAGTCCCATTCATCACGAAAGACAAGGGGACTCCGGAACAGGGGCAAGTGCGCTACATCATCGAGCTGGCTGCCTCTCTTGGAATCGGCCCTGAGTCAATCGCGGCAGATACGACCGGCTCGTCAACCGGCTTCGTGTACCCGTTTGAAAAGGAAATGAACGGCCGAATCCACAGGACGTATTTCTCTGCGTCACCGTCTGAGCGGATCGCAGAACCCGGGGACATCCGGACATCCAAGGAACGATACACGAGCGCCAGCTCCGAACTCGCGTACTCGATTCGAACGTTCCTGCCGTACATCAAGAAGCTCTCTGACGACGAGGTATTGGACCAAGGCTGTGAACGTACGTTCGAGATCCGATCGGGCGACAAAATCCAAGTCGAGCTGAAGCAGGATTTCAAACAACGCATTGGCAGCAGCCCGGATAAATTTGACGCTTTGGCTATCCTCGTCGACCTCGCCCGTACCATGGGACTTGGTACCGACCTATTCGTGCACCCAAAGATGGCAGCCAAACGACTGAGCTCGGCCCACCGGATCGTCACCAAAGCATCCTACGCAGTATCCCAAGACATGGTGGGACACGCCATGTACGGGGTGACCTAATCGTCAGACTAGTTCTGCGTCGTCGTCGTCATCATCCTCGTCAGCCAGCTCCTCAATATCCGTACTTAAGCCTGTCTCCATATCCATGTGATACAGCTTGAGGCTTGTGTTTTTGCTTAGGTCATACAACTCCTCCATGTCGATCGCAAACGGCCCAAGGTTTAGATACAAGACTATGACGTCGTCCGGAGGGCTAGTCTTATTCTGATTGAGATGATCTATGAAATCGTCAATCTTCTCCCGGAGCATGACCAAATTTTCATATAAATCATGTCCGGAGTTGTTCATGGGTCTTGCGGACGATGCATGTTCTGAATCTGCTTCCTAATCCAAATACGAAATTCACGATTCAGCCAAGCGTCGAGTAATTGTTGAGGTGCCCTCGGTCTATCCGGATCGGCTCCCTTGGTGAAGCCTTCAACGTAAGCCAGTTCGAGCATTTTATTGAATGATGGAGGTTCGCTCATTTCGTGTATCGGTCAAGTATGTGTCCTTCGACAGCCAAGGGAATCCCGGCTGCCCATTCCGGCGCTTGGCTCATGATCTCAACGGCCTTGGCGAACGACTGCTCGGCCGTCGCCTCGTCCACTTCCAAGATAACTTCGTCGTGGATGTGGAGGATAACAGGCAAACCAGCGTCCTCAAGATTGAGTACCGCCTGACCCAAGATGTCCCGGGCAATGCCTTGGACTGAGTTCTGGAAGAGTGCTCCCCCATACCACTTGTACCTCGGCCCGTTCTTCTTGGTCGCCGCTTTCATCCCCTCCTCCTTGGTGATTTGCGGGTCGAAGTACTTCACGATTCGGCCGCTATCCAATTCGATCTGCAACACCTTCGAGGATTGGCGAACCTGCTGCTTGAATCCGTGCTCATGGTGCTGCCACTGTTTAACGATTCCGGGGTTCTTATCTCGAAAGATTTTAACGAGACTCGCGGCTTCGTCCGTCTCGATGTTGGCAAGCATCGCAAACCGATTGGGTCCAAGGCCGAACTGGAGACCAAGACCCATGGTTTTGGCTTTGTACCGAAGGTCTGGATCAACCGCACGCAACGGCCTCGGGTCAGTGTACCCAAGCATCGAGCGAGCGTACGCTTCGTAAATGTCGACGCCGTCCGAGAGCTGCTTCAAGATGACATGGTTCTCGCCAAGCATCATGGCCACCCGGGCTTCCACCTGAGAGAAGTCGAGGACGATCAGCTTCTTTCCCTCGGGCGCTTTGATCACACTTCGGATATCCACACCTTCCAATGCCTGCCTTGGGAGGTTCTGCATGTTGAGCCCGCTGTCGCCGCTCCACCGGCCGGTGGCTTCGGCCCCGTAGTACTTCAAGCCGTAGCTCATCCGCTCATCAACCGCTCTCGATTGCATCGCGGTAAGGACGGTGAGCGCCCTGTTCAACCGGCGGTGCCGCTGGAGGGCCGCCACAAATGGCGCTTGTGAAGCGTACTTCTCCGCCCACTCGTCAAAGCGTGCGTCGTTCTTGGCTGTGGTTACGGGGGCTTCGATTCCGCAATCCCGGCAGGCCTGAGCTAAAGCGATTGGACTCCCTAAGGGTACCGGCTTTCCTTTCACGGTCAGAGTATTCGCCCACGGGATGTCCCGGGAGCATTCCCAAATTTTCCCTTTGAGTACATCCAAATTCTGCTCGATGAGATCAATATCGACGGGCACGCCCCGGCGGCTCATCATTCGAGTGTGCTCGGACAGGCGCTTCTCTACCGGCCGCATCAGCTTGAACAAATCCTGTGAGAGCTGCCAACAGAACTTGGCGTCTGCTTCGGCGTACTCGACTAGCTCCGTGTTCTCCGTCACCGTCAGATCCTTTGGCATCCGCCCTTTCATCCCGTCCCGAACACTCTTGTCCATTTTCACCCCATACAGGACGGCCGTCGACTCCTTCAGGGATCGGGGCAGCTGCTGACTGGCGCAAGCATCAGCCGTGCAGTGCCACGTCAGATTGACGTCCGGCACGATTCCCTTTTCGACTAGCGCCAGATACAACTCTTCGTCGAAGCTGGCGTTGTGGGCGCAGACATCTTGCCCCCTCAATGACTCCCACGGGGCATCCGCCGGGTGACCGCAAAATTGAATCTCCGGGCTGTACATGGACACCATGTAGGCATCAGTCTCGCGACAATACCTCTTGGTCCCCAAAGTTGTGATCGAAAGGTCGTCGTCGTAATAGCTTTCAAAGTCAATCGCGGTCATAAATTAAGCGTGGGCCTCCAATAGAATCTGTTCTTGTCTGCGCTGGCGGCACAACTCAGTCCGCTTCTCGTTCCTCGACTTGGCGATTCGTCGTTGATGCTGCGGGGCAGCATGTCGCCGCTTCTCCAAGATCTCTAAATTGTGGAGGCCGATCTCGTATTGAGTCTTGGTAATCATCACCACCCGTACAACTTCCAGCGCACAGTTCTTGGCTAACGCGGCCGATCTAGCCTTGGCCGGTGAAGTGGTACGGTAAAAGGACCAGACGTTCTTGGTGACGGTAGCAACCTCGACGGCAAAGTATCCGTAGAGCGTGTCTTTTCTTTTTGGCTTGCCCATAATCAGCATAGGTTAGAAATGAAAGACCGACGGGGATTGGACCCGCCGGTCATGCTCGGTCTTAGATGTGGAGAGTAGCCTTAATCTCCATGATCAACCCCGACACAACAGGCCCTTCAGCCCGCAGCGTTGGGACGTACCACGAGTTCTTGTCGTTGCTCCGTTTCTCGCTGATGAGCTGATACCGGCCGGTGTGCAGACCGCCCTTCAAGAATCCTGATGTGTCCGTCACCAAGGTCTTGAAGATGCTGTAGCTGGACTTCCGGACGACGAACCGGGCGCAGGCCCAAGTTTCTTCGTTGTAGGTAACGCTTAAGGCGCTCACTGCCTGCTCGATCTTCACCAAGAAGTCGATGTTCGCGGCTTCGCGGAACGGTTCGTCTTCTGGGATGTCCGCCCGGCGAGTCCAAACCCTTCCGGATCCGGTGCCAAATGGACAATCTTCTTCATAGAACTTGGTCGCACGTACCGGGATTACCAAGACGGCTGTTCCAAGATCAATCGCTTTCCCAAACACGAAATTACCGGGCTTGAAATCGTCGGCTAGCTGACCGCTCTTTTGACAGAGTGACAGGTAGCACAATGAGAAATCTTGCGCATCAACTTCACCGACAATCCCGCCCATAGGGGCAGCAGGGACGGCAAGTTGATCGGTTGGTTCTGTGGCTGGGGCTGTGGTTTTCAGTTTCGTTGTCATGTTGTGTTTTGTGTTTATGCGGGAGGGAAATTAGTACTTGGTCTTGCGTTCCCGGCGGAGGAACTGGGTATCCGGCTGCCGGACTACGGCTTCGCTTTCCTCAACAATGCGCTTGAATCGAGCCACCGCCTTTGTCTTCTCCCCCTTGGGAGCTTTGTCTGACAAAGCCTCGGAGAGCTTGGGGATCGATAGGAAGACCGTCTTCATAATCTCGTCCTTTGTCAGCCCGCTTTCGAGGGCCAAGGAGATGACCCGCTCGGTGTCGACTACATTGAGCGCACCTTCCCGGTTAGCCCAAACATATCCGGGGATTTCCCGGCCGGTCTCGCGGCGCATTTTGTTCGCATGGAACTTCACGCTGTCCGCCCACTCACCCATGATCGTGGCCAGTGCCATCGCCTTGGACATGGCAGTAGGGTCGCTGATCTGGCTGGGGTGATACTCAGGAATGATAGTGAGCTCTTCCTTCTTGTACTCGTTGTAGATCGGGAGAGCGAGCTTGTGGAGGGCAGCGCATGTCGCCTTCCGTGAGCAATACATACACCCTTCTTCGGTTGCCATCTCGTGGCCTTCCAGATCCGCCTTGGCCCGGGTGATGATGGTGTCCACACGGAGCTCGATGGCGTCGACGTCGTCCCGGGTGTACGTGTGGCTGGATACCAAATCCAACCTTGGGTACACGTAGTAAACGGTGACCTCATTGATGTCCGGCCAGTCGTTCAGGATGCCCCAAGAATAGGCTTGGGCTGCGACATTGGTTTCAACTTCGGTCTGGACTCTCGTGGAGAACTTCCAATCAAGCAAGATGGCTTCCTTGCCACGAATGTAGAGCTGATCGCAGTACCCGAAATTCCCACCGGGGGTGGTCAGCTTCATCTCGGGAAAGCTGATCCATGTTGGATCCATGCTCCACTCGGATTGGAAGTCCAAGCAGTACCTGACCAGTTCTTTTTCGTGATCGGACAGCCCCTCAATCTCTGGCGTCCCGGCTTCAACGGCTTCATGCATCGCCGTCCCCCGAAGGGTGATTGGATGCGGGGCCTTGTCCTCGTCCTGCTGGAACCGAGGGCAGATCTCCAAAGCTTTTAATTTGCTGGGAGAATACTTGGCGTGCTGTCTGGCGGAGTGGTTGGTGTCGTTGTCGTTGTACATGTGGTTGGTTTGTTCCGGATCGTCCCGGAGTTGTTCGCTAGTCTAACTTTCTTTTGATGTAAAGTGAATTTTTCTTTAACTGCGTTTCCTCGGTGCTGCCCGAATCTTTTTCCAAGCTGATGGTACAGCCCCTTTAGGCGCTCGATCTCGTACTCATTCCCCGCTTTCATCGCCATCTGAATCGCTGTCTTCAGGATGGCCCGACTTGGTGGCATTGGTTCTCTCATTAGAAAATCATTTCGTACAACAGGAAAAAGAAAGCGATCATAACCGCTCCGGATCCAAGGACCAGCAGGCATCCAAGCATTTCCATCGAGCGGTCGTTCGGGTCTTCTGGTGGGATTTCAAGATGATTGGTGTTCATGGTGTTTGTAGTTGTAATGGCTGTATCCGAGAGAAGAGTAGATTTTCCTGCGCTCGTCGGCATGATTAGACAACGTCTTTAGATGTTTGTCTTGGAAATCTATCACGTACCCGCAAGATTTATTTGCTGACGTCCGAGACGACCGGCCCGCCCGCTGCACCACCGCTATCGGAGACTTGCCACCAGCCGCGTTAACCACATGCGTCATGGCCGGAGCGTCAAAACCCTCACCAAACAACGACACCGTCCCAAGCAACAGCGATCGCCTACCCTCAACAAAGTCCTTTAACTTCTCTCGGCGCAGCTTTAGCGGCGTTTTTCCATGCACCAGACAGTCGTCAAAAAGTCCGCCCGACAACTCAATCAAACGCTCGGCATGGGCTACATGATTGACCAAAACTAAAACAGATGGATTCGGGGTGGCGTGCATTGTGAACCTCGTGTTCTCAATAACCAGCTTATTCCGGGCGTAGTTTTCGACCACTCCGTCTTTGTGGTTCACAAGCCAGATGGCCCTCTGCTTCGCCGTTGCATGACTGATTCGTTTGTTCCAACGGATTACCTTTTCCGTGCGGTACTCGACTTCTTTGTCGACTTTTTTCTGGAGGATAACGTTCGGCTCATGCGGCCCACACCAAATCACCTTAGTCTCGACTAATCCACCAGCTTCCCGGACGACATCCAAGGACAACTGGTATTGATTCTGCACTAGGCTACGCATCGTTCTATCACCATCCTCATCCCCGCTCCATGGCGTGGCCGTCAGGAACCAAATTTTAGTGCCCTCTACATCCTGAATAATCTCACCCCATGTCGTACGCGCCAAATGATGAGCTTCATCGCATACCACAATAGAATATTCCTCGATTTCTACGGAGTTTGGCATTCCTGCATAACAGGAAAAAGTGATATAACGACCAAGCCTTGGGCAAACATCATCCATCGCTGCTTCCGCTTGCGCTACCTGCTCCCTTGTATGTGCCAGCCACAGGAGTCGGGAACCCCCATCCCAAGCCTTAGATAAGGCGGTCAGCGCCATCCGAGTTTTACCGGATCCGGCCGGGGCGACGAGTAATCCCCGTTTTTGTTTTGAGAGCCAGTCAACGGGCTCAACTTGATACGAACGAAGCTTACTTTTTGATTCCATAAATTCTCCTGTATTTACCGGCGGTGACCATGCTGACATTGTGTAGGTAGGCCAGCTCCTTGTTGGTCATTGAATAATCAGCTTGGGACATCATCCTATCGATCTCCTTTCGATTCTGATCCGGCGTTCCATAGACCTTGCGGTACTTGCCCACCGTGTTGGGGGACACGTTCAACAGGTTGGAGAGCGCCATGTTGCTGAGTGAGTAATCCGCCTTCGACATCATCAGATCGATCGTGGTCGTGGCTTGGGTGCCCGTGTCATCCACACATCGAGAAGGACGGCCGGGGCCACCCGATCTCTGAGGATTGTAGCCCTTGCTTTTCCGGAGCCGCAATCGAATCCGCTCCAAACAGGGAGGACAGGATTTCAAGATGGGGTGCAGGTCCTTACCGCAGATCCCACACCGGCCCATTTCCTTCATCTTGATCTGATGCAGGCGCTGTCTCGATAGTTCTTTTTTCATACGTCGGAATCAAAATCTCCAAGCTCTTCGTCGATCTCTTCGTTCAGGCGATACACTTCGATCAGCTCCTGCGCCCATTCTTCCCTGCAGTTGGCCCGGCGGGCGAACGACGGGTTCTCCCAATCAGACTGCTCCAAGAATTCTTGGATGTGACGGGGATCCCCATCCAGTTTAAGGGAATCCATTTCAATGTACCCATCCGTGACTTTGCCCGAATACGGGCTCGTGTCGGTGGGCACGTAATACCCGCAGACGTTGACCCCCGGGTGGCACTCAGTTTCTACGTAAACGTTTTTCATTCGGCGTTTGTTTCGTTAGCATACTTTGGGATGTCCTGCCAAGCGAATATCTTGTAGAATTTTGTGGGTAGCCGATCGTCGCTGGCGTTCATGGATTCGTACAGTCCGTCTCCAATGAATTTGTAGACGTCGTACCCTTGTACGGTGCCTTCGGTGGATCCCCATGCTCCAAGGAACTGTCGGTCTTGCGGAGCGGTCTCCATCGGTTGCCACGTCATCTTTTTTAGGAGATCGACGGCTTGGTCGAGGCACTGGCCTAGCTCCTCTGGTACTGGCTGCTCATAAAGATATGAGCTACGCCGCCAGCGGTTGTAATTCTCAAGGAAGGCGATCAGCTTTTCGGTGGACTTTTTCATTTCAAAGAGGATTTAGGTACTCCGTCATTGTCCAAGGTCATTTTGAACCCGACGTTCCCCGCTACGTGAAACACCACAATGCCTTCGGGGCGCATGAATCCGGGCGCGGCGTGGCTGCCTCCGTTGCTTAAACGAGCAAGTATGTGGTTCGGCCAGCAGAAAGGGAACAACCCTTGCCACAGGATCGGGACCAAATGGCAGCAGGCCGGGAGCATGTCCTGCATTTTGACGTTGCGCGGGTCAGCGGTCGGGATCGCTTTCGGCACCTCCCCATGAGGACACCAGCGGGCCACGTTGAACAGACTGAACCGGCGCTCGCTGAGCCCGTAGTTGCGCTGGATGCCACGGCCCCACCACTCACCAAAGTGACGGCCCGGCCCGAGCTTTAGGAGTTCCTCTTTGTTGTCGGTGGCCCAGCGTGCGAACCCAAAATTATCGTCACCGGGGGTGATCCAACGGGTTCGGCTACCAAACAGCATCTTGCCGTCGTCTGTGATGTAGACCTGCGCGTTTGTTCCATCGATTTTCTCACTAATAAGGACCTCGCGTTGCAAGCGGGCCATCTTTGGAAATGCTGTGAATTGTTCGTCGTTCATTAGTTTATTCTTAGTTTATTCTTAGCTTATTCTTAGCTTATTCTTAGCTTATTCTTAGCCAAACCACTCTTCTTTATCAACGGGTTGCGGTGGATTTTTTAGCTTGTTCTTTGTTTGGTCTGTTAGTTTTTTAGTTTAATTCTACTCCCTCTGGTGGGGGCCTCATCGAATAGATTTCTTTCCAACGCTTAGCCCCCGGCCCGGATAACGTGATGGTCCCGGGTTGCGGCGGTTCTTTTGACTCCTTCATTGGCTCGATTTTGACTGGCACGTGCTTGTCGCAAATTTCACAGTAATAAGAGTGCATCTTGTAACGGTAGCACCAGCCGTCATGAGTGAACTCATGTTCTCTTTCCCAGTGTTTACAGCTCGCGCAGGCGGGTTTGGGGTTCATGGTTGAGTTTTTGGTTCCACGTACCGGGGCACCGGCATCCAGTGTGTGGGGGTGCCGTATGTGATCGGATCAAAGCAACTAAACCCCCAGACCCCTGCGGGGTATTCCGCCAATACCGTGACCCAAGATGCAAAGAAGGTCTCATAGAAGCCTTTGTTTGGGTAGCGCACTGCCGCCAGAATCTCGGAGCCGTCTTTCGGCGCGGTTTCGATGGGTTGCCAGTTCATGGTTTCTCCTCCTTTTCCCAAGAGAAAATAAATGGCCAATAGTCTTCGTGTATGTGGACACGCATCACGTCGCGTAATTCTTCGGCTTCTTTACGAGCTTGGTCTCGCTCAGAACGAGCTTGTCTAAAGGCTGTGATCAGGTCGTTTGGTAATTGATTGGTCATACTGCTACAGGTGCTTTGATCGGCGGGTGCGGGTTGTAGTTGTCGAGGTTGATGTCCTCGAATTTGAAGTCAAAGATGTTTTTGACTTCGTAGTTTAACGTGACGGTGGGTGGCGGGAGAATCGTGCGGTTTTTCTGGACGAAGTAGGCATCGACATGATTACGGTACAAGTGAACATCACCCATCGTGTGGATGAATCGGCCTGCGCGGTAACCAGTGACCTGTGCGATCATCATCAGCAGGAGCGAATAGCTCGCGATGTTAAACGGCACCCCAAGGAAGATGTCGGCGCTGCGCTGGTAGAGCTGGAGGTCCATCTCGCCGTTCTGGTGGACGTAGATCTGCCAGAAGCAGTGGCACGGGGGCAGGGCCATGTCCGCAAGCTGGCTCGGATTCCACGCGGTCACGATGTGGCGGCGGCTAAACGGGTCTTTCTTGATGCCGTCGATCAGGTTTTTAATCTGGTCTTCAGATTGTTTGCCATAGTAGACACTGTTCCAATGACGCCATTGTTCAGGATACACCGGCCCGAGATCACCATACCCATCTGCCCACTTATCCCAGATCGTGACGCTATGCTCCTGCAAGTATGCGATGTTCGTACTACCTCTCAGAAACCAAAGCAGCTCGTGGACCACCGACTTCCAATGGATCTTCTTGGTTGTTAAAAGGGGAAATCCGTCTTTCAGATCATACACGACCTGCTTCCCGAACAACGAGCTAACGCCCGTGCCGGTGCGGTCGGATCTCCATTCGCCGTCTTGATAGACCTCCTGCATAAGGTCGAGGTATTTTCTTTCGCTGCTCATTGTGGTTGTTGTGTGTTTCTGTTGTCTAACTGTTCCTGCGCTTTGGCTAGATCATCGAGCTTTCCGATAATCACAAAGTCATCTCGTTCGATGTCCTCTTTCCATTCTTCGGTGGGTGCAACTAGGACGTGTAGAAGGCCGCAATTTTTTCGGCGAGCGAGATACGCGGGGCCTCCCCAAAAATGCAAATGTGCGACGTATCCCTGCTGGATGCTGTGGATATTTACTCCGCTTGATCCGTAATTGTCTCCTACAAAAACCTGTGCGTCTGAGGATATAATGTTCATAGTGGTTGGGTGTTCTTGTCCTGATAATAAACGTCGCACGGCTGGCAGCACTGGGGGCATACATGCCATTGTGTGGAGCCCGGCTTTCCGGCGACCACGGCTGGTGCCTCGCAGCAGTCGGAGAGAGCGATGCTTTGTGGTAGCGCACGCAGCCGCTCAACTTCGTCAGCCAAAATCCGGGCGGCGGCGGCCAGCTGCGGAGCCCCCCGGCCTCGGTCTTTGTTAAGGATCTCGCTCTGCATTTTGTGGCACGCAAGATCCCACTGTTCTCCTTCTTCGTAATCGTTCCTGACGTAAATTAGCGCCGCCTGAACGGTGTCGGTGATTGGTGTTGGCGTGGTCATGGTTGCGTTTAATTCGTGTTTAATTCGTGTTTAATTATTGTTTAATTCCGCCCGCAACCGCACTACTTCGTCAGCCAAAATCCGTGAGGAAACAGACATCAGCGGAGATATGCGCAGCCTGTCTTGATCCGTAACCAAAGGCTCCAATTTGTCGCAAGCCCAGCGGTACTCCGAAATTGTGGAGTCCGTAAATTCTGCATAATATATAGCCGCTTGAACGGCGTCGGGGATAGGGAATGAAATGGTCATGGGTGTTCGTGTCCTTTGGTTAGCTGCTTGTCTATTTCGCGGGCCATGTACCAAACACGCATGATTCCATACGCCATTTCGCCAAAATTCGCGGCTAGGTACTCGTCGTCTTCTTCGCTGCACTTAGCCATGGATCTCTCCAAAAGCTGGTCTATGTACCCT
>Ga0247723_1001939_pt1 | contig 11579 bp, 19 predicted proteins | sample MSEWelMarce5H_FC_FD_189079 | JGI IMG/M metagenome (GOLD analysis project Ga0247723, IMG submission 189079) | Subsurface sediment microbial communities from gas well in West Virginia, United States - MSEEL Well Study Marcellus 5H_FC | ecosystem: Environmental > Terrestrial > Deep subsurface >...
AAGCACGCTGAGGGGCATACGCCGCAGGGCAAAGGGTCTGGAGTTTGAGGGGCGGATAAAAGCCGCCCGACAAGCCCAAGACTACGACCTAGCAGGAAGTCTTTACGAGGAGGCGTTAGCCCTTCGATTGCCTGTTAGGTTCTAGCCGAGTTGAGCCTATGGAATTGCGGAGAGTAATTTTTTTTGCGTGCGGAGCGTATTCATTTTTTCACCCGCTAGCACGGCAGGTGGCGGGAGAGTTTGCGCTATGTCGGTGGGGGGCAGTAAGATTACTGATGTAATCAACAACGATTACTTGATGAAAGGGGTGATGTCGATGGCTACCATCGAGATTACTTGGGTGTTCGCAGGCACTATGGGCGACCGCCGTGAGCAGTATCTAGCGTTCTTGGCAGACAAGGGTGAGCAGGTTCGCCCAGATGTGTCGGCTCGCTTTGAGTTCGACCTACACGAAAACGACTTGTCGTTTTGCGAGCGTGTATTCGCTAACACCAACACCTATCAGGGTCAGGTGTGGAACGCCTTAGAGCCACACCTACCAGCAGACCGCTCGCACACCGCCCTAAGCGTTGGCGACTTGGTGAGCATTGATGGGCGCACCTACCGCTGTGCCGACTTGGGCTTTACCCTAGTCGCATAGCGGGCGAGCCAACTCACGCCGAAAGGCGTGGGTTTGGCTTTGCCGAGCGTGTATTCATTTTTTCACTGGCTCTCACTAACACGGCTGGGTTGGGTGTTGCGGGTTGCGTTTTGTCGGGGGTATGGACTAAACTTGCTACAAGCAAGGGTGAAACAAAAGTAGCCCTATAACCGAAAGGGGAAACAAAAATGCTAGACACAATAATTCAGGCTCTGCCTGTGGCTTACTTCGTGGCAGTTGCCGTGCCACTTATCACTACGGACATTCGTGAACATCGCTTGCCGAATAAACTCACCTTGCCTGCTATTCCACTCACGGCTGTTTCGTGGCTGGCTCTTGCGGTAATGGGTAATCGCTGGGTGGACTTGGCTGTGGCTGTTGGCGTGGCTGTGATTGTGTTTGCGGTCGGGCTAGGCGTGAACAGAATGGACTATCTCGGTATGGGCGATGTGAAACTCTTTACTGGGCTGGCTCTAATGCTCGGCTGGTTCGTTGGGCTGTTTGCTCTGCTCTTGCCGTTGCTCGCAATTGTGATTGCCGTTGCCCACTATCTTATCGGGGTTGCCGTTGGCACACTTCGTAAGGGCGGTTCGCTGGCTCTTGGACCACACATTTTCGCAAGTGCGGTGCTGTTGTCTGGGCTTGCTCTAATCTAACAAAAAGGGAATTGCCTGTGTCGCTTCGGCGGTGCGGGCAATTTTTTTTGCTCTGCGGATACACGGCTCAACTTCTGCGTTCGCAACCTGTATTCATTTTTTCATCGGCGGGGGGTCGGGTGCGTGTTGCGGTTTGCTTTTGTCGGTGCGGAGTAGTAAGATTGGGTTTGTAATCAAAGATTACGAAACAAAACAAGTAAGACATACCAAAATGAAAGGGGTGTTAGTCCAATGACTACCATCGCAGAACCAAAGGCAATTATCGAAGTTGCCACCAGCACCACCACCACCGACAAGCCAGCCGTTGCGGTTGAGTTGTCGGCAACTGCCCGCAAGGCTCTCGCAACCTTTACACGCGCGAAGCAAGCCGAAGCAAAGGCAAAGGCTCGCAAGGCAAAGGCAGAAGCAACTCTGCGTAAGGCTCTTGGCAAGTCGCTCAAAGGCACGATTGACGGCGTTGCCGTTGTCGCTGTTGTATCAAGCAAGACAACCTTCTTTGACCGAGATGAGATGAAGGCGTCGTTCCCCGAAGCGTTCGAAGCAACTCTGCGAACCACCGAATACGATTACCTGAAAACTCTCTAAGGGTCGTGCGGATAGCCCGCCAGCCGAAAGGTTGGCGGGTTGTCTGCGTTTGCGGGTCGTGCGTGTGTGCGGGTTGCGGGGTTGTATTCATTTTCTCACACGCTATTTTTTTTTGGCGTGTCGAGTTGTATTTGTCGGACCCCTATGCTAGACTACAAGTGTAGTCAAAAAGATTACGGCAACAAAAAAGGCAACAACAAGCAAAGGGGACAGAATGTTTATTCTCACCGACAAAGACAACCGAGTTCACTCGGACTGGATGGGCAAGCCAGTAGTATTTGCCACCAAGGCAGAGGCAGAGGCAGAAGTCAATGCCATTTGCGGTCGCGTTGGCTACAACCTCGCGGGCTGGTATGTGAAGGCTCTCTAAGCCTTGCGGGCAAGCCTCTCGGAAACGGGGGGCTTGCCCCCCCCCCCCCCCCCTTTTTTTTTTTCTGTATTCATTTTTTCACTGGCTTGCGGGGCGGGCGAAACACTACACGGCGAGAGTTTGTGTTTTGTCTGTCGAGTATGCTAGGCTTAGGTCATAAGCCGAAAGGCAGAAAGGGGCAGACAGAATGTCTGTAATCAACAACTCACTAAGCGTTCAGTTTGGTAGCATCGAAAGAGTAGTTAGCGTTGTGTCGCAAATTACTAAGGTCGAAGTTTCTGTATTGGTTAGGGACTGGAAGTTTCTAGCAATGGCTGGCTCGCTTGATACGGGACTACTCACGCTGGTTGAGTATGTAAAGTCGAAGCACTAGGGAAAGGGAAACACAATGCTATACAACAAAGAATACTTCGCCAAGGGCGAGGTTGCGGGCGGGCTGGTTGTCGAAGAGAAAGACTATGCGGGCAACCTAATCTCAACCCGAACATTCACCGCTGAGCCGAAAGGCGAGTTTGTCTTGACGCTGGCTTGGGATGGCGGGCGTGAGAGTAAGCGTTTCGACAACTTCGCTTCGGCTATGCGAATGGCGAACGGCTATTGGGCAAGGCAAGCAATTTGGCACATCACGGCAGAGGGCAAGCGTAAGCGGGTAATCCGCTGGCAGTAATCTCGCTGGACTTCGACAACCTCGCTCCGAAAGGGGCGGGGTTGTTTTGTTTGCGGGTTGCCGGCTGGCTGGCTATGCGGGGGCGTATTCATTTTTTCACAGCACGCCACGCTGGCACGGCGAGAGTTTGACTTTGTCGGGCGGGCGTGATAGACTACAAAAGTAGTCGAAGGGTTCGACACAGAAGGGGCAGAAATGCTAGAAGTAAAAATGACCACCGAAATACTAGACCGCAACATTGCTGGACTAGAAACCGCCATTGCGTTTGTAGAAAAGAAAATGGCAGACACTCACTCGGGCATTGATAAGTTTATGCTCGAAAGTTTCATTATCGAAACTCGCGAAGTGTTGGCAGTTTTGGAACTCGCTAAGCCACAGACCGAGAGCGTGCCGTTCACTTATGCGACACAGCCAGAAGGCTAATCGCTCGCTAACCAAAAAAGTTGCTCGCCAATTCGGCGGGCAATTTTTTTTTGCTTGCGGGGTTTGCTTGCGGGGGTCGCTCGCTTGCGGGGTATCCAATGAAAAAATGAATACAAGTTCGCATTAGTGGCACGGCTTGCTCGCGCTCGCGCTCGCGGGTTCGCGCTCGCGGGTTCGCGCTTGCGGAATTGCTCGCGTGTTGGGGTTGCGCTCGCGCCGAGTTTGTGTTATGCTGGCAAGTGCCAGCGAGATACGCGGGCAGAAGGGGGCAGGGTCTATGACCAAGCCAGCAAGCGCGAAGCAAGTCGCGTTCATCACCACGCTCGTTAGTGAGCGCGTTTTCGAGGGTGCGGTCGAGTTCGCAACTCTCACCTCTGCTGAGGCTTCTAGCCTCATCACCACGCTTCTCGCTTCGCCTCGCAAGGCGGGCGCGAGTGCGGGTTCGTTCGCTCGCGTTTGCGAGGAGGGTATGTATCGCAATGCGGAGGGCGACATTTTCCGCGTTCAGCGTTCGCGCGAGAGTGGCAACCTCTACGCGAAGCGCCTCAATGTTATCGAGGGCGGGTTCGAGTATGTTCAGGGCGCAATGCGCCTAATCGCGCCAAGCGACAAGATGACCCTAGCCGAAGCCAAGTTGTTCGGGGTCGAGTATGGTATCTGCTGTGTGTGCGGTGCGTTCTTGACTGACCCTAAGAGCGTGAGCGCGGGCATAGGTCCAATCTGTGCGGGTCGCGTGTAGTCGCGCCGAGTAGTCGCGAGAGCCTCACCGATAAGGTGGGGCTTTTCGCTTTTCGGTATGCGGGGGCTTCGCGGGTTCGCGCGGGGAGCGTATTCATTTTTTCATCGGGAGTTTGGTGGCACGGCTTGGTTTAGTGTTTTGGTTTGCTTTTGTCTGTGCCGTCTGCTAGGCTTATCTCATAAGCCCGAAAGGTTCGGGCGCGAAGGGGTCAAAATGTCAAAGTCAAAGTTTGTAGTTCTAGCAGGTAGTCGCCCGAAGCGTGCGTGGGCAGAAGTTCTCGAAGTTGTCGAAGGCAAAAACTGGTTCGAGTGCGGTGCCATTGCTTATTACGAAACTGGCTGTGCCCGTTGGGATTACTGCGATTGCTGTGAGTTTGATAACGAAGTAAACATTGCTTCGGTTCTTGCCCAAGCGGGTATGGTTCGCACGGGTGAGCAAGTCTGGCTTACCGACACCTTAGTCAAAGACGGCGGACTTTTTGCCGAAGTGGTGGTGAAGGCGTAAGCCTAAGCCCTAAGCCCCTTAGCCTTACGGCTAGGGGGTTTTTTATTGCCTTATGCGGTGAAGCCCTGTGCGCCGTTCTAACGGCTTTTAGGTTCGCTTCGCCTATCCATACCCGAAACGGCGTTCGTGGCTTCTGCGTGGCGCGTGCGGGCGCGTGCGTAAAAGTAATTCTTGTGCGGTGGCTTCGCGCGAGTGTGTTTTCGCGCTCGCGGGCTTCGCGCTCGGCGCGGGCGCGTATTCATTTTTTCATCGTTGGCACGGCGCGGGCGCGGGCGCGTGTTGCTTTTGTCTGCGGTTGGTGCTAGACTTGGCGCAAGTCTTATGATTGGAGAGTTATGAAAAAACTTTGGCTAGACATTGCGGGCGAACGCCCCGAGATTAGCGAAGGGCGCGAGATGGTTGGTTTTATCTTGCGGTCAATTGCGATTATCTTTTTCGTGTTGTCTTTTTTTGCTTTGCTAATGAGGCGCGGTTCGTTAGAGATTTTTGCGCCTATGTTGGTTGCGGGTATCGCAACTATTGGTTGGGTGCTTGCTTGGTATCCAATTCCCAAAAAGTATTTAGACTAACGGCGCGGGTCGCGGGTTCGCGCTCGCGGGCTATGCGGTAATCGTTCGTATCCAAATGATTTGCTAAAAATACTTTTGCTAAGGGCTTGACTTTTGTGCGGTTGCTTGGTAGACTTGACTTATCAAGTCAAGGTGGCTTGGTAGTTAGGGGCTACAAATGTTTACTCGTCAAGACCGCGCTTCGCTTGCGGTGCTATCGCTTGGTGGTGCTTTGCTTGTTTTGGCAGACGCTTACGGCAATCGCTTTGACCCAACCCTAGACGCTTCGCTTATTGCTTTGGGCGTTGGCGGGTTCGTTGGCTTTGCGGTTATCTTGTTTGCTTGGAATATCGCAACCTATCGCAAAAAATAAAAGTTAGGCAGACCGCTTCGCTCATTAGGGCGGGGCGGTTTTGCTTTGCTCGCTGGCTTTGCTTGCGGTGCTTTGCTTTTTGTGTGTGCTTCGCTTCGTGCTTGCGGTGCTTCGCTTCGTGCTTTGTTTGTGTTGCTTCGCTTCGCTTCGTGGCTTGGCCTAGTGCTTGCTTCTTGCTTGGCTTGGTTGCTTCGCTTCTTGCTTACAACTTCGGCTTAGTGTGCGGTAGTTGTTGAGCGTTATCAATTCGTTATCTTGGTTGTTTGATTTATGCGGTGGCTTCGCTTGTGTTGCTTGGTGGCCTTGTGTGTGTTGAGTGTGTTTAGGTTGGCTACGCGCTCGTGGGCTAGTGTTGTTTGCTTGGTTGCTTTGTATGCGGTGAGTAATTGCTAGGCGTTTGCTTGGTTGCTTCGTGTGCGGTGGGCTTGCTTCGCGCTGTGTTGTTGTTGGCTTGGTTGCTTGTGTTTTGTTTTTGTTTTTGTTTTTGTTTGTATGCTGGCGGGGTTTCGGCGCGGGGCTGTGCGTGTTTGTATGTGCTATGTAATGTGCTTGGCTATGCGGTGAACTTGTTTAGGCTTGGCCTATGATGATGACTTAGCATTACTAATCTGAGCAAGCAAGTTAGTTAGGTTCGCCTAAGTTGGCTAGTTGATGTTTGTCTAGTAAGTGATGACCCTTGACTAACTAATGGTTGCCGAATTTTTCAGGCAATAGCAAAAACTTTTTCATTAGGCAAGTCGTTTGTATCCAAACAAATTTTCATTCGTATCCAAATGATTATTGTTTGTATCCAAATGATTTTTATTTGTATCCGAACGAGTTCGTTTGTGTCCTAACAATCTTTGATGTTGCTGTGGCCGGGGTTGTTCGGGTGCGAATGATTATTGTTCGTATGCTAATGACTATCGTTCGCATCCAAACGATAATCGTTCGGACCCAAATGAATGCCCCCCTTCGATTTTGGAAACGATTTGGAAAAAGGCGAAATATAACCGCTGCCGTCTCGCACCCCAAAAGCACTTTATGCTAAGGTACCCCCTTTTTAATTATGTAGATATACCGCTGCCCAAATTTTTAAAAAATTCGTCCTAAAGGTATCATTTCTAAATTCAGTGCTAAGCTATCTGTATGAATCGTCGCTCAGCACGTAGTCAGCCCCTTCCTCCAGAGGAAGCCGCTCACCTAAACTCCCTATCCAAAGACTCTCTCATTACTCGCGTCCACGAACTTTATCACCAGGGCTGGACGCTGCAAGCTATTGGCGACGCCCTTATCCCCCCACGCCCGCGCTCCACTGTGCGTAGCTGGCTGCTCCGGTTCACCCCTCCCACAGAACGTGACCTCACCGACGCCCCTATTCCTACCCCCACCTACAAGACCCACCCAGACGGCTACCAGAAGCGCCGCCCACAATCCCCGGGCATCCTCCCCGACGAGCTTGAGCTGATTCAATCAATCGCTCCGCTTGCTCGCACCTATAGAGCGAAGATGTCAACCAACTCTGCCGCGTGCGTCGCAAATGACCAGCTAACGGCCATCTGTATCCGGCTAAACCTCTCCGGCGTGTCGGTCCGCGAGCTCGCCCAGGCAGCAGGAGTTACCTACAGAGCGATGTCAAAACGCCTAAAATAATTCCCCTCTTGACACCATAATCTCTCCGATGTGATAATCTAGTAGGACGGAGAGTACTTAGACCTAAAGTCGAAAGTACTCTTTCGTGCTCTGTGACAATACAACTGAAAAACGAAAACAAGTCAACCAAGACAAAACACAGCCAAGTACTAACGCAAGGAAAGGTAGGCTGAATATGAAATGGCTAATTGGAATAGTCAGTTCGTTGTTGATTACGGGATGTGCAGCACCAATCTCGTATGCTAACGCGAACACTCAGTTTGTATTTGCTGAGGATGTACAGCCACAGGCGGTAACTTATACGCCTGTGTCCCGCATCTTCAGCGGTGAGAAAAATACAAACAGCACCTCAACCATAAAAGCAGGAGTCATCTCCCCGGAGAAACTAGCCGAGAGACAACTTCTATTGCAGGTGCAAAACACAAACGCTACAAACATACGCAAAACTGTCGGCGCACTTAAGAAGCGCGTCGGACGCACCTGGTATGTATTCTCGGGCTCAACCCCTTCGGGTTGGGACTGCTCGGGGCTGGTCATGTGGGCGTACCAGCAAATGGGTGTGGAACTCGAACACCGAGCATCTCTGCAGCAGAAGGCAGGAACAATCGTTAAGGACCCTAAGGTTGGAGACATTGTTGCCTTCTCGTATAAAAACTCCAAGCATGGTGCATACCATGTTGGAATTTATATCGGCAATGGAAAGATGATTCACGCTAGACGACAAGGCCAAGGAACTGTTATTGAATCAGTAACAACCTTTGCCGGAAAATATAGCAAGGTCACTTACACTCGCATTCTGGACACCCCTTAACCCACAGGATGTAGGCCCTGGGGTATGGCTTAAAACTGCCCCCCATAAATTTAGGAGTATGATGTGCGTATGTTAGAATTGATAATCACGATTATTGGCTTAGCCATCATCATTCCGCTCGCCATATTCAGCGACCGTCCTCTACGCTACGAAGAGCAAGAAGAGGTTGACATCCAACCTCTACTTGGCGTAGCTTATCCAAATGACCCAACTAAAAAAGACGAAAGAGAGTAACCCATGGTCAACATCCTCCTATTCCTCCGCTCAATTATCTGGACTTCGGTGTTTGCTGTTGCTCTAACGATACTTGCGCTGATTACAGCACTCCTGGCCCCAACCTCCCCACCAACCCTCCCGCTAACTCTAGCCATCTCGGCCGTTACCCTAGCGATTCTCGGCAAGAAGGACTAATTCATGGAGACACTAGTAATAATCGCTGTGCTAGTTTTCCTTGCATTATCCCTACCAGCAATGTTTATTTTTATGGCCGTCCTTGAAGCAGTTTTTGGCGACGACCCGAGCAACGACCGACTACTACACCAGGAAGATTACGAGCCGACCAATGACCACCGTTAAATTTATCGTTCACACCCCAGAAGAGTTTCGAGATGCACTTCCTGAATCAGGAGTCTTTGAATTCACCGACTGCAAACTAAAAGTTCAGGCAAACGAGTTCACCGAGGTTGGAGAGCTACACAGAATTACCAAAATCCTCGGCGCAGCTATTCACGTTACTGACGTCGAAATCAAGACGCGCCCCTACGACCTTGCATTTGATTATGAGGAAAACGGTATCCACATCGAGATTACTTCGGTTCCGCTTTCTATTGCCGAAAATAGGACCTCTGGAGTACGTCCGCGCACCCCAAACAAGAGACGACTTAAGGACCAAGAATAAATCTTTTAAAAAAGCTTGACAGCCGAAACATAACCTAATACTCTAAACACAACGACAAACAACGAAAGGACTTCCCCCATGTCTGAAACTCAGTACGTGAAGAAGCACCAAAAACTTCCAACCGATATCTACGCTGCCTTTGATGAGATTATCGACAACCAGACTCGCGACCGCCTAATCAAGGAACTCCGCACTACTGGCTGGACTCTAGAGTCAATCGCCTCGGCTTCAAAACTGACCCGCGAGCGTGTGCGCCAGATTGCTATAGCTGCAAGCGACGAGCTAAGCGGAACTAGTGGCGTCGAGATTCCAAAGCCGCCAGTAAAGCCAGAGCGACCAAAGCCGGTTTACATCGAGCCATCTCCAGAAATCCTAGAGAAACTTCTAGCCCTTCAGCCATACGCGCAGCTAGTGCGTTCGAATGGGACCAAGTACCGCAAGGAAGCCGAAGAATACACGCGCCTACTAAATCAGGCTCACGTTGAAGAGGGCGTAACTCTCTACCGTCTCGCGAAGCGCCTTGGCGTAACTCACGGAGCACTGCGTTTCCGCTTGGTCCGCTACGGCTACAAGACTCCAGTCAACGCAACTTCAAAGGTCTACACTCCGATTCTAGAAAAGAACAGGCTCAAGTAGTTATCCTCCACAAACCCATGTAAACTAGACGCACGCTACTTGCATGCCGCCAGACGGGAGCCCTAATGAAGACATACACGTCTTATGGCTCCTGTCAGGCGGATGGTCTGGCTCAGATATTAAATGCTGTTCCGGAATTTGCAGCGGATTGGCAGTACATGAAAGTACCTGCTTGTTTTGATATGTCCATCGAGCAGTTAAACAGCTACTCAGATGACACAATAAAAAACGTTGACCTGTTCTTACATCAGCCAATATCTCCCAACCACCACGGCATAGAGTTTTCTACGGACTATCTAAGAACCAATATCGCTACTAACGCGACTCACATTAGTTTTCAATATCTCCACTGGGAAGGCGATTCTCCTACTTTTAATGACCCGCACGGGCTCCCCGCACATCCGCTGGGTTATGTAGATTCTCTAGTTGCTCAGGCTGTTCTAGGTGGCAAGTCTCTGCAGACATTCTTAGACAGGCTTCTGCTTGCTAATCAGTATCTAGCAGAAAGCGTTTCGGAAATCGGCGCGTGGGGCGTTGACCAGCTTCGAAGTAGAGAGGGTGGAGACAACGACGGGCATCGCCCGATAGACATCACTGCTACTGACTTCATTGCAGGCACCTGGGAAAACGAACATCTTTTCTACACTATGAACCACCCGTCTAAAGCTCCGCTATGGCACGTTGCGGCGAAGATTCTTGAGCGCCTAGGGTATGACCCGTCTACCGTTGACGTTTCTATACTGCCGGACCCGCTATCTCTTACGATACTTCCTACTTACAAAAACCCGGGCGTTGATGCCTTCTATGAAGAACAATTTGAATGGTTCTCCGAGAAGCCTAAAGACGATGTTGCCAACTTTGTAGACCGCCTTGCCGAGTCTAGATTCTGGATTAAGGGTAGCTACAATCACGCGTTCAACTAAGAGTTGTACAATTTGAACTAGAATAGGACCATGGGTAAATCAATCATGGAGCATCTTGCTCTTCTTCCACCAGAAGAGCGAGCAGCTGCTCTCCAGGGCATGGACCCTGAACAACTTCTCTGGGATTGGTCCGTCTGGGGTCGCCCGGAACAGCAAGCGCCCGAGGGCGACTGGAACATCTGGCTGGTTCTTGCAGGCCGTGGTTTCGGAAAAACGCGCCTAGCATCTGAGTGGGTTCGCGAGCAGGCCAAATACACCAACACCGGCCAACGTCGTTTCGCTCTAGTTGCCCGTACCGCAGCCGACGTGCGTGACGTTATCGTTGAAGGTGAGTCGGGAATCATGAACGTGACTCCCCCCAGTGAAAAGCCACTCTACGAACCTTCGAAGCGTCGACTAACTTGGCCTAACGGAAATACCGCCACTCTTTTTACCGCTGACGAACCTGACTCGCTGCGTGGTCCGCAGTTTACGCACGCCTGGGGTGACGAGATTGCAGCCTGGAGACAAACTCCTGACGCCGCAGGTATGACCGCTTTCGACAACTTGCGTGTTGGTACTCGTCTAGGCGAGCGCCCAAAGATTCTGGTTACCACCACTCCGAAGCGTACCCCGCTTCTCTACAAACTTATTGAAGAGTCTCGCACCGACCGAGTTGTCATTACCCGCGGCTCTACCATGGATAACGCAGGTAATCTTTCTGGCGCTTACCTCGACACAATGCTCGGCGTTTACGAGGGAACCTCTCTCGCTCGCCAGGAGCTCTACGGTGAAATGCTTGAAGCCATGGAGGGTGCTCTCTGGACTGAAGAGTCAATCGAAGCTGGTCGCGAAGCGATGTACCCGTTCTCGACTCCGCTTCGAGTAATCGGCGTTGACCCTTCGGTTGCTGAAAACCCTCGTGATGAGTGTGGGATTGTTGTTGTTGCCTCGACAGGAGAGTCTGACCTATACAAGCGCAACGCTTGGGTGCTCGAAGACGCCTCTATTCTCGGCTCACCGACCGTTTGGGCTGAAAAAGTCGTTCAGATGGCCCGAAAATGGGGCTGTCCAGTCGTTGCCGAGGTAAATCAGGGTGGTGCGCTAGTAAAAAACGCTATTCACACCATCGACCCGAGCATTACAGTGCTAGAAGTGCACTCAAAACAGGGAAAACAGCTCCGTGCAGAGCCAA
>Ga0247723_1001940_pt1 | contig 11576 bp, 11 predicted proteins | sample MSEWelMarce5H_FC_FD_189079 | JGI IMG/M metagenome (GOLD analysis project Ga0247723, IMG submission 189079) | Subsurface sediment microbial communities from gas well in West Virginia, United States - MSEEL Well Study Marcellus 5H_FC | ecosystem: Environmental > Terrestrial > Deep subsurface >...
TGGCGTAGTCAGTCGAACTAGCCTTGACGATGGGGGCGCGGAACGTATACGCGGTGCCCCAAGGAATAGAGATTGTACTCATTAAAAAGTCCTTTTAAGCGACGCCGCGCTCAATACCACGAAAGATACCACGGGACAAGGGTTCAGAATAGTCTGTCGATGGCGACACACCGGAGGATTGATACTGAGCTTCGGCCCAAGTAATACGCACCCCATAAGGAATCGTAGGAGCCGACTCAGGCGGGTAACGGAGCCAGAAGACTTTGAGGTCTAGAACGCCAAATTGCTGAGTTGTGTATAGTTTGAGCGTTGCTGATGTAGGGCGAGTAACAGGCGGGGGGACATCAATAATATACCTGCCCCAGTTCAACGTAGTACCTAAATCTGGGCCAATAATTTGTTCTGCGGTATTTGGTGAGCCAGCGGCAGAAGACCAGTTAATCCCCGTGTCGTTATTTACTGACTGATCCGCGCCGCCATCATAGTTTATTTTTGGGCGTTTTGCTGTATCGACGGTATATCCATTTCCAGCAATATAAGTAAAAGCCCCGCCGCCGGTTGCCCCAATAATTACCGCACTAAGATGGGTTGGGTTATCGTAGATTGCTTGGAAAAGCGTTGTGACATCAAAGTTAACCGGCTTAACGGTATCGGTATCCGTAACGGTCTCTGTTGCCCACGGTGTTGAACCATTAGCCGTATATGCTGCATCCCACCAACTACCCCCAAGAATGCTACCGCCGCCAGCATTTACCCAAGGAGTTGGAACCGAACTGTCGTAGTTAGCGCGGTTTACGTTTGAAATATTGCTTATGTTTCTTGGCATGTCTATCGCCTCTTAGATCGTAGGAGCCGACTCGGGCGGGTTACGAAGCCAGAAAACATTCGCCCCAACTGCGCCGAATTGCGCGTCAGTCCACAAGGTCAGAATAGCACTCACTGGACTGGTACTAGGAGGCGGTAAGTCGATAATAATTCTTTGCCAGTTGGTGCCAGATGTTAAACCGGGGGATACGTTACGACTTTGGGCGTTATATCCGCCGCCAAACGATGAATAATCAAGGGCCGTATTAGCAACGACTTGCTGCGCTGCGCCGCCGTTATAAGAAAGCGTTGGGCGTCTTGCGGAATTTAGGTTGTCTTTAAGCGCGTAAGAAGTAGCGGTACCCGACCCCGTGCCGCAGATAATAATGGCGCTGAGTTTTGAGGGGTTTGCGTACACCTTCTGCATCAAGGTCGTAATATCAAAAGTAATCGCCTTAACAGTATCAGTATCTGCTACAGGGTTTTCACTTCCAACCGCCCAAGGAGCCGTTCCGTTTGCCGTAGCTGTCGCATCCCACCAATCCCCGCCGCCAAAAGTTGATCCGCCAGCACCCCAAGAGTTCCAGAGAACCGAGGCCGTAGAATTAAAGTATTGGCGGGTAACGCTCGACATCACAATCTGCGGCCTTGACGATTGAACAACCAAGGTCAACGTAATCGTAGCGGCTGGCGCATTGCCGTTTGAACAAACAAAGGTCAAGCCAACCCCTGCTGTTTCCTGTCCAAGAGCAGGTGTACCGGTCAAAAGACCCGACGATGAAAGCGACAGCCATGCAGGAAGCGCGCTTGATGCAGTCCATGTATAAGAGTTGAGTGTGGACTTGGCCTTTAGCTGGAAACTGTACGCCTGTGTAGCAACCGCCGGGGGTAGTGCTGTAGTAGTAATTCGCGGATTAGCGGTGATTGGAATGCGCGGGAGCATCGCCCACCCCGGTGCCCAAGGAAAGTAAGCCCCACTAAAAGCGTCTGGAGCCGGGCGCGTATCGACCCAAGTTGTTTTCATCCAGTTGTAGCTTACCGAAGCACCGGGTAAATCAATTGCCGTAGCAACCGCCGCCGTATTAACTGAGTTTGATCCATAGAACGAAGCAATAGTGGCTTCCGACTTTATCCGTGGAGCGTCGGGGTCTTCGTATTGAGCGAGCGTATCAGCCCATGATGTGATCCAGCCAGTACGAGTAAGGGGGCCGGAATACGCGGAAGCAGCCGCGCCTACACCACCACCGCCAGAAAATCCCAATAACCAGTAGGCTGTCTCCGCGTTGCGGTACCCATCTCCAATGTTAGTCGCTGTGATTCCGGTGACTTCGCCTGCGGCGTTAATTGTCGCGGTAGCCGTAGCCTGAACAGGGTTCGGCCCGTTAGGAGCGGGCATAATGACCGTCGGGGGCGAGGTATATCCACTACCACAGCTTATGGTCAGTCCTGTAACGATGCCTCCAGAGACCGTCGCAATAGCCGTAGCCAGCCTTCCTGTGCCACCCGGCGCTGAGATTGTGACCGAAGGCGCAGATGAATACCCGCTCCCGCCGTTTGTAATAGTTAAGGAATTAACAACCCCACTAGAAATTGTGGCTGTTGCAGTGGCTTGTGTTCCACCACCGCCGGGGGCGGCAATAGTTACGGTCGGAGCTGACGCATAACCGCTTCCGCCTTTTATCAAATAAAATTGTTGTGTTAGCGGGTATGACCCGTACTGGCAGGGAATGGGCATGACTCCATGAAGATACGAAGTTGGACCCCCGTCAATACAGGTTGTGAAATGCTCGGCTACGTAACCACGCAAACCATCAATAGCAAAACCTTGGTCTTTAGCAAAAGAAGTTGAAATCAAATAGTATCCGGACTGAAACGTCGCGTTTTGCGCGCCGACTTCTAACGGATCGACGGATTCATATCCATAAGCGTATCCTGTGCCGTGGTTTTGATGATGCAACGGACTTAGCCCTAACGCCCCAAAATAATTTCCATCTGGTCTAGCAACAGTAGCCCCCCATACATACGGAGCGGTTCCAACATTGGCTGTAGCAGTTACCCCATAAAGCCCTTCGTGAATTGCGATTCCGTTATTTACTGCATAGTCGTAGTATGTTTTTTCTTTTGACACATCAACGGCAACGGCAGCGGCTGATACTCGGTTTCTAATAAGCCACGCAGCCCTACGAATATCCCCATAGAAATTTGCGCTTGTAATGGTCGGACCCCGACCATAAAAACCCGCAGTAGTGTTTACTTGCGGCTCTAATAATGACCAGCTCGCCCAAAAATGCGCCTGTTCAAGCCAGATGTACTCACCACTCGTTATGTAGTTAATATAAAACGGTTGCGGTACATGGTCGCTATAAGGACTCCACCCGTTATTGTTTGTAAGAATTGCACCAAGGTTGCCTTGGTATGTCCCCGGAGAAGGAGGTGCGCCGCGAGCGATAAAGATATGCGCGTCAGCAGGTGTTGCGCCCCAAACGCCATTAACATATCCCCCGAGGGCAAAGTTGCCATCACCTGTCTGGGTCGTTGGCCTAGCAAAAAGTGTTGTCGGGCACCCAATAGCCGGTAGTGTTTGTGCAGCGTCGTAGAATTTTGAACTTGACCCCTCACGCAAGTGCATCGGCCATGCCAGAGCTAGTTCAGCGTGAGCATCGCTAATAACTTTCAGGCGGTAATCACCGGACTGTAACCACGCAATATGCCAATCCGAAAATAAGGCAATCTCTGAACGCCCACCGGGCGCTTGCATGTTCTTAGTATAGTATCCCGGATCGTAAATATCTTTACCAGCGGGGGTGTCACCAAAAACGGTCGTTAAACTATTCCAAGCCGCAGCCTGCGAAACGATTTTAGCTTCCGGTGTGATATTGGCGGGGTCGTAATATGGGATCGCCTTAATATCGGACAGATACTCTGCATTATGTACTTCATTAACCGGCACGGGGGCAGCGCCCGACCAGAACGATTTTGTCCAGCGTGAAGCAAGGTGCTGCGGAACCGCCGCACGGCTATAAACCGTCGTGGGTGATGCGTTTCCAATACTTAGCGAAACGTCATACGCTTGATCGTGTAGCTTAGTAACATCGGCCCCTTCAACAATTACCCGCACCTTATATTTGTTAAGGGTCGGCCAGAACTGAACGTGAAAGATCGGGCGCAATGATTTATAGATCGTCGTACCAAAGTCATATGCCTTGGTCGTATGGTCAACCAGAATCACCGTTGTACAGACCGAGCCTTGCGTCCAGTAACGTGAATTTGGGCTATCACTACTTGTGTTAGATGCAAGCGTTGCGTCCGATATCGCACTGAGCATTGTCCGGGCAGATACCGGTGCGCCGGTTAAGGCTGATCCACCACTAGTCGCTGTGATTGTGCAGTTAAAATCGAACGCTCCGCCGAGCATCGTTGCCACTGTTGTGGCTGTGTTATTACCCGTCAGTTGATTCTGAAAAGTCAGCGTCTTCGATGTCATGCTTAAAGCTGGCACAACAACTGAAATAACCGCGAATTTGACGCTGCCATCCGGCCAGCGGTTCTTAACATCCGCCTGTGTCGTCTGCGCCGCCCCGTCAATTAAAACTTGCGGGTAGTTTGTAATGTCGCCCTGACTAAATCTACGCCCAAACTGATAGGGGTAGTTAGTCGTGGTGCTAGTTGGCAAAGCGAGCGTCAGGCTGTTGTCAAACGCCCCCGGCGTAGCCGCCCCAGCTATAGTCAAAGAAAGCGTTATTTCATTGTAGCCGTAGGCATTAGTAGCCCGGAATGTTACAAACCCCGTCGTTGTAGCAGCGCAAGTCCCGCTGAGAACCCCACCACTACTAAACGTCAACCCAGCCGTGGTAAGTACCGAAGACCCCGCCGTAACAGACCACACAATCGTGGGAGACCCTGTTGCAGTAAAAGTCGTAGTCGGGTAAACAGTGCTGATTGTGCCCGTTGCAAGTGAAAGCGGATATGCAATAACAGGTGCGGTTCCGCCCCCACCCGTATTAGGAGCGCCGAAGGTGGGTCCAGAGGGGCCGTTGAGAAGATTAAATGGCATTTCAATTACGCCGGATAGGTGTACACATCAATGATCGGCCATTTAACGTAGTCGCTGATTACATCTTTTTTTGGCTGCGCGACGTAAATTTTTCTGTTCACGGGGTCATGCGCAACACCACCGATCCACGGATATTCACCGGGCTGCTGTTTGTATGGAGTCGTTGGTAAGGGCCAAACGTCATAAGGCAACGCCTCCCACGGCTGCTTTGCGCCGGTTAATACCAATGCAAGCTCTGCTTCTGTATAAGCCCAAACATACTGAATATATGGGGCGCAGTGATTGCCGTGGTTCATCCATGTATCTTCCATGGCGAAAGCGGGGAAGTTTGGATCTGTATTCATCCCGTTCCCGGCGTCGTACCAAGGCGAACCGATACCTATATAACCAATGGATAAAACGACAGGCTTCGATTGAATCCACGCGGCCCCAACCTGAACGCTATGGCCGCTTGTGTACCATTTATTTTGCGAGTTGTTTGCAATTGGATACGGATAGCTTGGGTATCCATAGTTGACAGACTTATACCCGAACTGTGACGACAAGGATTGCGTGGTAGCTACTAACTCTACATACGGATAGGCGGCCATCTTCGTGGCAGCGACCACGCCCTTATCCGTCATTGACGCAGGATTAAACGCGGCATATGCAGGGCCAAGAGATAGAGAACTATCAATCGACCCACCAAACCTTCCAATTGAATGGGACGGAAGACTATATGTCGTTCTAAACGCGGAGGGGATTTCCTCAATCCCGCCAACCCAATACCGCGTATTGTCTATTGTGCCAATTTGGGATGAAATTACCGGCGTGCTTGACGATAGAGTTGAAGGTCGTTTTACGACCTGATACTGCTGATAAGCACCTGTGTCATAAAAGTAAAACCCAGTAATGAGCAAGTCTGAACCGACCGCTTTCATACCAGTTATTTCGTAGTCAACCGGCCCCGGTGCCGATGCCTTATTCATCAGATCCGACATGGTGTACGCACCAAACGGATAAGTAAATGGCTGAACAATGGATGCGGTATTTAGGCTCGAAACCGTTGAACTCTGCACAAGCGCCGGAATCTGGTACTCGGCGATCTTTTGGTTAGCGCCAGATGTAATAAACAGTCTTTGCCCGTCTGTGGACAGACTCATGCCCGCATAGCGCCCGCTATAACCAAGCTGGGTAATGGAATCGTCTTCTGTAGTTACTCGTTGCAGTCTAAATGAGCCGGCCCATGTCAAATCAGATGGGTTAATCCTTGAAGAGTCGTAGGCATAGGTTTTAAACGAAATGGTCTTTTGCGTACTACCAGCAGAATTTGTTACCTGAACCGTGACGGGTGAGGTTCCTACGGTCGTCGGGGTGCCCGATACAACGACACGTTTCGCGGTTGTGCTGCCGGGCTTGCTGGTCACCGTCGTATTTAACGACAATCCTGTCGGCAGAGTCCCAGAAATAATTGAGACAGTCGGTACGTTTGTCGGATCGTCGTAAAGCCAGCGACCAGTAAGCGTCAAATCCTGCGTGTACGAATAGCCGACAACCCCATCGGCCACCACGTTCTCCATGACGTAAGGGACATTTACTCCAGAGGCATTCACCGTCAGCGACAACGGCCTATCCGCAAACCCGAAAGCATTCGTAGCCCGGAAAGTAATACTCCCCGAAGCTGTAGCCGTAGGCGTACCGGACAATACCCCGCCAACAAACGTCATCCCAGTCGGCAAAGTACCGGAAGCAATGCTCCAAGTAATCGTCGGTGAGCCGGTCGCGGTAAAGGTTGTCGTCGGATAGACCGTGCCGACTGTGCCTGTTACGAGGGAAGAGGGCGAAGTGATTACAGGCGGGGAGCCGCCTGCACTGTTAGCCGCGCCAAGAGTGGACCCAAAGGGGCCGAATAGGGCTGAAAACAATCGCTACCTCTTCGGGGTGACTATCAGCACATCTTACCGCGAGTCTTGCCTTTGCGTTCGATACCACCGCCGCGAGCGTACTTCTTAACACCCATTTCGGCTGCTTCGTGCTTAATCATCTTCTTGGGAGCGCCTTTAGCTTTCATAAAAGCAAGCTCTTTACCGATCATTTCTTTTGAATCTTTCACGGGACCACCTTCTTTCTTTGTGAACTCTTTGCCAACCGATTGAGGAACGCCAGCCTTCTTAGCAAACGCAGGGGAGTGTGCGATTGCTTGCATGAAGCGTTCTTGCTTGGCGGATTTAGCGGGCATCAGACCATCCTGCCCTTGGTTTTGCCCTTAACTTCAATCCCGCCGCCACGGGCATACTTCTTAACAGCCCCACCTTTTTTCTTTGCAACTGGGGGTTTTTCAGGAGGGCGCGGGCCTAACATAGTAGGGCGGGCTTTTTCGTATGCTTCCCGTGCGCGCCTTAATTTTTCGTCTTGCTTCGCAGCTTCAACATCAGCGGGAGGAACACGATCTGAGCCAGAAGGGGCTGCGCCACCGGCAGAGAATTTGCGAGGGGTTTTCTTCATGATTTTCCCGCCTTTGCGGTACTGGATTTCGGTATCAGGATCGAAGGGCATGTCAGTTCTTTCCTATGATCTTGTCGATCTTTTCTTCGATCCGATCAAACCGAGCGTTGATGTTGTCGGTAACTAGCTTCATGTCGTCCTTATGGACGTACTTCTCGCGCATCTCTTCGCGGGTTTTGGCGATTAGTTCTCGGTGTTCTTTAACCGAATCGCCGTGGGTCTTAAGATACACGCCCATGAGCATTGTGCCAAGAGTTAAAACCCCATTCCAGAGGTACGTGAAAGGATCGGCCTGCATTTAGCACTTCCACGCCTTCAGAGATTTATTGATCCGGCTATTGGGGTCGTTAGCCGTCTTAGGCGAAGTGAGTTTCTTCTTCATGCCTGTCATCCGCGCGCAGAATGAGTCCTTACGAGGACCGCCTTCAGGTTGGGGGGCCTTCAAACCCGGCTTGCCCGGATTTGCTTTGTTGTAAGAGGCTCGGCCTTTGGCGTTCAAACCGCCGGATTTTGATTGCCCTTCAGACCTAGACCAAGCGGGCGTCTTAAGTTTTTTCATTTGCATTTGCCAAAATCGTCTGGCACCACGAAATAAACTCCGGTTGCGGCATGTCTTGCTTCATGATGTTAACTATACCGCACACAAGCTGAACATTACCTCGTAAGTAACCTTTACTGCTGTCTACACGATCTAGGCTTATGTTGGTGTTTACGCGACCCATACCAGCAATGTGAGTCATGTTAACACCTGAGATTGCACAGCGCCCGTTTTGGCTATGAAACAACTCCAGAAGATACATAAGATCGAGGTCAAAGCCAAGGTGTTGTTTACGCCTTGCCGCATGATTAAGCATCCCGGAAATAAAATTCTTGGGAGTTTTTGATCTTTTTTCCGCTTTAGCGGAATAAGCCCTTTCCTGTCCAACTTTTGCGGAAGCTAAGACACATTCTTTACACCTAGCCCTGTACTTTTTTGTCCCATCAGAAAAACACCCGTTTGCGTAAAACTCCGATAGAGGTTTGTCAATATCGCAGAACTTACACTTTTGAACGCCCGCCGCAAGTATTGTCGAATGCACTGGGCGTGCCCAATTTTTTCTACCACCGACAACGCGGCATTGCTTGCAATATGGCCTATATCTGATCGCGCCATCTGCGCGAGTGCTATGAACATAATAGGCGGACGCTGGCTTATCCTGATTACATTTTGGGCAAAAGGCCGGGGAGTTATCGCCTTTTGTACGGACAATATAGGAATTGAATTTTTGCATGTTGCCATTTTAACGTATCCAAACATGCAAAGCAAGCTGCTGTCTCAGCCATAATATTAATCGTCAAAGATAAAAAGAATCTTACCGCCTACCTTAAGTGTACCAACATATATGCCACCGGGGCCATATACCACACCTTCTCGGACATCGCCGGGATTAGGGAAAAGCGAGCTACGAGTAGCCGCTCCGGTCACCGCAGCGCCGGGGCCGTTAATAGAACCAGAGGCGATATGTAACGGGAACCGTGTAGCCGAACCAGAGATAGCCGCAGTAAGACCAGCAAGCGTTCCAGTCGAATCGTGCGTTATAAACCGGCGGGCATCGCCACTAACAAGAGCACCCTGACCAACTAAGGCACCCGAGGAATCGAAGGCTCTAAATCTGTTAGCTGCCCCAGCAAGCGCCGAACCGGGGCCAATCAACGCACCCGTGGAGCTAAAGACCCTGAATCTGTTTGATGCCCCAACTATTAGCGAGCCGGGACCAGACAACGCCCCTGTAGCATCGAACGCCCTGAACCGGGTAGCCGCGCCAAGAATGAATGAACCGGGACCAACTAAAACCCCAGTGGCGTCTTTGCCCAGCGCATCAATCTGAAACGCATCTGCCTGAAAGGCACCAGACTGAAACGCCGTAGTCATTACGTCACTCGGTCGCGGTTACCGGTTTTACCAGAGTAGCGTAGAGGTCTTGCGCAGCTTCCTTGTAGTTCTGGAGTGCGAACTGAACGTGATCGGCATGTCTAGCGCCAAGATCCGGGGAATAAGAATAACCCCAAGTAGCAGCAAGATTGCAGCTATACCCAGCCGGGTTCCACTTCACATCAGTATGCGGAGCGTTAGCGTCACGCCACGTTTGGTTCAGGTAGTAATAGAACATCTCAGCAACCGGGGGCCACTGATGTGTGAAGTCCCCATACGCCCGGTTCGAAGCCCAGTGAGGCGTAATGATAGTAGCCTTGGCCCCTTCCTTCATAACCCGGCAGGCTTCATTCATGAAGTGGACCCGCTGCTGTGCAGTCAGATGCTCAAGGAAGTGGCTTGCATGAATCTCTTCGACCGTACCATCTTCCCAAGGCCAAGGATCAACGCCGATATTTAAGACGACATCAACCCCTTCCATCGCGTACTGATCGACGCCGATGAACCCTTCTTTCTTTCTACCACCACAACCGAGGTCAAGCTTCATTTATCACCAAACGTAGTCAGGAATGCCACCGCGCTTTCCTTCCAGATCGTAATGCCCGACCTTCACCGAGCAGTCGATGGCGCATCTATATCCATACTTCCTAGCATCGGACCAGAAGTAAAGATCCTGAGTGGAGACACCGCCTTCTGTTTGCGTAACGAACCAAGGCTTACGCAGGCGCTCATCTTTGAACATCTCGATACGCCAGATATTAAAGCCCATACCTGTGCCGTGACACTCAACCAACCCACCAGCAGGATCAGGCTTTTGGGGACGGAAGTTAACTACCGGGTCTTTGACATCGCCCCAGATTTGAGCCACGCCACCCGGCCCTTGCGTGAAGTACAACCCACCAATGCAGGCGTACTCAGGATGCGCTTCCATCTGAGCCAGCAACTTAATGATTCCATCCGACGGAGGGATGTTGTCGTGTTCTAGCGTAAGGATGTACTTCCACTTACTCAGATCAGGATGGGCGAGGATGCTCTCGATAGCAGACGAAAACGCCTTACCAACTTCCATCCCAACAGCCCACAGGCGCGTGAACTTAGCGTTCGGAGGCGCGTACAAGTTCATCCAAGAGGCAACAGCCCGTGTCGGGATCTGCCCAAAACACGGCACGATCTGGATACAAGACAGGTCTTTATAGGACTTATCCGCCGTTAGCCGGGAGATGGTCTTGTCCAGATCAGCGTTATGCGCCCCGCCGTCGTAGGATGAAATGATTTGTGGCTGCATTAGTCAGCTTTAACAATAACTGTCGCTACATATGACGCGCCGCCCGTGACATCAGACTCTCGCACACAAAGGGCGATACCGGGCACAGGATTACTCAGGACGATATAGATCATCCCATCAACAGTCACCCGCGCACACGCAGCAAAGTCGTTAATGTCCATAGTTAGAGCGTGCCATTCATGAACGCTACCGCAGGAGCGCGGAAGTTATTAGAGTCTGAACCGCGAATTTGGCTAAATGCTACGGAACTTGGCATCCCTGATGTTGTGGTCGTATACACACCCTGACCCTGTGTCCACTGCTGAGTCGTGTTATGAGAAGCGCCAAAGAAGCCAACAAAGTTACTGTTGACGTTACTCACCAACATCTGCGAGATAGAAGCGTTGGCTCCACCCGTAGTTGTACGAGATAAGTGGCCGATGTAAATCTCACCCTCTGGCACTGTCAGCGCCCAAGGGAACGTAAGAAGCCGCATACCTGAATGCAGCGACCAGCTACCCACCGTGCCAGAAAAAGTCAGCCCCGTGCTGAATGATGTACTTGCGCTTAAAGACAGCGTGCTGACGTTTTGTGTATAGAATCCCATCCAATAACTAAGCGTCATTGAACCCGTGGAGTTGGTCGCGTTTGAGTATGCGATGGGAACGGCTACTCGATCTTGGAAGTAGTAGGGGGCGTGTTCTGGCTCGAAATATAATGTGCCTTGACCTTGCTGGCCTGCAACCATAGGCAAGTCCGCATAGGGGGGCCACCCCTCATACAGGGTATTTGCAATGACTGAGGCAGTCATGGTGCTACCGTTCAAACCAAAAGTAACCCCGTTAGCGTTACTAAACAGCACCGTGCCAGAAGTAATCGTGCCGTTGCTGGCAGCAATGTTAGGGCCAGTCTGATTAGTTGTACCGCCAGCGCCGCCAGCAGCAGCAGAAATGACGATGGTGTTTGAGCTTCCGCTCAGAGTGATGTTGCTACCACCCGAGAAGTAGAGCGGGCCTTGCGTGGTGATCGTGCTTCCTGTCGTCCCCGCAGTGTTGCCG
>Ga0247723_1001941_pt1 | contig 11572 bp, 6 predicted proteins | sample MSEWelMarce5H_FC_FD_189079 | JGI IMG/M metagenome (GOLD analysis project Ga0247723, IMG submission 189079) | Subsurface sediment microbial communities from gas well in West Virginia, United States - MSEEL Well Study Marcellus 5H_FC | ecosystem: Environmental > Terrestrial > Deep subsurface > Rock...
TTAGCATAAGACCCTAGGTCTTCTGCGTTAGTCCAAAGATGGCTCATGTCTCTCCTACGTTAATGAGAAAAGCGGACGACTTCCTTGTGTAAAAATACACGACTGGAATGTCGTCCGCCCTCCTTTTTGTGATATTACGCTTGTGGGTCCTGTGATGAAGCAATGATGAAGTCAACAGGTGAATCAGCATTGTAAGTAATTCCGCCAGGAACGTTATACGCTGATGTTGATGACTGATATGCAAAGTTGCTTACAGGTGTGTATCCACGCTGGCGAACTGCTGTTCCTACTGGAGAAACTGCTGTTGAAGCAACATCTGTTGCTGTCTTCGCATATGTGAATGTGTTGTTGGTCTTGTTGGTAATTAAGAAAGTACCATTGAATGTGCTATCTACACCTGCAACAGTAACTGTCTGACCAATTTCAAAGCCGTGTGCGGCTGAGGTGGTGAGAGTTGCTACGTTAGAAGTCAAAGACTTGTTGCTAACTGATACTGACTTAGCGTCAAACCAGTCGTAGAAGCCCTTGAGACCTGTTGGAGCCCATGAAGCACGAGCGTATGAGTATGGACGCTCTGCTGCAACTGGATACTCCCAACGACCATCTGGGCCTGTTCCGAAGAACTGGTTTCCAAGGCCGTAACCTTCAAATGTGTTTGCAAGCATTCCGTTTTCAATTACGCGGTCACCTGACTGGCGTAACTTAACGTATGGGAATACCCAGTAGAAGTATGGATTTGTTGTTGCACGCTTTCCATCTTTTACTGCAAATGACCAAACTTCTAGAGCAACACCGTTTCCTGCTGGATTATCGCCAACTGCTGGTGCGGCCCAACCGACTGACTGATTATCAGGTGTGTTAAGTGTTCCGAAGTTCTTACGAAGTAGCAAGCCACCTGAAAGAAGTGATGTTAATTCTGGGTCTGGTTCGCAAATTGCGAGTTCCATTGTGATGCGCTTGAGTGTGTCTGGTGCCTTGTATGAAACGCAAATTGTTCCATCGGCTGACTTCTCAACAATTTCGTCACCCTCTTCGTATTCTGGGGTGAATGAAGCGCGAAGGAACGCCGAGGTTGTGTAACTGTCACCGTCGTTAGTGAGCAGGTTACCCGAGGCGTCGAGTCGTGTGACTCGAATCGCCACACCTTGGACGGAAGCCGCGTAGTCCTGAGTGGCCATTCTGTATCTCCTTAGTTAGTTTTCTTACTATGCAAGCGCAGGTACTGCTACCCGCATTGCAAAATGGATAGATGGGTCAAAGTAGACCGCAGCAGCACGGACGCCCTTGATAATCATGTCGTTAATTCTAGCATTTATACCCTGAGCGAGATTCTCATTTACAATCTCTGACTTACTTAGGTGAACCTCTAATGCTCCTGTAGCAAACATCCAGCGATTTGTAAGCGACGCTGCTGCGTTAGCATTACCAACTGGACCTGCTCCTGTATATCCAGAACCGATTACTACATCAGTTCCAAGACGAGTCATAACTCTTCCAGGCTTTGATTCTGTTCCTGGAATGTAGACAAGTTTTGCTCCAAGAATTGAAGCAACATCTCTTGTCATGTGAATGACTCCAGATGTACCAGTTGGTGACTCAGCGATGGCTTGCTCCAAGTGGAACAAAGCATCTGATGCTGAATGTGCACCTGCAACTGGAATAGTAGATGCCCCTGTTTTAGTTAAAAAGTTATTTGAGTTAGATGCCGCTAATGCAGCGCTACCAGCCCACAACTCGCGCTCTACAGCCTTTTGAGTTGCAGCCTCTAACTTCTTTAGTGCTTCATCAAAGCGGTCTTCCCCAAGAACGCCAAGAGCACTACGAGAAACTTCTGATTCAATAAAGAATGGTGAGTAATCTTGATAGATTGGGTCGCCAGACGCGTCAAACAAAGTTCCACCAGATACGGTGTCATCATTCTCTGTCAACAAGCGTGTTGTTGCATAAGAATGGAACTTATGGGAAAAACCACGAACCCAGGTCTCGTCGTTTGCACGAGCCCCATGTTCAGTCACATTGGCAACGCTCAAGAGTCCGCAAGGGGCAGGGACTAATTTAGGGGCCTCAAAGACTCCATCAAATGCCATATTCCTACTCCTTCGACTCTTGAGCGTTACCTAGTGAACTAATTTTTACCTATTGGGTACGGTTTAGTACTCAACAGCAGCAGCAGTTGCGCCACCTGTTGTGTCGCGGAGGGCAGCAGCCACACCGTTAACAGAGATGGTTGATGTAATGGCGAGAGACTCGACACCAACAAATGCTACGTTCTCGAATGTTTCAACGAACATCTTGTAGTCGTTTGTACCGACTAGAGATGAATCGCGGATGATTCCGAGGTCAAGAGTACCGCCATCAAGGAACAAGAATGAACCTTCTGCGAATAGGTACCATGTGAATGAATCTGCAAACTCTAGAAGAGCGGCAGCGCCCTGTGCTCCAAAGACTGTTGCGTCAAGTGAAGTAGTTAGGTTAACTCCACGAGCCTTAACGTAGCCATTGATTTCTGACTGAGCAACAGCAAGTGTGCCGTCGCCAGGCATATTTAGAGCAAGGTCTGCTTGCATTGCGTCAGCAACCCATGAAGGAACAATTGCACGAAGTGGTGCATCTGCTTCTAGACGGTGGCGTGAACGGTAAGCAGCAGCAGCGCGTCCAATCTGGACTAGGAAGTCACGACCAAAGCCGATAAGGCTTGTGGTTGTAACTGCTGTTGAAGCAGCACCAATCTTTGAAAGAAGGTTCTGCTCTGCTTCACGAGCGTGCTGGATAAGACCCAACTCGTTGTGACGAGCGATGAGTTCTGGATAAGCACGAGTCATCAAGTTACCGAACTGCAACTGTAGAGTTACAGCATCTGTTGCAACAGTGTTTTCCTGTGCAGCAGAAACAGTAAGTGATGTCTTGGTGTCTGTACCAGGAGTAATATCCTTAGCGTTTGTCCAGATTCCTACAGCGTCTCCATAAGATGAAAGAACTGGTGGTGTTACGAAGCGGATACCGCCACGGTCAGCCTGGAATGTTGGAAGTGAATCGCGTACTGGACGTGCAGTGGTACCAAGACCAAAGATGTCGTACTTGATTGTGTATGGTGCTGCGTGACCACCTGAAGCAACAAGTGCTTCTGGGCCAGTTACAGCCTGGATTTTTGCCCAGTTTGATTCTGCATCCTGAGTAAGGGTGCGCTCTTCTGGGAATGAAGTAGTGACAGATGCAACAATGTGCTGCTCTCCATCTCCACCGTTTACACGACGTAGGCCGTGTAGGCGCTTTGACATTGCTTCAGCAACAGCGCTCATGTCGTTCATTGGGCTGCCGGCTGTATATCCAGGAATATCTGCGCCCGCTGTGATTGCCACAGGTGCGGCAGAAGACTGGGAGATAAGACGACGGTCAGCCGGGACCTCAATGTTGAGGTTGTCTGCATTTTCGGCAGCGGCGGTCACAGGTGCCTCCATAGTTTCTTGAACCAAAGTTGGTTCACTTGCTTCTGATTTGGTTGATGCTTCTGAACCATCAACTGCATCTGCAACTGCTGCATCTGCTGCTGCTGCATCATCTGATGCTGCTGCCTCTTCTGCTGCTGGTGCTTCTGCTGCTGGTGCTTCTTCTGCTACTGGAGCGGCAACTTCTGCTGCTACTTCAGTGGTTGCTTCAGCAACGGGCGCTGCTTCTGCGTTTTCAGTCGAGAACTCTGAGTTCTTCTCTGCATTAGTTGATGATGATTCGGTCATGGAATATTCCTTCTTGTCCTTTTTCTCCGTGTCTTCTTCAGCAGGAGTTTCTTTTGCTTCTTCTTCAGGAGCAACTTCTTCAACAACAGGAGCGTCAGCAACAGGTGCCTCTTCTTCCATTGGTGCAGCAGCAACTTCTTCTTTAGGCATTTCTTCTACTGGAGCAGCAGGTGCTTTTGCATCTGCTGGTGCGGCATCAGGATTTTCTTCATCCATTGACTTATCCGCTGCTTCGCCATCTTGTCCGTGTACGCGGTTAGCGGCCTCGGCTGCTCGCTGTGCGAGTTCTTTGGCCGCAGTTTCGCGGCGCATGACTTCGTTTCTAACTCCGTCAAGCATATCGGCAAGCGACGTCATCGCGTCAACTGTTGCAAGAGAAGGTTCTTCTTTCTCAACCGTTTCAAATTCTTTGATGATTGCACTCTGTAGTTCGCTGACTTGTGAGTCATCGAGGTCTGAGAGTTGGTCCATCATTGTTTTGATTTGGTCCATACTGTCCCTCCTCTGGGCCAGTCACGACAGGCTAATAATTCCTGTCTCGCTGTCAGTCGAGGCCGAGGGACTCCAATACGCAATAGATGCGTGGAGGCACTCCACCTAATACTGAATATTACATTAGTTTTATTACTGTGATTTTTAGTTTTGTACGATTTTTGTAGAACTTAGGTAAGTAAGCGGAGGAGTTTAGACATCTGGCTAGATATCTCTCCCTGGTTGAAATAGTCTCCACCAGACATAAAAGTCTTTAGCCCTTGCGTAGCCTCAGCCGCGTCCTTATCACCAATTTTGTCTTCTACACGGGAAATCATATCTCGCATTAAGTCTTGAAGAACGGGTGGGACATCAGAAAAACGAATTTTTTGAGCGTCTTTTCCGAAGGCAAAAGGTAGGTTGGCAATGGTCTTGCCTAACGCTTGTGCTGTAGTTCTGACGTTTTCTAGAGATTCAGCATTTAGAGCCCCTGCGTCCAAACGGTCAACCATTCCAAGAAGGTCGCCAGCAGCCTTAGCAGATGCTAGATAATTGCCAGCATTGTCTAATTGTTCTGCCTTCTCAATCTTGGCAAGCGCCTGGGCAGAACCGTTTGGTCCCAGGTCGGCCTTAAGTCTTGCTAGAACAGTACGGAATTTTCCTGAAGTGTCTCTTGGCTGGGTCTTTCCAGGAACATACTTTCCATCAACTTTGCGCTCTGATAAACGCTTCTTCTTAAGTTCTTGCTTTAGAATCTTAAGTTCTTCATCTGATAAATTTTCAATATCTTTATCAGTAATTTCTGCTACTGGCTTTTCAACACCAACAGGTGCAGGAGTCTCGACAGGAGCCTCTGCTTCATCTGCTGCCGCAGTAATTGGTCCACCAACTACCCAAGCATCACAGGTGCGAGATGCTGCACACTTAAAGTCAAATGCTTCGCAGTAGCCAAGTTCTGCTGTATCAATAGCATCCCAAGCATTGTTCTTGCTTGAGTCCCCTGCTTCTAAACCAGCAGAGATGCAGTCCAACATTTTTGGAGTGCGGATAAACATTACGCAATTACCGCATACAGACTTCTTAGCCTCTTGAATATCTACAGACCAACGAGTTGCTTTTTCTTGCCAAAACTCATCGTTAGGTTCTTGTGGATTAAGTGGGCCATAGCCACCATTGTCAATTGCCTTCTGGCGATTGGCTAGGTTAATAGAGATGTCTCCCGTTGCAGGGGGACAAGCGTCAGCAGAGTCTGCTGATACTGGTGCCTGGCCCCCCTCAACGAAAGGGAGTTCTTTAACATCTCCTGCTGCTAAAACTGCTTCTACAATTGCAATTCTTTCACGCAAACTTGCAGTTACAGTAGTGTCTGATGCTTCTTTCCATGCTTCAGGAACAAGGTCTTTACGGTCTAGAGCGCGAGCCATTTTAACAATATGGCGACGAACTAGTCCACGCTTTCCTGGCTTAGCACGACCAAAAGCGTGAATTGCATTACGCAAATCGCTTTCGTTACGAATCGGGAAAGAGCCATCCTTAAGTGCCTTTCCTTGTTCAGCCAATTTAATACGTTCACGACGTGGGATTATTGCCAACTCAGTTGTGTCGTCGTCCAGCATCTGAGTCATGTAAAAAGAATCTGCATCCTTAATACTCTTAAAGCGCTTTGAAAGTTCTCCTGCTTTTACAGCAGCAGTCATTGATTCCATGCGAGCCTTTGCTTCGTTAGCAGCAGCAACTAGTGGTTCAGTTGTTACTGACTCAACTCGGTCTAAGCGAGCCTGGATATCTGCTAGTGGGTCGTGCTTTAGTTGTGCAAGAACACTTGCACCTGCTGCAACAAGAGCCATTACCTGACCTGATGCAACGCGAGCACGAGCAATTGGGAATCCTGGAACATTTACTTGGCATACTGCAACAAGTTCAAGTCCACCCTTAATTGGACGCCAGTCACCTGATGGTGCTGATGCACGAAGAGAGCGAATCTGTTCTGGAGTTGTGCCTGGGCGAAGTGCACCAGATACCCAAATTCCGTAAGCGTCTTCACCAGCATGGACATCTGCAATAGCAGATGCTGTGTCGTCATAATGACGAACTGCCTCTGATGCAGATGCTTCCAGTGAAGCGTGTCCACCAGCAAGAGTTAGTTGACCAACAGGAACATCTGTTCCTTCTTCAGTCTTTACAACTCCTGTGTGGAAGTAGGCGTAGTTACTACGGCTACGAGGTGGCTTTGTTCCAAAAGCCATTCCAATGTGGTCAACGTGCCATGCGGCAATGTGACCATAAACTTTTCCATCATCAGTTACTGTCAGAGCAGTTGGCTTTGTCAACTTAGGGTTGTCGAACCACTCTTTTGGTGGAGTTACTGGAATCATTCCAGCAACGAGTCCACAAGCGACAAGTGCTGATGCGTCGAGAGGGTTTACACCTTCGACATATACACCGTCAGATAGCATTGCTTTTTCCTCCTGCTCTGGTGCCTTTGCTTCAGCAATCTTAATGGTGCATTCCTGAAACGCTGGCTTTGGGACAATAGTTACAGCCATAACTCTTGCCTTTGTTATCTTCATTTTACCTGCTCCGACCTTCTTGTCAGAGTCAGTTTCTGAAGCATTTGTTTCTTCATCTGCTTCAAAATTATCCATATCAGCGGAAACGCCACGGATAAACCCACCGCGAACCAATCTTTCCGCTTCTTTTCCGTGCTCTCCAGTGTCAAACCAGCCACGAGCATTTCCGATACCGTTTTCTGTTCTTTCCATCTCGGTAATCTTGCCCACAACAACTGACCCAGAATGTCCTTCTCCAGTAGCAATTTGCCACATCAAAGGAAGAGGAAGTTCACGCATTGTGATTACTCCCTTATCAAACTTACGTCCATCCCCAGATTCAATACCTTCTGGAATTACTAGAGGGATAAAGAACGGTGCGCCTTTTTCTCCAGTAGGAGCAGACTCTGTCTGCTGTGCACGCCATTCGGCAGATGCAATAACAGAACTGCTTGGGATAATAAAATCATTACTGTAAAAACGCTTTCCACTTGCAGTGACTTTTTCCATCTGACGATGTTCTTTATCACCAGTCCACATACCAGTGGCTTCCTTGTGACGAAGAGCGCAATAGCCCTTAGCACGAGGACCCATATATTTAGAAAGTTGACGGACGCAACGGGTCCAGTCTCCAGGAGTATTCCAACGAATCTTTGCTGCACCTTTTCCGCGAAGCCAGTATTGACGAAGTTCTTCTGCGTTACCACGGTTCTTATCAAGACCACCAGCAGCCATCATTGTTTCAACAATTGCTGAAGCAGTTGCAGCCTCTGGACCATCAACTTGTTCTAGAACACTTGCCAAAGTTGGGTTATCTAAAACTACAACTGGTGGTGGTGTAGGACTATTAAGGTCATTAAGAATTGCTTCATCTTTAACCCATTTATTTTCTTTACGCTTGAAGGTTGTAGGAGTTTCTACCTGAGAATTTTTAGGTACAAGAGCAATAAGGTCCATTACAGCCTGTGCATCGTCTGGTGCAACAACAGCCATATAGACTGGTGGAACATCTGATGTATCTGGAGTAAGTTCAACATTCTCAGCAGATGCAATCATTGCTGAAGCAGTCTTTGGCTTATCAACAATGCTTCCAGCAGATGTCATCATCTTGCCAGCAGGAACTACAACGCCTCTGCGTCCATAATAGATAGTTCCATCAGCAGCCTTATACTCTCTGATTCCGTCATAATTTTTGTCGTATTTCTCTTTAGGATTTCCTACTTCGCCAGTCTCCCTAAGAGCGCCATAAGACTCTCCTCGTTTAACTAAAGCACCAGCATATTTGATTCCTTCTTCAGGAACTTCTAAATAGAAACCCTTAATAGGATTTCCTTCTTTATCTGATTCAACAGGGAAACCATTAATCATTGCTGTATAGATTGGAGCCTGTGGTGTACCACTTTGAACTACTCCATTAGGAAGTGTCTTACTTGCAGATACAGTCTTTGCTGGAGCGGCTGGCTGAGCATTTGGTTTAGAGAATCCCTTTGCTGGCTGCTGCATTGCAGGACTATTCATAAGAGGTGTATTAAGTCTGTCTTTAACAAATTTTTCTGCGCTTGGCAACGTGTCTTTATAAGATTCGACTTCATTTGGGTCAATACCAGCAAGGTCAGGACGATACCAAATAGCGTTTGGATAACTTACTTCACCTGTAGGAGAAACAACTTTCTTCTCAAGAAATGCTCTTAGTAGTGGACTGTTGTATGCATTAGGAGTTTGATATGCATTCTTTGCAGTAAGAGGTGCAGCAGGGGCTGCTGGCGCTTGAGGAGTTGCTTTAAGATTTGCAGCACGCTCTCCACCAACAAAGTTAGGATAATCACTAACAACAGTTGCTGTCTGCTGAGGTGTCATAGAAGACATACGCTCTGGAAGACGAGCACTTGCTTTATCGGCAGGAGGCTTTGGCTCTCCAAGAATATTACGAGTTAGCGCTTTTGCTTGCTCTGGAGTTGGAGCAGATGTTTCTGGTGCTTCTACAAATCCTTCTGCTTCCTGAGTAAGGTTTCCTGGAACATCTACAGTGATGCCATTTTCCAACTCAACACGAACAGTCTGAGTATCAGCATTCATTCCAACAATCTTGCCTGTGTATTTAGACTTGCCACCAATAACAACTTGGGAACCAGCCTTAGCAAACATACCTAGTTTGTTGCGAACTTGTCCGCTAGCGTTTTGTGAGCGTTCTGCTGGTGTATATTTTCCATCACCCTTTTTAACTTCTCCAGTAGGTGCATCTCCTTGTGCAGGTGCAGCAACTGGTGCACCAACAGCAAACATAGCCTCTTCATCAGAAAGCATTTCAATATCAGCATATTCTGGGTTCTCGCCCATAGATAGCCAATCAATTTCATCCCAATCAATATCATCTACTGCTTCAGAGACAAGTCCTGATTCTTCAGGGTTTACCTGAGTTACACCGACATATTTAAATGGGTCAACATCAAACATTCCAGAGATTGCAATAGCAGAATCAATATCTACTGGAACGTGCATCTTTTCTACAACATCTGAAGCGTCATCTAATGACTTGTCATAGGTAAGGAAGTCGTGGTTTAGATTTCCTAAATCTTCCCACATTCCATCATCCCAGACAGCAACTTCTCCTGTTGGCTCTGCCTTGTAAAGACGGTCAATACCTGTTCCATCTAGACGAATACGGATAAAGAATTCTGGAGCAAGTTCGTGTGGAAGAGTGCGAGCAAGTTCAAATGCATTTAACTCTACTGCTGTAGGGTCATTCTGCTCAGACATAATGTATCTGTATGAAGCAGTAATTGAATTTGCTTGAGCCTTTTTATTCTCACGCTCAACAATTGCTGATGCCCAGCGCTCTGCTGCATCTCCACCCCAAAGTGCCCACGCAATACGACCATTTGAAGGATAGTTTTTCTGACCTGGCTTATAGCCAGTTCCCTTCTTATCTACTTCGTGACGTGGAAAATACTTTGCAATGTGACGAATCTTTCTAATACCAATTTGTCCACCTTTAGCAAGAGTACGAGCAGTATTCATACCAACAGGTGTGCCACCTCGGTTATGCTCTTTACGCCACTCGATTGCACGCTTTGCCTCGGCCTTGACAGCGTCTGGAATCGTGTACATACGGTCATTGTTAGAAAAAACTTTAATATTTAAATCTGTTGTTGCAGCCAAAGCAAGTTCGTAAGGCACTGAGTCAGGCTTATCTTGATGCCCTTCTGGGATAAATGAAGCCAGCACTGTAGAAGCAGTGTCTATGTTTGATACAACATTCTGTTTTTCGTTAACAAAAACAGCCTGATTATCAATTACAAATAAAACTTCATCGCCTTTGCGACCTACGAACTTCATTTTATTTAGTTCCTTCCGCCTGATACTGGAGAACTTCTGCTTCGGTGATAGCGTCATCTTCTTTATCGGCAGCATCAAATACTGCAATAAATTCTGGCTTAACCATAATGCCCTTGTTGCCATCTAAATCAAGGTTTTCTGAAGCGTCTGGGGTCAACTCATTCCAGTTGTTATCTAAGCGATAAAAGAGACCTTCATCACTGTCGTAAAGAATAGTTGTGACTTCATCAAACTCGTTAGACATAAGTGCTCTAAGGTGAGAAGGGTTTGCTGGTTTTTCTGGTGTAAAAGCCATTACTTCATCTCCTTAAGGTCGTCTTCTGTTGGCTCTGGTTCGCCTTCAGTTTCAGCAAGTTGTTCAACTGCCTCATCATCGGCACCATATGCAGGTTCCCACTCCTCTTTAAGCGATTCAATTCGCTCTGGAGTCAGTTCTGCATCTGTGTATAACTTTTCAAACTCGATAGTCATTTTATCTCTCCTATTCCTTGTTCTCGTCAGCGATTTCTTTACCAGTCTTGCCGTATTTACCTACGCCAGAACCTGGTTTCTTGCCTTCAAGGATGTATTCAAGAATCTGACTAGCACCGCCAGCAGCCTTGAAAATCATTTCTCTGTCATTTCTTAGGGCCTTTAGCCATGATTGAACATATGCAGCAGTGTGCTTTGTATCAAGGTCAAGACCGAGTTTAGCACCAATCATTGCAGCAGCAATTTCTGCCATAAGTTCTTCTGTTGCTCTATTTGGACCAGAAGGGTTGCCCAGAGATGTTTCAATTTTAATCTTGTCAAATAAATCTGAACGGTCTAAGCGGTCTTTATGACCTGAACTGTGTGAAAGTTCGTGAAGAAGAGTCTTAAGATATCCAGCCTGGTCTTCTCCATACTGACCACGCTCAGGCATAGTAATTCCATCAGACTCCCAGTTGTAATGAGGAGCGCTTCCAGGCGACATCTGAACAAACTCAATTGGAGGGTGGTCCTTGTAAAGTTTAAGAATTTCTGCTTCAGCCTCTGACATAGGGATTGGAACCAGTTCTGGAACTTCAGGAAGAATTAAGTTATCAAACTGGTCTACGTTGTAAACCTGTAGGAATGAAGAAGATGACTTTCTAAAGTATGCAACTTCAGTAGTATCTTTTCCATCAGCATCTTTCTTAAATACTGGCCCACCTGGCTGATAAAGAAGAATGTCAGTTGGCTTAGCACCATCCTTTAACACTCCTCCCATTTCAGAGGCTTGCTTCTTACCTAACCAGCGGTTGCTTGAGAAGCCACCGCGGTCTTGAGCGTATGCCAAGATAAACAAGTTAATGCCGTTGTATTGCTTCTTTGTTAAAGGATTAAATGGAAGGCTGCCAAGCATTGCTTTCCACTTTGCTTCCCAAGGAAGAACGCCATTTTCAATGTCAGCAAAGATGTCATCAAGAAGTTGTTGCTTGATATCTTCAACTTTCTTTTCTTTCCATGCTTTCTTGTCAT
>Ga0247723_1001942_pt1 | contig 11568 bp, 9 predicted proteins | sample MSEWelMarce5H_FC_FD_189079 | JGI IMG/M metagenome (GOLD analysis project Ga0247723, IMG submission 189079) | Subsurface sediment microbial communities from gas well in West Virginia, United States - MSEEL Well Study Marcellus 5H_FC | ecosystem: Environmental > Terrestrial > Deep subsurface > Rock...
AGAGGTCAACAACGATTCATGGAAGAAGGGTGACTCGCCTCGTCCCATGGAGATCCTCAATATCAACAATCTCTACAAGATCATGAAGTTGTCCACCATTGAAGGCAAACTCAAACAGGCCTTGGCGACTGGAAACTTTACAGTTCAAGGACTTGGAACCTCAAGTTCAACTTCGTTATCCAATGCGACCAAGGTAGGTGTCTCGCAAGTGTTAACACGTATGTCGTATACAGCCACCTTGAGCCACCTCAGACGTATCCAAACTCCAGTGGAGAAATCAGGCAAGTTGTTAGCGCCTCGTAAACTCCACGGAACCTCGTGGGGATTTGTCTGTCCGGTCGAGACACCGGAAGGTCATTCAGTGGGTATTGTGAAAAACATGAGCTTGTTGACGAGTATTAGTCAACACATTCCTTCAAATACACTGCTTCACTTTCTACAGGATCAAGGTAGTCTTACGTGGGTAGACACTGCACGAGTCTACGAAGGTACAGCAGTCACACTCAATGGAGTCATCATTGGATACACACACGATCCCAAACGGTTGACCGATCAATTGCGTGCTGCGAAACACTCGTTCCGAATCCACCCTCATGTGTCCATCGCCTGGTACACGTTGATGAATAGCATTGTGATTGAAACGGACGCAGGACGTCTAGTCCGTCCGGTGTTCCGAGTAGGCTGCGCATGGCCGGAGAGCAACGCAGACTGGAATACCTGGATGAAGACGTGCATTGAATATATTGATGCTTCCGAGACGGAAACACTACGAATTGCATTGGATACTACATCGATGACGCCTCACCATACACACTACGAAATCCATCCAAGTATGTTGATCGGTCATATGGCAAGCAGCATTCCGTTATCGGATCACAATCAGTCTCCACGAAACACCTATCAATCGGCCATGGGTAAGCAAGCAATGTGTGTCTATGCTGGAAACTATGCGAAACGTCTGGATAAGAATGGATATCTCTTGTGTTCGTTAACACGTCCAATCGTTGAGACACGTTCGATGAATATCCTCAAGATGCACGAGATGCCGTATGGAATGAATGCAATTGTTGCGATTGCGTGCTATGGAGGCTACAATCAAGAGGATTCGATCATCATGAACCGTTCATCGGTCCAACGTGGCTTTATGCGAGGTCTCTACTACACGATGTACAAGGACGAAGAGCATCGCAATATCACCTCTGGACGTGAAGAGAAGTTCATGAAACCAATGAAGCACTTGACACGAAAATACAAAAATACATCGTATGCAGGAGTGAGTGATTCTGGAATTCCAATCTTGAATGCAACTCTTCAGGAGAATGACGTCATCATTGGAAAAGTCGTCAACCTACGCAACGACTCAGCTGGATATGCATACCGAGATGCAAGTACTACACACAAGAATACTGAACCGTGCCGTGTGGATGGAGTCTGGCAAGATAAGAACAGTGATGGGTATCCGTTTGTAAAAGTGCGTGTTGTCTCTGAGCGTATTCCTCAGATCGGAGACAAGTTCAGTTCTAGGCACGGACAGAAGGGAACAGTCGGTATGTTGCTGAATGAAGAAGATATGCCGTTCACAGAGAGTGGATTGCGTCCGGATCTCATTATGAACCCTCACGCAGTTCCGTCTCGTATGACCATTGCGCAGTTAATGGAAAACATCTTTGGAAAGATTGGTGTTCAACGAGGAACATTGGGAGATGGAACTCCGTATAGCCACTTGAAAGTTGAAGATCTCAAGAAACATATGATTGACTTAGGATACCATCCGTATGGTAATGAGATCCTCTACAACGGACAGACTGGTGAAATGATGCAAGCCGAAATCTTCATGGGACCTACATTCTATCAACGATTGAAGCACATGGTGATTGATAAGAAGCACAGTCGAGGTAAGGGACCGATTGTAAGTCTTACACGACAGCCCTGTGAAGGACGTGCACGTGATGGTGGTCTTCGTGTGGGTGAGATGGAACGTGATTGCTTACTGTCCCATGGTGTAGCTGCCTTTACCAAAGAACGATTGATGGATATGTCGGATCCATTCCCTACAGGCATTTGTAAGACGTGTGGAACTCTTGCAATCATGAACGAAGAAGAGTCCATCTACTCCTGCGGAACTTGTGGAAACAAGACCGAGTTCATCAATAAAACGATACCGTATGCGATGAAACTATGGATGCAGGAGCTGGAAGCAATGCATATTGTTCCAAGGATGGTACTTGCGTAAAAGAGTATAAGGTTTGAGTCTTGGATAGCTAGTAATGATACCTATCGTCATCATCTGTTACAACAATCATGAATATGTTAAGAATATGTTAGATACACTTGAGTTACTCAATCGAGACTATTTGAAGCAAATCATAGTTCTCGACAATCGCAGTGACCGAAGAGAGACTATCACATTTTTAAACAAGGTTCCTGTGGGTGTTCACTTTAACAAAACCAATCAAGGACCTTGGGTAAGTCCACAAAACAATGTAGACTTGTACAACTTACTTCCTCAACGGTTTATCTTGACGGATCCTGATTTACAATTGAATCCGAACATGCCCTCTGATTGTATAGAACAAATGGTTCATTTGAGTGAACGTTATCCATCTGCATCCAAAATCGGACTTGCCTTAGACATTTCCGATCATGAATTGTTTTTTGATGAACTCTATACGAATGAACTCACTATATACAGTCATGAAAGTCAATTCTGGAAGGACCGATTAGTTCATCCAAACTATGAACTGTATCGTGCACCTATTGATACAACGTTTTGTCTTGTCAATAAAGCTATACTAGACGATTCAAACACTCATATCCGAATTGCCGGAGCATTCACATGTAAACATCTTCCTTGGTACAAATCCAACCCAGTACTCAGTGTGTATCAAAATTACCTTCGTTCAAAGACGAACACTAAAATATCAACTACATCAAAGCTGATTATGTCTGGAATTGAGAAAGACTATTTGAGTATAAAGAAACATGACGAGACAATACTGATACAAAATGATCCACTGGATCAGAACTTGGAGTTTTGGAGAGACAAGTTTTCTACGTGGGAACCAGTTACATTTGGTATCTTCGATCGCTTTCTCGATCCCACTAAAACATGTATTGATCTTGGCGGTTGGATTGGAACGACGTGTATCTATGCATCTCGTAAATCAAAAAACGTAGTGGTTGTAGAAGCAGATCCACTCTCCTATAAGGATCTTCAACGTAATTGTAAGCTGAATGATTGTAATAACGTTACAGCAGTTCATAAAGCAATTTTCAATGAATCTGGACGAAGGATCTCAATTGTAGGCAATAATGAAAGTATAAGTCAGATTACACTCGATGGATCCGGTCATCCAGTCGATACGATCTCAATCCATGCTCTGTTACTGGATGCAAAGGTTGATCCCAACACTATCTCAATTATAAAGGTCGATATAGAAGGTGCAGAAGAGTTTATACTAAAAGACTTGTACAACTTGCATACGATGTACGATATTCCATTGTATGTCTCGTTTCATTATCCATTTTTCAAGGACAAGAACCTTGATCGGTTTGACTTCTTATCCGAAGAGCAGAAGGGGTTTATACGAGATCATCCATTTCCATCACTTCTCTTTCGTTCAAGTTCTCAGGTAGAGTATTTCATATAATAAGTGGATCTTCTTCAGGTGGTGTACCAATTCGCTTACAATATGCATAGGTAACTCCTGCGATTGCACACATTGAAATTGAAAGCCACACACTCATTGCCAACCATCCGTCTTCAGTCATTGGGTTCTTGCTTTTATGATCTGTAAATGATTGATCGTAACAGATAAGGTTCTTTTTCAATACACTCGTTTAGAAATGAAGACGCGTCGTGGGGTCATTGCGTGGAAAAACTTTTTCTTGCCATGAGACACAACAACATGGGTGGCGGTCTTCTACAACTTGTAAGCTACGGTGCGCAGGACATTTACATCTCCGGCAATCCTCAAATCACTTTCTGGAAGGTGCTCTACAAGCGCCATACCAACTTCGCCATGGAATCCATTGAAGTTACCTTCAACGGCCAGGCTGACTTCAACAAGCGCGTCACTGCAGTTATCAACCGTAATGCAGATCTAATGTACCGCACATACGTTCAAGTGGTTCTCCCAGGTGTTGACCTCGTCAACGGTTCCACCAACTTGAACCGATTCCGATGGCTCAACTACATCGGTCACCGACTGCTCAAGGTCATTGAGCTCGAGATTGGAGGTCAACGAATTGACCGACAATATGGTGACTGGCTCCAGATCTGGACCCAGCTCTCCCAGGATGCAGGTACAGTTGCAGCCCTCGACGACATGATTGGTAACACCCACGATCTCGTCCTCGTCAAGGACCGACGTGGTTATGCCTTGGATGCCTCTTGCGCCGGTGCTGAGCTCACCAACTCTTGCGCTCCTCGTGCCGGAACACCTGCAAAGACCCTCTACATCCCCCTCCAATTCTGGTTCTGCCGCAACCCAGGTCTTGCAATCCCTCTCATTGCCCTCCAGTACCACGAGGTCCGTATCAATGTTGAGTTCGAGCAATGGATCAACTGCTGCTACTATGAGCAGACTGGTTCCACTGCAGCCTCCACTGCAATCCAGTCCTTGACGGCTGCCTCCCTCTACATTGACTACGTCTACTTGGACACTGAGGAGCGACGACGATTCGCCCAGCAGACACACGAGTATTTGATTGAGCAGCTCCAGTTCACAGGTGCGGAGTCAATCACCTCCTCTTCCAACAAGATCCAGCTCAACTTCAACCACCCAGTGAAGGAGCTTGTCTGGGTCGTTCAACGAGACTCCTTCGTTGACTGCACACCTAACCAGAACTTCATCACAGAAGTCAATGGATGCCAGCCATTCAACTACACAGATGACTTCACTACGGAGGGTATCGTCATGGATGTGCTCGCTCGTGGATCTCTTGGTAACACTAGTAACCAGACTGCTCAACAGGCTATCCCCACCACAGCAGGTGATGGTCCTTCCGGTCCTTACCTCCCAGGCTTGGGAATTGCCTTCGGTCCTTCTCTTGGAGGTGCTTCTTGGTTGGACTCTGGAGACAATCAAGGCGAAGAGGTCTTTGCAGCCACTACCAACTATCTCCTCGCCAAGGTTATCCTCGACAGTGGCGTCAAGTGCTCAGGCAAGAACCCAGTCGAGGTCGCCAAGCTCCAGCTCAACGGCCAGGACCGATTCACGGAGCGCGAGGGCCGATACTTCAGTGTTGTTCAGCCTTACCAACACCACAGCCGAACCCCATCACCTGGTATCAACGTGTATTCCTTTGCACTCAAGCCAGAGGAGCACCAGCCATCCGGCACCTGCAACTTCTCACGTATCGACAAGGCCACCCTTCAGCTCACGGTCTCCGTCAACACGGTGCGCTCTGGCCGCACGGCTCAGGTCCGCGTGTATGCAGTCAACTACAACGTTTTGCGTGTGATGTCAGGCATGGGCGGTCTCGCATACTCCAACTAAACGTGATAACTAACTAAATAAGTAACAACAAGGGGAAACCCACCACTGTGATTGGAAACCCAAAAACAGTTATGGGACAAATAAATAAGTATGAGTTTGTGTATTCTCTATCTCGCATCTCCTCTTTCCTTTCGAATCCCTGGGTCGACTGTGTCGCGTTTCATTATGTTGGAGGCATCCATTCGTCAAACTCGCAAGTGTTTTCCACATACGGATATTTTCGTATTCCACGAGGATTTCACGATGGATGAAATAGTTAAACTTGAAGGTGTCAAGCAGTGTATTCAAATTGATTTCAAAGGATTTGAAGGCATTTATAACCGTTCACTTCCTCAATCACGTGGATACCTTATGATGTGTCGCTTCTTCAGTGGAATTGTACAATCATTTCCGGTTCTACAGTCGTACACACACTACATGCGATTAGACGATGACTCCTTTTTCCAAGAACCTTATCCGACTCAGCCCTCCATAAGTTCATGGTTAACAAAAGATTATACCTATCGGTCTTTGTTCTGTGAAGCCAATGATCAGTCGTCGTTGTTTGACTTTACAATGGAATTTGTGAAAAAGGAACTTGGAATTCAATACTATCTTCGTTTACCTAGACTTTATGCCATTTTGCGAAGTAGAGGTGTCCTACGAAATGAACGATATACAGGTCTTGCACCGTATAACAATTTCCACGTATCGAGTTTTCAACTGTGGAACAAACCCTTAGTTAGAAAATACATACGTGCAATTGAAAGCAGTGGAAATATTTTCATGAAAGGATGGTTGGATGCAAACATTCATGCAATGATCGTATTTGTTCTCTCACAAATTGAAACGATTGAAGTGGGTACTGATATTACATTTGGGTATCGACACAACACTCACATTTCTGCTATAGGATCTTTTAATGCGATAGCAAAACCTGGTATTGACTTCTTTCCAGGTATGAAAGAATTCACCACTTCGTCTGAAGAACCTACATGATAAAGTTGTTAATAAACAATGCAGTATCCAATTTATAGCCCTGATATCCAGCCATATACAGCGTCAGTGCGAAAAGCGATTGATGATGGGTGGATTAGTTCACAAGGAGAGTTTATATCAAAAGCAGAGAAAGCGTGTGTAAACGTCATCGGTTCTCCTTACGTTGTTCTTGTAAACAATGGAACAAGTGCAACCCATCTTCTCTATAAGTCGATCAAGTACAAATACCCAAACCTCCAACGAATCTACGTGCCTGATTACGTATTTGTTGCAGTCTGGAACTGTGCATTATATGAATATACTTCTGAACAGATTTCAGTATTGAAAATGAACCCAACTACACTAAACATGTGTGAAGACGAGGATTATTTGTTATCACTTGAAGCAAACTCTGCGGTGGTGGTTGTTCACAATGTTGGTAACATCGTGAACGTCCCTCGTATGCAGCGGTTACGTCCTGATTTAGTCTTTGTAGAAGATTGCTGTGAAGCATTCCTAGAATCGTATGAAGGAGTTACCGTAGGAACAAAGTCACTCTGTGCAGCAGTGTCGTTCTTTGGAAACAAGCTCATTACAACAGGTGAAGGTGGAGTCTGGTATACACATGATAAAGCTCTCTACGAGTTCATATACAAATCATGCCATCATGGCACAACCACTGAACGTTATGTCTATGATGTTCTTGGTTACAATTACAGAATGACTAACTTGCAGGCTGCGTTCTTGTTTGATCAACTACAGGACATTCAAGCGATTCTACGTCGGAAGCGCGAAGTCTATGAACGATATGTGCGATTGCTCAAAGACACCGACTATACTCCATCGACTACAGGCTTGTGGATGTTTATTCTGCGATCGAATACTGAACCTTACTCAACCCTTCAAACACGTCTACGAGCGTGTGGTGTAGATGTCCGACCTATGTTTTACAGCATTCACACACATAGCCATCTCCGATCGATTACAGCACATACGCAGGATATTCAACACTCTTCATTGTGTATGATTCCATCGTCTCCAACACTGTCTGCATATGATCAAACATACATCATTCACTGTATGATCCAACCCACTGTATTCGATATTCGTCAAGCAACGTCCACAGGATTGCATGAATTTCTAACCCATGAACTCCCACCTACGTTTCGGTATTTTCAAACACGAGATCCAACAACCTGTCTTGAGCGACATCAAATGACGATACTCGTGTACGACCAAGGTAGTCCGGTTGCTTATGGACATATCGATGATTTCTGGATTGGTGTATGTGTTCTTCCAGCACATCAACGAAAAGGGTATGGCTCGTACATTCTCAATTTCTTGATACTCTATGCAAAAGCAATCAACGCTTCCTATTTGCGTCTCAGTGTCGATAAGGATAACCATACTGCAATTGAACTCTACACAAAGAAAGGGTTTACTACTGTTGAAACAGCAGAAACATACTATTTAATGCGAAAGCAGCTAGACTATATATGATTCGATTACCGGTTTCAATTGGGGAAGCGATTGATAAACTCACAATCCTAGAAATAAAGTGCAAGCGTATCCGTGATGAGACGCGAAGACAACATTGTCAAACCGAATACGACCTATTGTATGAAGAACTAAAGGACTACGTCAACAACTTACCATTCTATTACAAGCAGCTGTATACAGTGAACGACGAGATTTGGGTCATGCAAGATACTATACGCGCTTGTCCAGATCCACAGAAATGCGTAGATATACTAGACAAGAACGACATGCGATTTCGAATCAAGGATGTGATAAACCGTGCAGCAAAATCATACATTCGTGAACAAAAAGGTTATCCAGCAAGACGTGCTCTCGTGATTGGACACATGGGAATTGGCGATCATATTGGATTGATTGGAGCAGTACGATACATTGCTATGCAACACGATGAAACCGTTGTTGTTTGTAAACGACAGTATGCTACAAATATCCAGTCATTCTTCACAGACAATCCTACAATAAAGTTATGGGTTGTAGAGGGTGGTTATTTACAAGGAAAGAACCCATCCGAAACAGAGCGAGGTGAATGTGTTGAATATGATTCTGAAGATTGGACCACTGTGTATCGATCTGGATTTTACAAGCTCCCACACTCTGGCTTCGAAGATCTTCCAAAGAACTTCTACATCGACATGGGAATTGACCCTGCCGTTCGACATACCCATTTCCATATTCCGAATACAGAGAATGCATTGGCGATGTATCAAAGAGTACGTACTCAACCGTATATTTTTGTTCAACAACGATCGTCTTCTCACTTCACAGAGCTGGTGACGTGGGATAAAGATGAAATTCTTACAATCGACCCAAATGTAAACCTATATCCTAACGATCATCCATGGCACACACTAGCACAGTCATTTGTAAATCAACCTTTCATAGATTACGTAGAACTCATCAAACATGCAAAGGAAATACACACAATCGACAGCTCTTTTTACTGCTTGTCCTGTTATATTCCGTTAGAGGCTGAAGTAAAGAGATGCTATTCTCGTGAAACAGGGGCTTTCATACCAACGTATGACTTTTCATAATGAATCGTATTGCAGTGGTTACAGGAGCAAATGGACAGGATGGATCGTATTTATGCGAACTCCTATTGGAGAAGAACTATCTAGTATTTGCTTGTATTCGCCGATCATCGCAGAATACGTTAGATCTACTTCAACCTATCCTTCCAAGGCTGAACATTCGATACATTGATATGAACGACGCGATCAGTCTATCCAATGTGATTCGCGAGGTAGACGAACTCCTACCCAAGTACGAGCGTTGCGAAATCTATAACCTCGCTGCACAATCTCATGTACACGTCTCGTTTTTTATACCTGATTACACGTCTGAATGTGATGCTCTAGGATTACTACGTATTCTAGAATGTGTGCGTCAGTCTAGACATTGCAAGAAGATGCGAGTCTACCAAGCATCCACGAGCGAACTGTATGGAGACACTACAGGTTATGAGATACAATCAGAGACGACACCTTTCCGTCCAAGATCTCCTTATGCGACTGCGAAGTTGTATGCGTATTGGATTTCAAGGAACTATCGTGATTCCTATGGGATGTTTATTTGTAATGGAATTCTATTCAATCACGAATCACCTAGACGCGGAGTTGAGTTCGTTACGCGAAAAATAACACGCGGTATGTCGGAACTTGTTAATGGTACTCGAACTGCACCGGTAGTGGTTGGAAACTTGGATTCAAAACGCGATTGGGGCTATGCAAAGGATTATGTCGATGGAATGTGGGCTATCATGCAACATACTGTCCCAGACGATTGGGTTCTTGCTACAGGCAGTGTACACACAGTACGCGACGTGATTGAATGCGTGTCGAATCGTATCAACGTTCCATTAACGTGGAAGAAGGATGATAGTGGACTTGAGTATGCAGAAGATGCAAGTGGAAAGAAATGGATCGTTCAGTCAAGTGAATTTATGAGACCCAACGACGTGACGTATTTGTGTGGAGATTCACGTAAAATACGAGACGTTCTTGGTTGGAACACCAGTGTTACCTTTGAAGAGTTGATCACGACAATGGTTGATCATGATCTTAAGGATACCGAAAAGAGGTAAAGTATTTCCCATACAATATGTTACGGAAAGTCGTAAGTCGTGAAGTAACGTTCGCTCTTTGTTCCTAAAAGACTGCGACTTCTAGGAATTCCGAGTTGATAGGATATTAGTTCTGCACACGTCTGATCATGTCGATGTCCGCGACATCTCTCGTCTTGACTTTCAGTCTTCAAGTCATTTTTCCAATTTCCTATGAAAATTCCATCATTAGACGCTTTCTTCCAGCGAGCAAGAAATTCGTTCGCAATCGGATTTGAAAAGTCGAACCCAATAATACATGCATATACGGCTTCAATGTTCATCGCATCATCTCGAGTTATACCGAAATATTCGAGAGCTCGATCGTTGGCCCATACTCCAACAGGCCATCCATCTTCTTGAAGATACACCCCCATGCGCTTAATGATAGGAAGTAATGTGTCGATTGATTTACGAAGCCGAACAACACTATCACACCAAATTATAGTTTTGTATCCACGGTTTTTCACAGTTTCAATTGCATGAACTTTAAATGAATACGGACTCCGTTCATGAGGAGGACTTCCTATTTCCGAAAAATCATGAAACGTAAACACGTCGGCATCTGGACAATGCAATCGAACGGTGTCTCGGAGCTTTTGCTCTCGTCCTAAATATCGTCCATTTGAAAACGTTACGAATGCTATAATGTTTTGTGTAGAAACAAACTTATTTCCATTCCATTTGAGCACTTGTGTCATGTCTTTAGCTTTAAGCAATAAAAGTATATAGTATTAAAATGGACATTAGTATCCTCATTCCAACCATGAAATCTCGTCAAATATTGTTTGAACAGGTTCTTACAGAAGTTCAGCGTCAAATCCGAGAAACTCCTGAGATTCGTGTAGAAGTCCTTTGGGAATCGGATAATGGAGAACTTACATTAGGGCAGAAACGCAATGTCTTGATGGATCGGTGTTCTGGGAAATACCATTGTTTCATTGACGATGATGATGTTATTGCACCTTATTTCCTCAAGACATTTGTACCTATGATCCAGAGTACTGAAGACTATGATTGTGCGTCATTTGTAGGAGCTCATTATGTAAGAGGTAAGTTTAACAAGTTATTCCATCATTCGCTCGATTTTCCTGAATGGTACCAAACACATGACCGGTTTATTCGAAGTGTCTCTCCTATGAATCTAATTCGCACATCGATCGTGAGACAGGTTCGGTATGCAGATATCCGTAATACAGAGGATCACGAGTTTTCGAAACGTTTGATGGCATCTGGTTTGTTAAAGAAAGAGTTCAAGATCCATCCAGATCGTCCAATCTACCACTATATCGATTTTGTAAAAGAAGACCGTCATGAATGGAAATATTCATGGAGTGGAGATATTCTCTTTTTGTACAAGCCATTACCCCCAAGTGCGTTTCAATTAAATACCGCGAATACAGTGTCCGCAAATGTAGTCTATCCTTTTCTCAAATTATCTCGTTCGTAGTATAAATGACAACTGGTTCA
>Ga0247723_1001943_pt1 | contig 11562 bp, 16 predicted proteins | sample MSEWelMarce5H_FC_FD_189079 | JGI IMG/M metagenome (GOLD analysis project Ga0247723, IMG submission 189079) | Subsurface sediment microbial communities from gas well in West Virginia, United States - MSEEL Well Study Marcellus 5H_FC | ecosystem: Environmental > Terrestrial > Deep subsurface >...
GTGCACAGTAATACTGTTCCAAATCCATCCACTATTAGGATGAGTTTTAGATGCTGTAGAACCTGTTGGAGTACTGCTCGTATTATGCGTTGTTCCAGTAATTGCAGTCAAACCTGGATTCAACTGATACAAAGTAGCATTCTGACCAAGCAACAAATATCCCTTAGCATATTTGATTACTGTTTTACCAATAGTTGATGCAGTATACTCACTAATCATGCCATCATTAGTAGTGTTGCCAATGTTGCCACGATGAACACCACGTTCACAAGCAGCATAGTAGTGTGTACCATCTGAAGTTACTGACAAAAAGTCGTGTGCTGAAGTATGGTCAGTAGCCAACGTGTATGTAGTAACAAAACCAGTACCACTAACATTACCATCAGGATCGTTAGTGTCGAAACGTACCTTCCTCAACTGACCAGAATTATCACCAGAAACTAGACAATCATGAGTTCCATCATTAGCAGCAACGGCAACAATCTTTCCGACACCAACATTTTCGTAAAGATGGAACGTATCCTTCAACAGTTTAGCGTCACCAATATCCCACACATTGACACCGCGAGAATCCTTAAAGCGGTGCGTAACATTCTGTTCAACACCAGGTTCAAAATATGTTAGACCAGCACCATTATGCCAAGATGTTTGCGAACGCAACCACCAGCCAGTAAGAGCCTGTTCACCAGGTTCGTTCGATGAATCAAACTGTTCCTTCTTGTATGGTGCAGTCTCACGACGATACGGATTCTGGTTACTAATCCTCAAAATGAATGGAATATTATTGATAGCCAAATCGTATGCAGCATCAGTAGGACTGAAAGGTACAGTGTCATTTACTCTAGTTAAATCAACCTGGAACTCTTCCGAAATATCATTGACATCTGGAGTGAGTGTATACAGATCAGCAGTTGCAGTTGAAGTAGCACCAGTGGCAGTAGATACTACAGTGAACTGTGTACCTGTAGCAGTAGCAACAACGACATATCCATAAGTCGGATTGATTGAAACAGAGTTGTATACTGAAGTGGTAGCACCATAGATAACAACTTTATCTCCAGCGGTAAATGTATTAGTAGCAGTATATGTTACTACAGTTCCATTACCAGATATTGCTGTAATCGATGCCATTAGGAACCTACAGCAATCCAGTTGAATGGAAGAGAAGTTGTCGATCCAGTATTGTTAATAAACTGCACAGTAAAACCAGTATTATTGTTATTGGCACTAATGTTGAATTGATACAAAGCAGTATTAGATGCAAACAACCTGTTTGCCGTAACCGTTACCACAGGAACAGTTCCAGAAGAAAACGCTTCTGCAAAAGTTACAGAATGAGTTGTTAATGTTCCTGAAGATATGCTTGGCACTGTTGCAGTTCCAGATTGAATTTTTACAGTAGGCTTACTATTTAGTTGCGTTTGGATACTGGACGTTACCCCATTGAGATAACCAATCTCAGTGCTAGAAATATCTACAGTATCAGCAATCTTAAACACTGCACTATTGTTAAGAATCTGAAGAGAACCACTTGTCATAGTTCCAGTACCAGAAAGAGTACCACCTGAAAGTGTAGTTCCAGTGGCAGTACCATTAGTAATAGTTGGAGTAGCAATAGTAGATGACGTTAACGTACCACCAGACACCGTTGGAGAGTTCAACACTGGAGACGTAAGAGTCTTCAACGTCAAAGTCTGATTCTTATTAGTAGCAACAATATCCCCATCAGGGGCAGTAAGACCATGAACTACAGTAGTCTTCTCAATATGATCCTGTGCCTCCTGCAAATCACGAGCAGTAACCATATGCTTAACAACAGAACCAATAGCATGAGAAGACTGTGCAGTAGTAGAATCAGAACCACGAGTAACATTCAAAACATTACCACTACCATACGAAGTGACAGTAATAATCTCCTCAGTAGTAGTGTCAGGATTAATGACAAGAGTAAAAGTCTGACCAGCAGTAAGAGAAGGAAGATTAGTGATACTATTCAGCGTTACAGTCGACTGACCTGCTGAAGTAACTGCTGCTGCTAAAGTCTTAACGTCAGCAAGGGATGAATATTTTCTGGCAGCCATGATTTACCTATCGTGTGTAATGGACGCGGATTGGGGTACGACCTTGAAGTTTGTCAGTCTCTTCACGCAGTCGCTGTTGATAAAGAGCAAGAAGATATTTAGCAGCATTAGTGCCAGCACCATAAGCACGACCAGCAATCTGAGACTGTTGATCCGCCTCGGCAGAACCAAACGTCAAACGACCAGGATCGATAAACGATACGAGACGGTATGCTGCACCAAGAACAACAAGGTCCTTACAAGAAGAAGGAAGACCAGTAGTTGACTCAAAATCATCTGAAGAGTTTTCCATAGTGGAAGGTTGTGCAGAATAAAACACTTGCACTGTACGACCAGGCTGAACACCACTATAAATACTTAGACTATTGTATGAATCAAACGAGTCAACATTAGACATAGGATCGACACGCCAAGCACGAACAGGAGCCCATTCCTTAGACGGACCAATCTCCTCATACGAAACGGCAATAACATTCTCAACCTCAGACGGCAACGGATATGTGGTACGTGAAGCACTATATGTAAACGTGTGATAGTTAGTGGAATACACACCAGGGAACAGTGAAAGAATAGTTTCATTGATAGCGTTACGAACATCTAGTGCAGGGAACGTTGGAGAGATAGTAACCTTAGCACCATTAGCGTGAGATGCTGGAGTAGTACCATTGTATCCACGACCATAAGGTGGAATAGTTAAAACACCAGTGTTACGGTCATACTCTTCCACATAGATAAGTTCATTATCAATCTCAATGATACCATTAGAAATGTTTTTGGCAGACTTTACAGTAATGCTAGTGGCAGTAGAAGTAATGGCAGATGTCAAATATGTTTGACGGTCCTGACGTAAAGTATATCCAGCAAGTTTTCTGGTAACTTCATCAGTTAAAGTACTAAGAGTTGTCATATAGTTTCCTAAGAGAAGGATTCAGATGCAAGATCGGCATCTAGATTAGTTGTACCAGCAAGAATATTACATACAGCATTTAGCCCAAGACCAGTCGTTCCTGCCTTAGCATTAAGTGCACCAAGCAAATCATATCTATTTGTAATATCTGGTATCAACGGCTGTATGTTGAAAGTATCAAAATAATAGTTTTGATCAGTAAGATTAGTACCAGTAACTGTGGCACGTAACACCAAATAATTATGGTTAGAAGACGTAGTGAACTGTCCAGAAACCTTAGTCCAACCAGTGCTACTAACAGAAGTTGTACTAGTTACACTAACAGCAGTTAAACTTGTTCCCAAAACTTGCTGAGGAACAGCAAACAAAGTAACAGTGTTAGAATATGTTGCAGCAGTTCTAACATAAAACGATAAAGTATATGTTGTATTTGGTTGTACTGCTACAGCATATGTAGCATTTGTTGCTGTGCTACCAATAGATATTGAAGTTGCATTAGTATTGGGAACAACTCTCAATGACCAGGAACCAGACTGTGCATAATCTTGTGAAGTATTAGTTGCAGAAGTAGTATTGTAAAGACCAACACCAGCAACAGTAGAACCTTTACTGTTATCAGTTCCAGTAGCAAGATTAGCATTTAACATATTAGAATTAAGCCAAATGTTTGCTGCACCCTGTGCATCAAGAAACGTAGAAGGGTCAGTACGACCAATAACACGATTCAAATTTAGTTGTAGACCAGTAGCCATTACCATTTAACCTTATCTGCCCAATATGCTGCGGACATTTTACCCTTAGCGATGTTACTTGCATGACGTGACTTGAAAGCCTCACGACGCTTACGGTATGCCTCCGACTCACCAGACTTTTTAGGTGAGCCAGAGACACCCTGCTGACCAAAACGAATCGTCTTAACTTCAGAACCAACCTTAGCCACAACAACATGAGACTTAGTAGGATGACTAGGGGTACGCTTAGGCTTGTTGTAGCCTGACACACCAGCACGCTTAAGACGAGGATCAATCATTAGGAATACATACCCATCTTGCGTTCCATCGCCTTCTTCTTAGGCGATTCCATCTTCTCGTGCATCTTCTTCATAGCAGCAGACTTGTAAGTTTCCTTCTTAGCAACAGTCTTCTTTGCTACCATCTTCTTCGCGACAGCCTTTTTAGCAACTGCCTTCTTAACTGGTTTACGCATAGCCATTACTTCATCTTCTTTCGAGTAGTAGATTTCTTCACTGGACGTTTCATCCCAGCCTCAGACATAGCAATAGCAACAGCCTGTTTGCGAGACTTAACAACTGGTCCCTTCTTGGAACCAGAATGCAGAGTTCCAGTCTTAAACTCGTGCATAACCTTCTGCACCTTTACAGAAGACTTCTTCTTACTAACTGCCATATGCAACACCTGTCTTATCACTAATGTCCAGAGCCTTCTGGATCTTTGCAGTACTCGTACCATCAGGCTGAATGCCCTGAGCACGAGCAGACTTGTACAAATCTAGTTCCTTATTCCAACGCTTCTCAGTCCAACCATTAGCAACAGCACCACTATTAGCATCACCAGTGTTCCACTGAATAGTGTCAATCTTGCAACTAAAACAACCCTCAACATACGAAGTATGTTTATGTTCAACACTAATAGTTGACTTAGGTGGTTCAAAGAACTCTTTATCGCAACCAGTACAACCATACTTATCGGGAACTTGATTAAACTTTTCATCAAACTTCCAAGAAATAATCTTGGCTACATGAGAATGATCAGACATTAATTAACCCTCAAACTAGACTTATTGATTGCCACACCACGACAACACTCTGCATAATCTGCACAGTCCTGTGTAGGACAACCACTACGACAAGCCATCAAGTTCCACCTGATGCACATCGATAGCAGTTTCAAGAGTGACCAGCGCAGACTCTGCCTGTTCAACTGCCTGAGCATCATTGACTGATGTTGCGATCTGTCGGTTGAGTTCGTGCTGGTATGCCTCGGTTGCGAATTGTGCAATTCGTTGTTCCAGCAAAGCACGCTTTTGTTCGTCTGTTAGTAGGTGTGAAAAGTCAATAGCCATTGGTTTTTTCCTTATGCTGCTGCGATTGTTGTGATAGTTCCTGATGATCCACGATATTTTAGTGCACCTGATTCTACGTAGAGGTATCCGCCACCGGTGAGGTTGGCTGTTGGTGCTGTGGCGTTGAGCATACCTACCCAGCCACCTGATGTGACACGTACCATGATGCTTGCAGCAGAGTTTTGCCACTCTTGCAAGTTAGCGGTCTGGGAAGCAGCACCACGAATAACAGTGCCAATACGAGTTGAAGTATCTGCCGAAACACTAAGCGCACCTAAACCAAGGTGACTGCTAGAGCCAGCACTAAGCAGAGAAAAGCCAGCACGACCAAGTGAACTGACCGAAGCCAAACGTGTTCCAGTAGAATCTTGCCACTCTTGCAAGTTAGCGGTCTGTGAAGCAGCACCACGAACACCAATCGGGATATTCGTTGCCGAAGTAGCCCAAAATGCGGAAGTAACGCCACTAATACCCGAAGTACTTCCAGAAATATATCCAGCACTGGCTCGCATACCAGAAACAGTTACAACGAAACCATTGTTTCCAACTTCAAAAATACGGTTTCCTGAATTACCGTTAATTTGTAAGTTTGTCGCAGTTTGACCATTAGCAGCAGTAATTAGTAAAGAAGTTGTTGAAGTGTCGGTATTCGTAATCGTGTGACCGCCAACAGTGAAAGCGTTAGCCGAACCAGTCAGGGCAACACCAGTCAAAGAAGTACCAGAACCACTAAAAGACGTAGCAGTTAAAGAACCATCAGTAGTTAAAGCATTGACACCACTACGGTACAAAAAAGTGTCCAGTGCAGCACCACCAGAACCCCACGAAATTTTTCCATCATTATCAATACGAAGATTTGAAGTAGAAGGACCAACACTAGAAACAGTATTTGAAGTGTAGAAAGCAGCAGTACCAGCAGTACCAGGATAGCCATACAAAGTTGTATTAAAAGCGCGTAAAACTCCTGCACCAGAACGATACAACTGTGTATCGCCACCAATAACAACACCATCATTATCGCTATCAGTTCCAGTCAAACGTAACTGACCACCAACAGTTGCTGTTGTCCCAACAGAAGCACTTGCTGCTGTTGTAATACTGCCAGTAACAGACAACGAATCATCAGTCTTGAGAGTATTAGCAGCACTACGGTAAAGATTAACATCACCGCCAATAACCAAACCACCAGTAGCGGCAGTCTGAGGCAACTTCAACTGACCATCAGGGTTGAGAACAAGTTTCTGAACACCAGCATTTTTCAGATTCAACAAATTACCAGAAGTTGGATACTTAATACTATTATCAGCAACCTGATAAGTATCCATGTAGATACCTTGAGTTTCAGTAGGATCACCTGCTGGACCACGAGTAACATCACTAGCCAAGTTGATAGAAACTGCTGCTGCATTAGCATCAGAACCAGATCCAGGCTGAAGATGGGCAATCTTCAAAGTTCCATGACCATACTCTTTACCCGACACCCACATAGCAGAAGAATCAGGATTACTCGAAACAACATTCAATGCAGTGATGTCATTACCAGACGTGGCAGACATGCGAGCAGTGAGAGTATGTGCCTGACCAGACTGATTGATAGCCAATGGCACAACACCAGAAGCACTATTAACAATAGTCTGTGTAGCAGTTGGATTAGTTACAACTGAATAAGGATTTAACGGTCCAGTAGCACCAGTAGCACCAGTTGCACCAGTTGCACCTGTAGGACCCTGTAAACCTTGGTCGTTAGAAATAGTAACGACAGTTTCATCAGTAGTCTGATTGATAGTAACATTAACTACATCGTCAGAAACATTAACATTAGTCACATCCTCAAGGACTGTGATACTATTAACAGTCTCATAGACTGTAACATTAGTTGACATTAGCGAGTCACTTCAGCCTTGACAATAAACTTACCCTCAAGAATTGCTTCAGGATTACCGTCACCATCAGTCAACTCGAAATCATATACCCAAGTACCAGCAGGAAGGGCAGCCATACTAGAACCAGAAACCACGACAAGAACATCACCATTTACACTAGAAGCATTGAGCGTAATGTTAGTAGGACTAACAAGATTAAGAAGAGTAGTAGAAGAATTAACTGTCTTACGAACCTGCATAGCAGCAGAGTAACCAGTCAAATCGATACCAGTGCCATTAGTGGCAATGTTAAAACGGAACCTAAAACGTGTACCTTGACGAGCAGAAATGTTGTATGTGCCTGTAGCCATTATGCTTTACCCTCAATGTGATGTTCGATATGTTTATCTAAACGGTCTTCAACTTTATTCAACTGATAGTTCACACCATCAAGTAAAGTTTTAATTTCAATAACAGTCTTAGCGATATCTGGTAACGACTTGCCACCATTTGCATTCGGCTGAATCGGATAAGTGTGTTCCTGAATAAAATTCTTCAAAGGAGTTACAACGAGCCACTTGCCTAAAACGATTGCTAAACTGAAACATGTTGAAATAATCCCTACGATTGCTGCTTTATCTTGAATAGTCACTATGACACAACCACTTCGTATCCAGCAGCAATCAACTCATTTGCTTCGGACTCAGTAACTTGATACGTACGACCACCCTGATAAAAGATCTCTGACTCATCAATCTCATCCTGAGACGGACTACGAACCTCATAGTATTCCCCATTAATTTTGAGAACACTAATACCTCTATCGAGACCAATCCTATAAAACAAAGGACCAAAACCTGCTGGTCCTTCCTTAACAGTTGGTGGGTTAAATGTGTACATTAGATTCCTTATAGTTAGAAACTAGCCCCAACTCCAAGCCCACAATATGACTTGGAGATGAGACTAATCACTAATTAGATAGCGATAGAAGACGAAGACTCAATACGGTAAAGAGCCTCTTCGCGGTAAACCTTGAAGCCAAGAACACCGTACCAACCGATAGGACGGAAACGGTTCAACTTGTCAGTCACAGGACCGATAACCACATGTGGCTCTTCGGCAACTGCTTCTGCAAGTGCTTGCTGACCAGCAAGGAACGTACGGTAAACCTTAGCCACAGGGGTGAAGGTGATCGTACCTGAAACAGTACCAGTGTTAGCAAGGTCAACAGTGATGGTTACACCATCAGCAGCGATTGCAGTGATCTTAGCACCAGTAGCAATACCAGTACCAGAAACCTTATCGCCAACCTTGTACGTACCAGCAACAGTTGCAGTAACGACAAATACCTTAGTACCAGATACGCCTGAAGCAGCCGTACGAGTACCAGTAGAGCCGTCAGCACCATCAACAGCAGAGTACAGACGTGGAGATTCTACGAAGTAAGCACCTTCGAATGAACCAATTTCGCCTGACCAGATGTTTTCGTTGCTCTGGTATGAGTGTGGATCGCGCCAAGCAGCCATACCTGTTTCTGCACGAAGGTCGTGTGAAACTTCTGGGTGGATACCAGCCCAGTAGTATGAACCCTTGCGAGCAGCAGCCTTACCTGAACGCAACTTAGCAACAGCCTTACGGACTGAAGCAGCAGTAAGCGTATCGGTAGCAGTAACAGCAGACGTAGAAGTACGTGCACCGATACGTGCAACCTGAGTACCATTCAGCAACTCTGCCTGAGCAACATCATCGATGCTGTCAGCCATGTTGAAGGCAATCATGTTAGCAACGGCAGGATCAACATCAGCAAGGCTGTACAACTGTAGAGCACGAGTGACGAGAGCAGCATTACCGTACTCACCAAGAGTAACAGTCTTGACACTTGGAGTGCCAATTGCTACTGCATCAAGATCAGGAGTTTCCTGAAGAGCAGTAGTAGCCTTATCCAAATCGTTGTAGATCTGAAGAGCAACTGACGAACCAGGCATAGCCTGTTGTGCAGGACGCTTGTCAGCAACGGAACGGATAAGAGGAGTAGCACGAAGTTGGAACTCAACAAGACGGTCATACGCCTTCTGGACTAGACCAGCACCGTTAGCGGTACCGCCTAGCGTTGTAGAACCAGTGCTAGTGTAGGCTTCAGTGCCTGTATACGTAGCCATTTGTTTCCTTATGGGTTAGAGTGATTTGCGACTACCCTAGGCTCCGTAGATCAACCGAAGTAGATCTTCTTCGCTTTGGGCATTGTTGATAGCACTAAACATGTCGTTAGCACCATCGGGTGAAACAGCATTAGCCGTTGCATTATTGATCTGACGGAAAGCATCAAACTGACTATTGTCAACACTTCCATTGTCTTCCGTCTGAACAGGTGCAACACCAAAAACGTCACCATATTGTTCAAGCCACGAAGTGACAGATGTTTCATTCACTTCAATGTCCTGTGGAATAAAGGCAGCAATCTTTGGATTAATGCCCTTTTCAGATAAGACCTTACTGACGGTTGCTTCACGCTGGAACTTGCGCAGTGATTCCAGTTCAGCAAGGACTTCCTTGAGTTGCTTGTCTTTCGCACGCTCAGCACGACGCACCTTCTTCAGTACATCGTCTCGGCTTTCGCGCTGTGGTGTTTCATCGACTTCATCTTCAAAGAAGTCATCATCGTCTAGCCAGTCTTGATTGTTGCTCATCGCAACCATTCTCCCTTACTTGTTGTGTGTGAACGTACACTCTCACTCCCATACAGGGGTATATGGGTTGGTATGTACTACCGCACTAATACTCGTTGGGGGCGGTCAATCCAACGAGAGTTTGTTATAGTTGTCCAGACTTGCGCTTAGAAAGAGAACCAGTAGTGATACCAGTACCACCAGCAAACTGTGCTCTAGCCTGAGATGCTAGACCTTCAACCTTTTGCGATGGTGCAATACCAAGTTCTTTCTTTTCAAGTTCAGCCTGAAGATCCTGACGTGAAGCCTGTTCACCAAAGATACGAGCAGCCTGTTGAATACCTTCTTGCTGTGCAGCGACAGTAGCAAATGCAGTCTTAGCATCACCTGGAGTGATGTTGGCAGCAAGCAACTGTTCCTCAGTAAGAGCAGTCTTAACACCAGCAGCCTTGGCTGCACCAAGCATCTGTGCACCCTTAACTTTCTTCTCAATCTCCACTGTTCCTTCAGCACCAGTAAGAAGACCTTGAGCAATATCTGCTTTGGTTAGACCAGGGAATCGTTCATTAAGAATAGACTTAGTGTATTCGTCAGCATTATCAATAGCAGAAAATGCACCATTGATTCTCTCGGCTGCAACATCATACGAAATACCATTGACAAAGAACTTCTTGATATCTTCATTGTTAGCCAGTGAGCGAAGACCAGACTGTGTAAGAAGATTCTTGTACTGCTTCTCTTGCTTTACATAGTCAGCAACTGACAACTGCAAATCAGCATTTTGTTTCTTCAACTCAGTGATTGCAGAGAACCTATTCTTGTATGATTGTGGCGCATCTTTATCAGAAAGAATCAAATCGTACAGAACACTACTATCGGAAGTGATACCCTGGTTGATGTATTTCTTTGCCACATTATAAAGATCCGTAGCCCAGTTCTCTCCACTAGCCTTTGGATCTATGCCAGTAGCCTGAGCAAAGATACTTGCAAACGTATCGATATCTGTTACTGTTGCCATTAAATACCATAACCTAACGTGCGAGCAAGACCAATGGCAAAGCCAGCAGCATCTGAACGTGCTTGCTTAGTTGTGCCATAACGAATATCTGTATTTTTAATATTGTCCTGCATGTCATAGACGTTAACTAACTTGCCTTCCTTGAAGGCAGTCTTAACAACGTCAGACATCTTTACCTGATTCGCTGGAATCTCCAAAGTTTGTGCATAAATATTAATATGTTCAGATAGCAAATCTTTAGTAGTCACAGTCTCATCAATAGAATCTGTCAATGCTGGAAATTTAATCTTTGCCTTATTAGCAAGAACCTTGCGAATATCATTCTCTGTTTGAATACCGCGAGTTAGACCCTTGTTGTACTTAGCAATTTCTGCCGAAGACAAACTCACATTGTACATATCCGCAAGTCTCTCAATGGCTGTCAGATTATCACTAGCCAAACCACTAAGTTCCTCAGAACCAAAATCAATCCTGTTAGAAACATAACGCTCAGCAAAATCCTCAGCACCTACACCATCACTAACCTGAACACTGTAAGTCTTACCAGCAATAGTCTTCTGTTCATAACGAGTAGGTGACTTCGACTGTGCATCAGTCAACGCATCGTAGAATCTAGAAAATGTTTTATCGTCTGCTACCTTGCCAGTGTACTTAAGATACATCGAGTTAAGAATAGAACGAGCCTGTTTAGGACCAGTAATATTTAACTGACCAGCAGTAGCAGTTCCAGATGTACCACCAGAACCATCACCTGCTGTAACAGCACTATTAATACCAAATGACTTATTGAGAGCAATGCGCTGATTCGCTATAGTTTCCCATTTTACTCCACGAACATTCGCTGCTTCCATAGCCTTTTGCAAAGCATTAATAGTTGCTTGATCTCGCTGACCACTAAGAAGAAAATCCTGGCTCTTATAAAAACCAGCAGCATACAGTTGTTGCT
>Ga0247723_1001944_pt1 | contig 11556 bp, 7 predicted proteins | sample MSEWelMarce5H_FC_FD_189079 | JGI IMG/M metagenome (GOLD analysis project Ga0247723, IMG submission 189079) | Subsurface sediment microbial communities from gas well in West Virginia, United States - MSEEL Well Study Marcellus 5H_FC | ecosystem: Environmental > Terrestrial > Deep subsurface > Rock...
TTGAAATTAGTTTAATGCTCAATTGTTCTACAGATCAGATATCTGAACCAAACGAAGCTGAATGGATTGCAGCAATCGAAAATGGTTTAGAATCAGGAAACTATACATTCCCAGCAGTTTCTAAGGGTAAAAATGCATTCATTAATGCTTTTGGTTTGAGAAATTACATCTATGATATGAGAATAGAATTCTGGCCTCATTATGAAAATAAAAATGGTTTCGAGTGCGAATGTGTTATTAAATATATCCAGCCTGAAGGTACCGAAAAGCAAGAACTAGATTTTACTAAAGGATTTGATTTCTTAATTTATTCTGAAAAAGCAAGAGCAATGATCCCATTCTTAATAAAGAGTGAGACAAACCCTGTTTTCATATTACAAGATGCTAATATAATTTCACATGAAATATATGAAGACCCAGATGGAATTGGAAAAGAACTTTTTATAAAATGTGAATTTGTTCCATAAAGCAAAAAACCCTTTCTAAGAAAGGGTTTTTATTATTTAAACTAATAAAGTTATTAGCCTTCAACTGGAGCTTCAGGAACTGTAACATCTACTGGAGAAATAAAATGTGGCTCAGTATCTGCGATTGAAACTGAATCAACATTCTCAAAACCATATACAGTTACAATTTCCTGGAATCTTGTTCTAAAACCCTCATTAAGGTTAGAAAGCTCGGTTTCAAGAGCAACCAACTGCTCCTTAGCCTGAGCTACACGAGCTTCATAATTCTGCTGTACTTCAGCATATTGAGCATCTAGATTAGCAACAAAATTATAAACTTGATATCCTTGCGCCTGAAGGAATGTTTGTTGTGCCTGAAGTGTTCTTAATTCTGTAAACTCTTCTGGCGTAATTGCTGGGCGGGTGTCAACTGTTTCTTCCATATAAATAATCCTTTTTAGATTTTTATGACTATGTATTTTAGATCATTCTGAATCTTAATACTCATTATACAATAATAGAGTAGATACAAATTATTATCGTATCTTGATTATTATTTTACAACAATTTTATTTATTTTAGATAAGAAAAAAGAATAAAAATTTACTATAAAAGTTGAATTCAAAATTATCAAAGAAACTTTCCAAAGCAATTTTCCAGAATCTTTTTCATACAGAGAAATGGCCAAATTATAAGTTAAATAAGCCTGCATTAAAAATAATAGCAACATTGCCATTAGAGTTATTGAATAAAATAAAATTTTATTTTTCATTTGTTTTATCCTTGAATAAAAATCCCCTGCATTTAAATATATACAGGGGATTTTCTCATTACTTGCCTCTTTACAGTGAGTATTTGAGTAACAGCTTCATTGCTCTTCTCAACTACCATTGCTGTTCAACCTTCGCCCACTTCATTGGGGGCAAGTGATGAAATCACGCAGAGAAATAGTTCTACTCTAAAGTGTAAACATTACTACCTTATGCAATACTTATAGTAGAATACAATAAAAATATTTATTTATTTTATTATTAAATTCCTTCTATTAGGGGTCCTTAAGCCAAAACAAATTATTCAAGTATGATCCCCTTCGATCTCAGAAAGTATTTAAATTCTTCTTTATTGTATTTTGAGTTTTTTGTTGAATTTTCAATTCTGTCAAGTGGTTGCAAATTATCTAAACAGTTTATTAGCCAATTGTGTTCTAAATTTAATAAGCCAAAATCTTTAAATGCTTTCATTGGAAATATGTGATCTATCGATAGATTATTATTTTTGCAAGCTTCGAAATAATTTGGATGAGTTTTTATATGATCTAAAAATTCTTGTTGTGTATACCCAAGTTTATTAAACAAAATTTCTTTTTCGCCAATTTTAATATTTTTTTCTAATCTTTTTATTTGGTTTCTTAAAGAATGACAAAATTTCGCTGATAAAGCATATAATTCTCTGTCAGGATTTTTAGATCTATTTTTTTCTGCAGATATTAAATATCCACATTCTCTGCATCTATGGCCTTTGAACCAATGTGTTAAATAAATATTACATTTATGGCCTTTTGGACATATACATTTCAAAGCTGTCCTTACATTTATAAAAATTTCATCTAATATTTTATAATCTTCTTTCTCAAGTATTTCTTTTACTTTATCATATGTATAGTTTTTTTCTTTATAGCAAATTCCACATCTTCGTTTACTTTTAAAGCTATCATATGATATTGAAGCATTATGATTATTAGGGCAAATAAAGTCTACATAATATTTATTATTTTTCTTATAAATATTAAGAACAGTGTAATTTTCTTTTGTGAAAACAGATATCAAAATTTCTTCATTGAGTCTTGGCATAATATAAATTACTTAAAGAGGAGATTTCTCTCCTCTTTAACATTAACTACCGCATGAAAGACAATCTGGATTATCCAGAGAGCAAACCTGTGCATTGAATTCATCAGGATTAAACTCTTTACTTACTTCAGGTTTTGGGGCTTCTGGAACTATTGCTTTATCCAAAGATTGCATGCCAGAAGTATCAATGCCTAATCCCTTAAGCGCCTGAGCTTTTGGTTTAGTTCTGAGATAATACATACCTGTCTTCAAACCAATCTTCCATCCATAAAAATGAGCAGAAGAAAGCTTAGATACAGTGGGTTCAGCCATAAACATATTCAAAGACTGACTTTGATCAATAAAATAATTACGATCTCTAGCCATTTCAAGAATAGACTTACCCTTGATCTCCCAAACGGTCTTGTAAACTTCCTTAATATCTGCTGGAATTTCATCAATATTTTGAACAGAGCCATTGTCAATAATAAGCTTCATTCTAATATTATCGCTCCATATTCCAAGATTAACAAGATCTTCAACTAAATGCTTATTAATAATCGCATACTCGCCAGAAAGTGTATTTCTCTTGTAAATATTAGCAGTGAAAGGCTCAAAACATTCATTATTCCCAAGAATCTGAGCTGTAGAAGCAGTAGGCATTGGAGCAACAAGAAGTGAGTTCCTTAATCCATATTGCTTGATTTCTTCCTTAAGCTCTGAAAAATTCCACATTCCTGAAAGATCATTTTCATTTAAACCCCACAGATCATATTGTAATAATCCTTGAGATGCTGGAGATCCTTGAAATGATGAATATGCACCTTCCTTCTTTGCTAAATCCTTTGAGGCAGTGAGAGCAGCAAAATAAATAGTCTCAAAAATATCTTTGTTTAATTTGCGAGATTCTTCACAATCAAAAGGAAGGCCTAAGATAGCAAAAGTGTCTGCCAAACCTTGAACACCTAAACCAATAGGACGATGCTTAAAGTTGGAATTTGATGTTTCTTCTGTTGGATAATAGTTGATATCAATTACTTGGTTAAGATTGACAGTAGCTTGATAGACAACATCATATAAAGCTCTAAAATCAAATTTGCGAAGCTTTTTATCCTTCTCTCTTACTTTGCCTGATGGGATCAAAACATATTTAGGCAAAGCGACAGAAGCAAGATTACATACAGCAGTTTCATTCTTGTTGCTCACCTCTAGGATTTCTGTACACAAATTACTGCTATAAATCGTACCAAGATTCTTTTGATTTGATTTATAGTTACATGAATCCTTATAGAGCATGTAAGGAGTGCCAGTTTCAATCTGTGAATCAAGGACCTTTTCCCATAGTTCACGAGCTTTGACAGTCTTTAATCCTTTACCTTCAGCTTCATATTTTTCATATAATTCTGTAAAAGCTTTATTATCTGGTGAATCATAAGCATCAATCAAACCTGGTACTTGTTCAGGGGAGAATAATGTCCAATCGCCATTCTGCTCTACTCTTTGCATGAATAAATCAGGAATCCAAAGAGCCAAGAACAAATCTCTTGCTCTCATTTCTTCCTTGCCTTGATTCTTACGGAGATCTAAGAAGTCGTAGACATCTCCATGCCAAGGCTCAAGATAAACGGCAATAGAACCCTTGCGCTTTCCACCACCCTGATCAACATATCTAGCTGTTTCGTTAAAGACACGAAGCATAGGAATAATTCCATTAGAATGCCCGTTAGTGCCCTTAATATAACTACCCTTAGCACGAATCTTGTGGATATTAATACCAATACCACCCGCTGATTGAGAAATTTTAGCACAATCAGATAATGTCTTATAAATGCCTGGGATAGAATCGTCATCAATGTCTAACAAGAAACAGGATGACAATTGGGGCCTATTTGTACCAGCATTAAACAATGTTGGAGTAGCATGTGTGAAAAGACCTTGAGACAGCATATCGTAAGTCTTTTGAACCATTTCTAAATTATCACGCCAAATTCCGACAGCTACTCTCATATAAAGATGTTGTGGAGTTTCTGCTGGTTTATTATCTATCTTGAGTAAATAGGATTTTCTTAATGTCATAAATCCAAAATAATCAAAATTAAAATCTCGATCATGTACAATCATTCCATCAAGTTCATCGGCATGGTTTTGGATTACTGAATATACTTCGTCAGAAATCATTCCAGATTTTTCACCAGTTTTAGGGTTGATATATTCGTAGAGTTTTGTGGCAACTCTTGAGAAATCTTTTTCTACATCTTTATAAAGAGCAGTAATAGCAATACGAGCTGCCAACTTACCATAATCAGGATGAGTAGTAATCATAGAAGCAGATGTTTCAGCGCTCAATTGATCAAGCTCTGCACTACTCACACCATCATAAAGGCCAGAAGCAACCTTTGTGCTAACAAGATCTGGATCAACCATATCATGCAAGCCATATGTCAACTTCTTGATTCTAGAGCCAATTTTTTCAAGCTTAAGTGGCTCTTTTGTTCCATTGCGCTTTAAAATATCCATATTTAAAAATCCTCGTCGAATGAAATTTGTTCTTTGACTTCACCAACACCACTCTTAACATAATCCGCTACTCTTTTCTCAAAGAAATTGGTTTTATTAGACATGGCAATATTTTGCATAAAGTCAAATGGGTTCTCAGCATTGTATACCTTGCCAACCCCAAGATCCATTAAAAGTCTATCAGAAACATATTCAAGATATTGCTTCATAAGATTTGAATTCATTCCAATAAGACTTACTGGTAATGCCTCTGTAATAAATTCTTTTTCTATAACAAGAGCAGAATCAATAATCTCAATCAATCTTTCTCTTGATAATTTGTTTTCGATATGATGATTGTATAGATGGACAGCAAAGTCTGTATGCAAACCCTCATCACGGGAAATTAATTCATTAGAAAATGATAAACCTGGCATCAATCCACGCTTCTTAAGCCAGAAAATACTACAGAAAGATCCAGAGAAGAAAATTCCCTCAACAGCAGCAAAAGCAACCAACCGCTCAACAAAAGATTCAGAACCAATCCACTTAAGGGCCCATTCTGCTTTCTTTTGAACAGCTGGAACTGTATCGATTGCATTGAAAAGATGATTCTGCTCTTCCTTGTCTTTGATGTATGTATCAATAAGCAAAGAATATGTTTCAGAATGGATATTCTCCATCATGATCTGGAAACCATAGAAAAACTTAGCTTCAGTATATTGAACTTCTGAAACAAAATTCTCGGCAAGATTTTCATTGACAATCCCATCAGATGCAGCAAAAAAAGCCAAAACATGCTTTACGAAATGCTTCTCGCCTTCATTTAATTTTTCCCAATCAGTAAAGTCCTGGGATAAATCAATTTCCTCAGCTGTCCAGAAAACTTGTTGAGATTTCTTGTAATAATCCCAAATATCGTGATGCTGTAAAGGAAACAAAACAAAGCGATTCTTGTTTTCTGTCAAAATCTTTTCCATTTGTATAATCTTTCTATGGTTCGTAAATTCTATTAAATTAAAAATTAAATTCTTATGATCTGACATACATATCAGGTCTCTATCTGTATTAAATTATGGTTCAAGTTTCATAATAATGGCACATTTTAGCGACAAAAAAAGTCACCACCTAAAATAATTAGATGTGACTAAGTAAGCACATATTTTGTGCTTAATACAACTAACATAAGAGCTAAGAATTCAATTTCAGTACCTAAGTATTTTACAATAATTGGATGCAAGAAACCTATTGAGAAATATTAAATTTTAGATAATTTTTCTTGGCTTAAGAGGTAGATCTACACAAAATATTTTTTCTTTTCCCCAGTCATCTGATTCAGCTAAAATTGAACCATCAGGGCCAACAATTTGTGTATGTCCTTGAAAATACAAAGCTGGAAATAGCCAACCACAACAGTAAGGCCTAACAATAGAAATATTATTTTCAACTGATCTTTTTAATTGTGGAGATTCAGCAATTTTATCAAAAGGATAGTCAGGATAAGGCCTCCATCCACCAGAAGGTGCAACTAAAAACTGAGCACCCTTGTCACACATTTCCTTAGTGAAATCTATATCATCCAAATCATAACAAATACACACACCTATATCACATAATGTAGTTTTAATAGGGTCTGATGAATTACCAGATTTTACACCCCAAGATTTTTCCAAAGGAACAAGTTTATACTTAGCGTATTCGCCGCATTTTGAGCCATCTGAGTCAAATACATAACATATATTGTAAATACCATCAAATCTTCTCTCGTAAGTGCTTCCAGATACAATAATGACATTATTTAGTCGTGCTACTTTTGAAAAAACTCTTCTGATAATAGAAGCAATTCTGATCTGGGAAACCCACTCACCCATTTTGTTTAATTTAATTTTAGAAAATAACCAATCTGAAAATTTTTCTAATAAATTTTTAACTGCCATAGGCTGAACATCAATTTCTACACCTTTTCTAATTTGATTGACTCTATAAGACTCTTTTGCCCATGCTAAACAAAATCCCAGATCTTCAGGGAATACTACAACTTGGGCACCTTGGGCAACAGATTTTTTGGTAAGTTTATATATTAAATGAAAAAATTGATCTTCACTCCAGCATTGTACCATATTCATTTGAACAGCAGCTACTTTAATTTTTTCCATTGATTTACCTCTATAAATATGAAATTGTTGGATTTCTTCTTGGTACAGGTGTGTTACCATAAGTTTGAACAGCACCTATATCTAATTTTTGTGGCAAAGTTGTGTGTGTAAAATTTTGTGGATATGCTGCACCAATCAAGCCATAACCACCACCAAAATTGGAATTCAATCTAAAATCTTTATTTGCCGCGTCAGTATAAGGATCACTGCTAAAAGTAAATGGCCTAAGGCCAGAACTAAATGTTTGATTATTCAAAACATTACCTAAATTGTTATAAAATCCATTACCATCAATTCTCATGAGGCCAAACGCAGATGGATATATTGGATCAATAAAAATAGCATAATCCCCTATATTAGTAAAAATACTATTCGTTATAAAAAAATGTCCGTCTCCATTTATATTTATACCCTTGTCGGAGGTGTTATTAAAAGTGCAGTAATGAATATGTGCATTCTCTGTACTATTTATATAAATGGCTCTACCCTTTTGCCCACCTGACCCATTGATGTTATTAAATACACAAAACTGTGCACTAAATGAAACCGAATTAGAATATATTGCTGTGCCAGTAATTGAGTCAAAGAAAGAATGCATTATATCAATGTTATTTGCTGAGTTGCAAAGAATCGCTGCTGGATTAGTTGTTTCATCACTAATATTTTCAAAATAAGAATTATCTATCATAATAGTTCTAGTTGGATCAGCATCAACAATTATTGCATTATTTAAAGCATCATGTAAATAGCAATCAGTTATAAAAACGTGGCTGTCTCCAATTTGAATTAATTTTTCAGCAAAATTTTGTCCATCAATTTCTAAGCTACTCAAAGTGCAGTGGTCAGCAGTGATATTAATCATACCAAACGACCCAATTTCATATTGGGCAGAATCACTGTCTGTGTCTACTTGAAGAAGTGCCCTTGTATTTATATAGTCATTGTGACTTGTATCATACCCTCGCAAAGAAACATTCGTTAATAATAACGGTGTATCTATAGTATATGTGCCACCTTTTATATTTATAGTTCCAGCAAGATCTTGATGATCAGCTGTTTCAACTAATCTATAAATAGAATTATCAGCCCCACCTAAAATTCCAATTCCACCGGATGAACCCAAGCTTGTGACTGTTTCATTTGGATTAAATATCAAAGCTTCATCTGATGCATTTATGTTCAGTATTTCAAAACGTAAATTGCCTTCGTTTGCTACATTTGGTGTCAAATTAGCTTCAGTCCACCAGTCTTCACTATTCCAAGAAGCATCTATGGCAACAGCCACGCCATCATTTACGCTGGTCCAGGAAGAAGTTCCTGAATTATATGAATATAAATGCTGATTATTAATTCCAAATTCGCCAGATTTTCTACCGATTCTGATATAATTAGAATTATCTGATACACCATCAAGATAAGTTACTATCCAATATCTTCCTATTGTGCAAAAAACATTTACATTTATATCAACCCATTGAGGCGTAGATGTAAGTGATGAAGCAGCTACACCTCCAAATGACAAAACTATATTTGATGGGACTCCACCATTGTCAGATCTTAATTCAAAAAATAAATCCCCAGTTGGTGATCCTACAGACCACATAACCATTGAAATTCTTTTAACATTTTTGGTGGAATCAGTAATATCAAACCAGGCGGCCAAAGGATCAATTGTTGTTCTAGCTAATTCAGTGACAGGCGTTGTACTCATGCCTGTACCTGCCAAGCTTCTGAATCCTACATGATTGTTTTCAATTAAAATAAAATTACCAATGTCATCAGAACTGAATGGCCTGTTCGTGCTTGATAATTTATATATATTTCCAATATATGGCACTGATATACCGGTTCCTGATGCACTGTATTCATTAATAAAATAATTAGAATCTAGAGCAAATACAGTATTACCAGTATCTTCAACAAAATACGCATTTGAACCACTAGATTCTCTAATTGTAAGTTGTATATGTGTGAAAGGGTGAGATTCAGTTATAAATAAATTATTTATATCAATTCTATCATTTAAATTTGTTGTTACTAGAGTTTCTGTAATTTGTGAAGTTGCTAGAACTTGACTACTACCTCCAAGGCCTACATATCTCACTCCAACATAATACGAACCTGCTGAAAAATTTCCAGCATCAGCACTTGTTGTAATTACTTGTTCATTTGGGGCATCATTTATATCCCAAGTAAGATCATTATAATTAAATGTTTGGTATGTACTGTTGTAAGAATAATTCAAACCAGCATTAGGATTAGTTGTATTAAACCCAGAGCCAGTTAATTTATTTCCAGTTGGTCTAACCTCCCAATCAATATCATAATTTATAGGCATCCCGTTATCCCTTAACTACACTAATTGTTATTAAAATATTTTTAGAATTCAGTATCACAACTTACCTGCCATTGACCAAAAGCGTCACCTGTAGTTGTGACTTGAACGAGAAATCTAAAACTATCTCCTCTGAAATTACTATTGTCTACATTTAAAGATCCAAGATTGCCACTTTCATCAGTACTTAACACTGTGATAACTGGTGAGCTAATAGGCCTTGCAGCAGTATTTAAAAAGGCACTTCCTCTTAGATAATTACCAGTAGTATGATATCCGCCTGTTCTGACTTCAACAATTTGATAGTATCTTTGACAAAGTGCAAACTCATGACCATAATTTCTTCTTTCATAAGGAGTAGCTACTGAACCTATTTCTGCTTGGATACCTGTCAGATATAAAGTAGCATTTAGAGTTCCAATTATGTTTGCCGTAGAACCAGTTGGGCCAGTGTAGTTTCCAGTATTCCATTGGGAAGGTGTTGCTTGATATCCAGTTCCATTAGCAATTGTAAAAATAATTTCTATACCAAAAAGATGACTCGTGGTCCAGGTTCCTGTTGTGTCTCCAGAAATCACAACTGTCTTTTTCTCCCATGTATTTGAAGAACTTATTGTATATGTAAATGGATAAGTTCTATTATAAGTACCGTAGTTGCGAATAGAACCTCCAAATGTACCAGTTAAACTACTATACGCCCAAAAAGATAATGCAAGAGGTTTAGCATTAGCTGTTCCCCACTGTAAATCTATAGTGTTTACACCCTCAATGACTTGGGATAAGAAATTATAATCATTAACTCCAGGAGTACTTGTTGTGGTAGTTTTCATTCCTATGTATGATACAAAGCCATCAGGGGATGGAACTGCTCCATAATTTTTACCAATAGTTAATCTTCCTGAGCCAAATATATTCATTTTCCATCTATCGATAAATTTTAATTCACCAGCTCCAGGAGTTGTAGTAGAACCATTATTTCTTTGGTCTATATTGCCATCTCCATTTATAATTCTATTTCTAAATCCAGTATCAAAAGCTGTAATAGCATTAGAATTTTGATAAAAATTTCCACCAACATATAATGTCTGTCCAATACCTACGCCGCCAGATACTGTCAATGCTCCAGATGTAACCCCTATGGATGCTGCAGAGGAAAGCATAGATACATTTCCACTGCTGTTTACTACAAGTTGATCATTAGTGCCTTTTCTTACTTGAAAAAGGTTTACAGAAGAAGAAGCATTGCCATCAAGCCTTAATGGAACATCTGTAGCAAGTTGGCCAGTAATTACAAGGTGAGTTCCTGCCGGGGCATAATCTAAAGCGGCAGCATCATCCACAACATTGCCATTATCTGGATAATATGCCAATTTGAATTGTGCACCACTATTAACTGTACCGCTGGCAGCCCATGATAGGGTTACACTAGAACCAGAAACTGTTTGTGCAGACAATACTTGATTGGCAGATGGCACAGCGGCTGGAAGAGTGTAATAAATATCTGTCGTTGCCGAAGCAGAATTTATAAATGAACTTTTATAAACACCTGCTGTTTCATATATTCCAAGGCCATAAATTGTGCTTATCTCAGCTCTTTTTACATAAGTCGGACCTTGATTTGAAGCATTGTGAATGGCAGACTTCCAAGTTATGGCACCAGCTGGGGTTCCTCCACTGGAAACTTCAACCATTTGAAGATACCTAACCAGAGTGTCAGTTGCAGGCGAACCAGAAGTTTTCCAAGCTCTGCCAATTTGTTCAATCGCGGGTGAAAATTGCATCTGAACACTTACGGTGGATGCTGTACTATTTTGCAATAAGAAACTTGCAGTAGTTCCAGTGCCTATGGCATTGGTGTTTTTAATGTCTATTCTTTGGCTTGAATTATCCCACAGGAAGGTAGATGTACCCGCTAAAGTACCAGAGCCATTATATTGAATAGCAGTATTAGGCCCTCCAGGAGTTGCCGAAGCACTAGTTGCTGCTATCGTTACTGAGTTAGTATTGTGAGTAATAGTAATATTACTACCTTCAATAATCTGTTTGTATTCTAGACCAAGACTACTGTTGCCCATTCCTAATATATAATTAGCTAATGATGTAGAACCCAAACCAGTTCCACCACTTGATAAAGGCAAAGGAGTCGACAATGATAATGAACCTGCAGATATCGAGGAATTAAATACAGCAGCACCTGTAACACCTAATCCACCTGCATGTATAGCAATTCTCCCTGTTACACCAATTCCTCCAGTAACGCCCAGGCCGCCTGATTGAATCTCAACATTATTTCT
>Ga0247723_1001946_pt1 | contig 11551 bp, 12 predicted proteins | sample MSEWelMarce5H_FC_FD_189079 | JGI IMG/M metagenome (GOLD analysis project Ga0247723, IMG submission 189079) | Subsurface sediment microbial communities from gas well in West Virginia, United States - MSEEL Well Study Marcellus 5H_FC | ecosystem: Environmental > Terrestrial > Deep subsurface >...
AAACTCAGCCAATACTTGACTTCGATAGATGAGGGATTGTTCACCATGTTCGTCCTTGAGATGCTCAATATGTTTGCCGAGAAGATGTGGGCAGTCAAACGCGGTAACGCGTCGCCAATAGAACTCGCCTATTTCGAGCGGGTCTGGAAAGGTTTTCTTTGCTTTTGTGCAGCGCTTGAAAAAATGCCCAGAGTTCTTGCCGGGCGAGGAGATTTCAAGCCAATAGTTATAGCCAGTAAAACGCGAGAATGCTTGGAACATTTCGTCCGTGATTGATTTGGCCTCGTTGATAATGACGGCCATCTCTGCGCCGGGCTCGTCGAACGGATGTCGACCTTCCGCTTTGCCGGGATCATCTGTAACAAAGCATTTGATCTCGCTGCCTGTGTCATTGCACGTAATTAGGAACTCTACGATCTCAAATACCTTTCGGCCATACGACACATTGATCTCTTCGCAGATGTTCTTTATGTACTTGTACGTTTGATCTTTAAGCTGCTCGTACGAAGATGACGTAATGACGCATCGAGAACGGACTTTGGAAAGGCAAAACCAGACAGCGAAGGAGCTAATAACGACCTGATCTTTTCCGCTTCCGTTGGCCGCGACAAGATTGTAGTATAGCGGCGTCTTGTCGGTTGGTCGAGTTTTAGGCAGATCGAGATCATTGAGGTCTGTGTATCCTGCGAGTTGAAATAGCGTCTCTGCTTGCCATTTATAGAGCTTCAGATCGGGCCGATGTGCAAGGAGAAGATCGGCCGGGGTGTCGATCTGATGGGCTATGAAGCGTTTTCTGGAAGAAGGAGGTTCAGGTTTTATCTCTTCCAGACTCACCTTAGCCGCGAGTTCAGGTTTCTTCTTAGCTTCCTTTGCACGTGCTTTTTCAGCAGCTTTCTCCGCCTCAAGGGCGCGTCGGGCTTGAACGAGTTTGAGTGTGTCAGCTGAGATTGGAGTCTTAGTCATAATTTAAAGGGCCGGGGTTTTGGCGCCGCAGGCTCTGATTGAGTAGTGTGATCGGTTGGTTGGGATTCTACAGAGGGCTCCTCTACGGTTATTGGGGCCTCTATGGTGATCTCTTTAGCGGTGAGTGATTGGCCGCCTAAGGCTGCCCGTGCGCGCATAGATGCTGAGGCATAGGCTTCGTTGATCTTGAGGAGCAATTCGCCCGAGCCAACATTGAGATCAAGATGGCGTTTGTGATAGCCACGCTTGGCGCCGTGGGCATACTTAGCAGCGTTCAGCCGGGCATATACGCCAGAGTCTTCATCACGCGCTATGTTCTTGATGATGCCCATCATCTCTTTGGCTTCAGCCTCAGAGACATCATCGACGACATCAGAGTCTTCCTTAAGGGCTTCTTTCCTAAGAGCAGAAGAACCGCCTGTCGACTCTAACGCAAGCTTTACAACCATAGGATCAACCTCTAAAGCCGCCGAGACTTCCTCAACGCTCATCCCAGCCCTTCGCAACCCCAAAATCTGATTACGCATCATTAAATCACTCATAGATATTCCTCCACAGGCTCATATTCCCAAATAAAGCATCCTAAAGGCCAGAAAACAAATACACAAATAAACCCTGAAAAATCTATAAAATCTGTGAGGGGTCATGTTCGGACATTCGCAAAAAAGTTCGGGTCTTTGTTGTGGCGTTATTGTATTAGGATAGCGGCTTATTTACATAGGACTGTGATGCATAGGAGTGTGATGCATAGAAGTGCTATGTAAATAGCGGCTATTGTATTTAAATATGCGTGAATGATTATATAGTTTGATAGTGTTATTTACATAGAAGTGTTAAATGGGTTGTGTTAAACACTTCGTTTAACATTATAATATGCTTATTCATAAATAGTCAAATTGGGCTTGTGGTTGTTTTATTGTAAATAACGTATTTTTGTGAGTGTTGAGTGTTAAATATAATATATACAATAAAAAAAATAAACATAGAAAGAGGGAAAACCCAAATAAGCATATTTTTTAAGTAATCTAACTACCTAATGTTAAAGCTTATTTATAAATAACTTTTTAGGGAGTTTCGATACTTAAAAGTTATTTATAAATAAGGTGTCTTATTTATAAATAGTGCCTGTTTTGCGTGTGCCTGTTGCCTGTTGGCGTTGGAATGCTGTTTCCTGCGCCGGAAAGGGTCCTTAGGCGCGTTTTCTTTCGTTGATAGTGTGAAGACAGCGTTTTGATAGGAAAACGCATTGGCGGGCCGTTTCTGTTCGATTAAACGCTATGCGTGATTTTCACGCATTTTCTTGTGTGAAAAGCCCAATGATTATCGTTAACGTGTGAAAATCACGCATAGTGCGTGAAAATCACGCATCCCGCGAAAAATGCGTTAACGATAATCATTGGAGTTTTGGCGTTTTGGCGTGTTGGCATCCGTGTTGCTTCTGTGCTGTCGTTCTTTGAATTGCCTGTTGTGGCCTTGAGCGTGAATCGCGCATTGCGCGTTTTCACCAACTGTTGGCCTCCAATAGGACCGTGTGTGTTTTGGATTCACGCGCCTCGGCGTGCGCCTGTTGCTTTGTTCCTGTTGCCTGTTGGCAATGGGGCAATAGTCGCTTGCCTGTTGGCGTGTGTGTCCAAAAATGATCAACGAATCGTCCAAGTCTGTTTCCGTTCAACCTGTGAAGTTCTCTGGCAAGTATGCTGGAATAAGCACAGACTGTTTTGCCTTCCTAACGACACTTTGTGGCATCACGCCTGAAGTTGCAACGAAGGTTGCAATTGATTCAGCCTCAAGTGTTGGAAGGGCAATGGCAGGCGTGAACTCTGAAGTTTCTTTTGGCAGAATGTCCAAGGATACCTTGGCGACTATCAAAGAAACAGCAACACGCAAAGGAGTATCTGTGAATGAGTTTCCTTTGCAGATTGCTTATCTGGCAGAGAAAACACGCAAGTTCTGTTTTGATAATCGGATTAAAGTTTCCAATGTTGAATTGCCGGAGCCTCTCCAGCATTATCTGTTGGACACTTTGAAAGGTTTACTTGATAGTAAGAAAACAGAAAATGCGGAAATGGTGAACCCATAAGACACACACGCGCCTTATTTATAAATAAGGCGTGTGAATCCAAAACACACAAAAAATAGTTCAACGGAGAAAGTGTGCCTGTGACACACACTTTTCCTTAGGAACGGATTCCGGTTATCGAATAGCCCGGAAACACAAGCGCAGAAAGTGTCTTTTCTGTTTTGACTCGGATGCGGTAACAGACTCGAAGTGTTTTTTTGTTTTATTTTTTTTTGACCAAACAACACAAGCCAGACTTTTTGCGCCCTGAAGGCATACGCAAGTTTTGTCTCTTGACACAAGCCACAAGCTACACAAGACACAAGGCAAATATCTTGCGCTGATGAGTTCAAACAAGAACGAAATGCATTATGGGATTCAAACCATCTATTGCCTTACTACACAAGGCACAAGCTCAACGCGCAGAGCGTGTAGACTTTGCCGCTGAGCAACTCACACGCAAGCTCTCTGCAGAGCAGCGTTTTACAGGCACAAGCAAGCGACAAGCAAAACAAGACAAGCAGTCTTTACACAAGGCACGCGCTTGGCATTGCTCACTTCCGCATATCAACACCATTCTTCGCGCTACTAAACAATCACGTATTACTTGGATATGAAACACAAAACACAAGAAAAGATTATTGCAATCATTGGTTCCGTTATTCTCTCAGTCGCGCTTTACTATTTTGTCAAAGCAATCATTGTCCTTCCCAACTAAACCCAACCGCGCCAGCGGTTGCCGTAGAGGCGAAGCTTGTTTGGTTAAATACCAAGCAAGCTTTTTTTGTCTGAATAAACAACAAACAATAAACAAAAACATATGTCATGTGAAGATTATCCTTGCTGCGGCCACGAGCCGGGAGGTTGTCCAGTGATTGATCAAAACGGAGAAAAAAGATATCCCTGTGCGCGTTGTGGCATTCTTATGCCGCCACGAGCCAGAAGCGCCGTCTGTGAGCCTTGTCACAAGCGATGGGCTTTTGAGGAATTCAGTGACGAGATGCCTGACAAGTACTACGAAGACGAGCCGTCTGATTCTGACACAGGTTGGGATCTCGGTAAGGAAGAAACACTATGACCAATCGTTGTTTGCGTTGCCTTTGTTTAATAGATCCAGAGCGCAAGTCTCTCGGCTTCGATCGCTGTATCAAATGCGCGCCTCAGTGGTCTTACAAAGGCGCTTTGAACTTTGGTCATAAGACCGGAGGCTCAGTGCAGCCAATGCATCCTGATGCATTTCGTGTCCATAAACGTGTTACGGCTAGAAGCGCAAAAGGTACGAACGGAAAGGCTTTTCAAACCGGCACTTGCGTTATCAACATCAAAGATGCATAAACTATGATCGTCATAATCCGCAGTCTAGACAATACATTCCACTATTGTCTCGTTCCTGTATGTAAATCAAGCAACATTCACGACTACGTGAATCACGTCAAATACACTCACATAATGTGCTTGGACTTCCACCTCTCTCCAGAGGAGATAGGTCAAATCCTCGGCGGTAACTAAAAGAGTCTCCGTAAAACACAAGCCCTTCAAGGAGGGCTTCTTTTTATAGAGCTTTTTTCTTTTGCTAAAAATAACTTGGCATTTCAAAAGCTTTATTCGATTTGCCGGTCCCGTTGGTGACTGTGCGATAATGTTAGCGGTTCAACGTAAAACCGAAAACATCCCAATAAAACAAACCAACAAAAAGAAACACAAACATCATGAGCACTAAGAACCTCGAACTCGTTGCCTCCTTCGCTGGATCGGTTTTCCAGAGCGACACCGACGGCAATCCTCAATTCACCACGAACGAGCGTCACGTCAGGAAGACCGCCAAGAGCCCGGAGCGCACCGTGAGCTTTCAGGCTCCGATCTTGTCCGTGACTGATCTCGCCTATTACATTCGCCGTGGCGAAGCTCTCGCTGAGATCCCGACCGAGCACGTGACCAAGGTCAAGAACGAAGACGGCAGTGTGACCGAGACCAAGCGCATCTCTAATGCGCTGAGCGATCTCGTGCAGACCGAACTCCTCGACATTGCCGAGGATGCTTCTGAAGCCTATCTCAGCAAGGGCAACACGCCGGACTATTTCGCGGCCTTCATCTATGGAGTCTCTGCGGATCGTGAGACCGAGAAGAGCGTGTTGAAGAAGATCGACGGCATCAAGTCCGAGATCGGTTCTTTGGTGTTCGCTCTCGCCGGAGAGTGGAACGACGACACTGCTCGCAGCTTGGGCGTGAGCGACAAGGATGCTGCCATCGCCAAGCAGAGCAACCTCATTGGCTCGCTCGCTCAGCTTCTCGCCAAGGCCAACGAGCTCTCTTCGGCCAAGGCCAAGCGCGAGGCCAAGAAGAAGTCTGTGTGATATGACAGACTACACCAAAAAAATTATGAGAGGCTTCTGAAGCCTAACTAAACAACAAAAAAGCCTCTGTGGGAGCAATCTCACAGAGGCTTTTTCTTTGGCGTTTAACGTGTGCTTAGTTCAGGTATGCCAAAACTTGGCACACGTTAAGCTCTATCGCATTAGTCTGTGTCAACCACAACCTCTTACAGACATGAAAATCTCTATCTCCACACAGCAGACTCAGAGTCTGATTCTGAGTCCGCAACTTCAGCAAAGTCTCGCACTTCTTCAAGCTCCCATAAGTGAGCTTCAGTCTCTCATGGAAGGATTCTTCTCAGATAATCCATGCGTTGAACTCATGGATAGAGAGACTCCAGAAGAAGAAATCCTATTCGCCAATGACAAAGCAGAGCCGCCAGCGGACATGCAGTGGACATCGCCGATAGAGTATGCGCCAGCGACCACTGCAATAAATCCATTAGAGAATAATCCCAGTAGAGGCGAGACATTAGAAGACTACTTGACAAGAGAACTCTCTATCGCCGGACATGATCTCTCTGTGATAGCTCTCTTAGACGACAAGGGATTCTTCCCACATGATCCCGATACCCTGCACGAGAAGCAAAGGATAGCTCTTCGTTTCATCCGAACACTAGAACCAAAAGGCCTCGGCGCACTTGGTCTCGCTGATTGCTTGTGTTTGCAATTAGATCCTTCTTCACTAGCCTACACCATACTCCAACAAGACGAAGATCTCTTTACCCGCCGTCAGATTCCTATTCTCGCAAAGAAATACAACGAGACATTCACAACAATCGAGAATCTCTACAAGCAACTCCGCACTCTGAATCATAATCCCGCGGCCGAGTTCTCTTCTTCCCTCAACATTCCCAAAGACGCAGAGATCTTTCTCCTTCCCGACGGCAGGATAGATATCCCAAACGAAAAGCTTCCTGTCTTCAAGATCAATGATAAAGTCTTAGGCTTTCTCTCAAAGCTCCCTCCGAACGAGAGAGAATATGTCAGAGATAAAGTCAAGGCCGGGAAGTTTCTTATCCGCTCGATCATGCATCGGCAATCTACACTAGCCAATGTCTCTCGTGCGATAGTAGATTTTCAACAAGAGTTCTTTCTCAGCGGCAACATACACGACCTGAAGCCGCTAACGATGGCTCAGATCGCGGCCGAGTGTGAGATCCACGAGACCACCGTGAGCAGGGCAGTCTGCAATAAATATATCAGCACGCCAAAAGGCACCTATGAACTACGCTTTTTCTTCACCGGAGCTATAGTAAACCATGAACAAAACACAATGCAAAGTAACCTATCAATAAAGAATCAGATCGCAGAGATCATCTCGCGCGAAGATAAAAGTAGGCCCTTGAGTGATGAAGATATCGTCTCTCTCTTGAAAAATTCAATAGCCAGAAGAACGATCGCCAAATACAGAGCCGAGCTAGGCATTCAACCAAGTCATCTCCGTAAAGTCTATGCTACCACAAAATGAAAACCAAGAAAAAATCACAGCCCAAGAACTCTGGGGCTTGCTCTTCCCAGCGTGTGCTTGTCATGTCGATGCAGAGCGTTCACACTTCATCCGCAGAACTAGCGGGAATAATCTTGCCCATGCGATTGTTGCTACAAATGAAACAGCCGAGTGGGTTAAAGCTCACAGCGCAAGTGAGCATCTCCATATTCAGAGAATCAACGAAGACGGACTCGACTATTCCGTCATATGGGACAGCACAGAGTGGAACCTCTCTGACGAACGACGAAGAATCCTTCGTGCAAACCACCTTGCCTCTGATGTTTCCTACATCAGGAAGAAAGCGGAAGAACTCCGCGTTGAAATGATCAGTGATGCTCTCAGTAGGGCTAAACTATTTAACAGACAGAAAGCTTTCGAAGTAGCAACAGCTATCACCTCTCAAGGCGAGGAGATTTATCTCAACAAATCTCGCCAGCTAAACGACGCGCTCAAAGGTGCATTCAACAACATCAACTGCTATTTCCCAATCGAAGAAGTCCTCAAGATCGTAGACACAAGAAACATCCTAAACTATGAACAAAAACCTACAGAAGAAAACAATCAAGGAAGCCCAGAGACTACAGAGCAAAGTGGAGAAAGCCACACAGAAGAACGTCCTGTTGAGACAGAATCTAGAAGATAAGATGCTCACTGTGCAGAAGAAACTCACGCCCTTGCTCAATCAACGAGATGCAATTAACAGATCATACACACAGCTTGACAAACCCACAGCCGAGAGCATAGTCTTCAGTGAGTATGTTGCTCTCATCAGCAGAACACCTCAAGCCTATGGATTCAAAGACGCTGAAGAAGTGATCGCTAAACTAATCAACCTATGAACATCTTCGCTACACCCGCCGGAACGAAAGCTCCGCCGTCTACAATACAACCAACAGCATCCAAAGAAGAACGGATGCAACAGACAGCCCTCACGACCGCCCGGGCGCAAGCTAAGAAGCTGTGTGATCTATACAAGCGAGAGCCTTTTGGCTGGGACTTGTTACAGAAAGAACTCTCTCTCGCCACAATCCCCACAAGCAAGCTCGACTATCCCACTCTTCTAGGATTCCTACAAAGCTGGGTCAACGCAGCCCCATCGCGCCAACAGAAGGAAGCTCTCCGTCTCGCGGAAGAACTAGCCCTTCGAGAGAAGAGAACGTACACAGCAATCGACATCAAGCTTCCGGGTGGATTAGATTTCAAGCCGCAGCAGAAGAAAGCCATTGGCGCATTGCTCGACGTGCTCTACAACAAGAACCTCAGCGGCTCTCTTGTCCCTCTCGGCACAGGCAAAGGTAAGAGCTGGATCGCAGCGGGTCTTGCACTATGGCTACAGAAGCATGATCCCGCAAAGTTCTGTAACTTTCTCGGTCTCTTTCCTCCGATCCTAATCATCACCAAGAAGTCTGTTGTGTTAGATTTCAGAGAGACTCTCAAGAAGCTAGGCCTCGAAAGCGTAGGTCTCGCTGTAGATGTATGGTCATACAACGAAGTCTTCTCTTCTAAAAACAGGAACTTCTTCCGCGAGGAAACCATAGAGATCTTCGGTCAAGTCAACAAGGTCATCCGCTTCAACCTGCCCGCTATGGCTGCACCGAAGCTTATCATTCTCGACGAGTGTCAAGAGATCAAGAAGGAGAAGTCTAAAAGAACCAAGTATCTCGACGCATTCCTTCAATTCCCAGAGATCAATTGGGTCTTCACCTCAGCGACGCCAGCAGTCACAGTCTGGGACACAATGTTCATGACTCTTGCGATGCGCTTGCAGTATGGCGCACGGCCTATCACGAGAGAGACATTCCCTGAATTCGCACGCACTCTCACGCTGGGCGCAGATCCCCGTCAAGCTAACGCCGCCGCGCTTGAGCGATGGGGCGCAGCGATTGGGGATCGTTTCGTCAAGCCGCCGGGCGACCCTCAAAAAGTCAAGGCCCTCAACAAAGTCAAGCTGTTCGAGATCACTGATCCCGTCAACAAGGCGATGCTCAAGAATGCCATGAAGAATTATCTTGAGGCTCTTGAGCGCACCGGTCGCAGCATAGATCCACAAGGTCAAGTCATGGTTGCCTTCATGGTCATGGCCCGAGCGGCCGAGCTTGCAACCGTAGACACATGGGTCGCCGACGCTATCGAGGCCCACAAGAAAGGCTATGCGCCTGTCATTGCTATTCGTTTCACAGAGACTCTCAAAGAACTCGTGATGAAGCTCTGTGATAGCGAATACTTCAAGGCCAACAAGCTAACGAAGAAAAAGATCTCCTTGATCTGGGGTGGCAACAGAGAGATCAAGCCTGAAGATCTATTGCCTGAGACAAAAGCCGCAGAGATCGCGGCCAAGATGGGCATGTGGATTCTCGACAATCCCGACGAGGCACGTAAGCCTAAGGCCGAAGACATCGGCATCACGAAGGAAGAGTTTCGTGCATTCCACAAAGGAATCAAGTACACCTCAGAGAGAATCTTCCGTGAGATGACAAAGGATGCATTCGCTCAAAGGAATGAACGCCTTAGAGAGATGAAACTACACAATCAGAATCAAGCCGAGCGGCATGAGAACGTGCAAGACTTTCTCAACGGAGCGACTGAGTTCTGTATCTATACTCTCTCGTCGGGAGGTACTGGAATTAGTCTCGATCACAGGTTCCAATATACTCGACCCAGAAAAGTGCAAAGTACTTTGACGTACTGGGCTGAGGAAGTGGCTCAAGCACTTGGTCGATGCTGTCGAATCACAACTCTCACAGATACTCTTCAAGAAATATACGTGCCTGAAGGGACCTTGCTATCGGATCACATGGCACCTAAGCTTGCCCGTAAGTTGAAGTCTATTGACGCCATCGGATCTTCAAATGTAGACTTTGCCGCAGAACTTGAGGATGCAATCCGCAAGAAGAAAAAGGCAGAGAATCTTACTGCCGAAGACCTAATGCCTGCTGAGTCTTCAGGTGTCATTGAAGTTGAAGATGACGATGACGACGACGATGCTGAGGAGCAGATGGCTTGATCTATGCAAGGAAAAGTTGTGAATATATTCGCAACTCCTCCTGCAATAATCGAGAATATCAATGTAAAGTATTGTCCGTTATGCTATCAACATCACGGACAAGTTGTCGTAGGTACAATCGAACGTGGGCCATCGAACTATTGCCCGAAACATTATCGCATTCAATCGTCACGGAACAAAGCTTTGAGCCGTGGTCTTTATTCTCCAAGTCTTAAAGAACTTGAAGCGATGATTCCGCACGACATGAAGTGTCGTATTTGTGATGTCACAATGATTCATTCTGTTCGTGATGGATCTCGCAATGACATCATGAGCTTGCAACATTGGCGCAATAACACAGTCGAATGGATATGCTTACGTTGCAATGCAAGTCATGGAACTACAATCGAATCTGATGAAACTTGGACACATCTTTTCAAAGACCTAAAAGAAACTGAAAAGTTCTGTCCACTATGTAAGAAAGTAAAAGATGTATCGTTCTTTTACAAAGCTGTAAACGGATCGAAAGGACGAACTGCTTATTGTCAGATTTGTCACAACGATTATACTAAATCAAAACGTAACAACTAAACAAAAATGAAAGAAAGAAAATCAACACACCTCACCCGCAAGAACTACTATCTCACGCCCGCCGAGAGACTAAAGATTCGTGAGTATATCAGCGCTAATCCTCTCGTCGCACAATACAAAATCGGAGACATCTTCGGAGTCTCACGCGGCACGATCTCAAACATCAGTCGCGAGCCACGTCATAAGGAATACTATGAGAAGAAGATCAATGAGCTATTGAATCTAGTCAACGCTCAAAGCAACACGATCTTTCAGCTACGAAATAAAATCCTAAGACTAGAAAGAAAATGAGCACCTATCACCAGCGCGGCGATAGCTATAAGGCTAAACATAAAGTCGGATCTGTAGATGAAGAGTATCTAACCAAAGAAGAGATGGCCGCTGCGCGCAAGGCTATCATGTCTTATAAGCTTAAAGATCCAGCGCCCACTATCTATACCAAGAGAAAAAAGAAATCTAAGAAAAAATGAACATCCACGCAAACGTCCTCAATACTGCAGCCGCAGATAGCTTCCTCGATAACATCCGAAAGGATGTCCTCAAGATCACAGGCGATTCTCTCAAAGAGAACAGCATCCACAACGTCGCTTCGTCCTATGCCACGCAAGACCCAGCGACCAAGCGAATGCTCACGGCCGCAATAACCTACGCCGAAGAGAGCCTTCAACGCTACAATGTCCTGATCGAAGGGCCGTCGGGCACAGGCAAGGAGTTGATCGCACGCATCCTTGCCCACAAACGGAAGCCTCTAAAGGCTATGAACATGGCGGGGTTGACAGATACACTCTTCCAGTCAGAGCTCTTTGGCTACATGCCCGGCGCTTTTACCGGCGCTAAATCCCGGGGCGACGTGGGCTTCCTAAGAGCAGTCGGCAAGGGCACTGCTTTCCTCGATGAGATAGGCGAGTTGCCTTTGTCGCATCAAGCTAAGTTGCTTCGTGTCTTACAAGATAAGACAGTCTTGCCCGTCGGCGCTGTCGATCCTGTGCCTATTCAATGTAGGTTTGTGTTCGCTACAAACAGAGACTTGCTAAAGATGGTAAAGGAAGGAACCTTTCGAGAGGATCTATACTTCCGCATTAACGAACTCG
>Ga0247723_1001947_pt1 | contig 11543 bp, 14 predicted proteins | sample MSEWelMarce5H_FC_FD_189079 | JGI IMG/M metagenome (GOLD analysis project Ga0247723, IMG submission 189079) | Subsurface sediment microbial communities from gas well in West Virginia, United States - MSEEL Well Study Marcellus 5H_FC | ecosystem: Environmental > Terrestrial > Deep subsurface >...
TATGAGAAGATTGAATAATTCTGCAAGCATTAGATCTATCTTTGTTTAAAATACTAAAACAAAGATTTATAGCGACCTGTTTTGGGGATCTGTCAAGTATTTGTCTAATAAAATCTTCGGTAATATCTTGAATAGAAGCTTGTTCCAAAATGGACAAAGCTGTTCTTGCACTACCATTAGCTTCTTTAGCAATAATATTTAAGGCTGAATCTTCAAATTTTATGCTTTCAATATTGCAAACATTTTCAAGAATTGACATCAAATCTACTTCTGAAATCTTTTTGAGATTAAATGTTTGGCATCTTGTTTTGATGGCTCTTAAAATTTTATTAGGTTCAGTTGTGCAAAAGAAAAACTTGACATAAGGCGGAGGTTCTTCTGTAAGTTTGATTAATGATGTTTGTGCTTGAGTGGTCAACATATGACATTCATCAAGAATAAAAATCTTATATTTCCCTGATATTGGAGCTAATCTTGCTAATTGAACAATATTTTCTCTTACATGGTCAACACCATTATTGACGGCACAATTAATTTCATAAACATCAGGGTGTGAATCGTCCAATATCAATTGCTTTGTATTCTTATCATTGCTTTGTGTAATAAGAGCTATTGAAGCCACTCTTGCTAATGTTGTTTTGCCTGTTCCTGGAGGGCCTGAAAGAATATAAGCATGTGAAGTTTTACCCAATTCAATTTGTTTTTCTAAAATTGATGCTGCGTAACCATATATATCTTTAAAAGAGCTTGGTCTGTATTTATTGTAAAAACTCATTGCTAATTGTCATCCAAAGGAATTATTAAAGGCAGTATATCATCACCATCTAATAAAGAAGGCAAATTTTCCTTTACCTCCCAATAAGGGCCTATACCAATCCTTACAAAATACTCAACAATAAAACCATAATCTTGAACATCAAATGGCCTTATCTTCCCATCATCAGCAGGGCTTATAGAATATAAGCATCTGAAAATTATCCATTCTTTTTTAGATTTTTCAAGCTCATCCCATTCTTCTTGCCATACACCCAAGCAATAGTTTTTTTTACTTTGAAGATTGTTCAAAACGGATCTTGCCCAGGCTTGAGTTAAACCACTCATGACATATACTGGGGCGTTTCTTGATTTATATCCAATCATTTTTGTAAAATAAACAGAATCTAAATTTACTGACCCAATGAAAGCATAGTATTTTTCTTGTAATTGTTTGGCTATTTCAAGAATGTCTGAAGCATCTTCAAAATCAACATTATTCATTTTGTATAATCCTTATGTATTGTAGATCGTATAAGGATATTTTGCAATGGTTGATAATTACAGAGTTGTTACTAATTCTCCATATGGTAGAAAAAGATATGTTGAAATTTTAGTAGAATATCTTTTGGCAAGTAGACCAATAATTGATAAGCATGTTTTTTGGTTAAACACTAATGTTGAAGAAGATTTGCTTTACCTTGAATCACTTGTAAACCAGTATCCTGATTTTTTTGAGGTCATACAATTGCCTTACATTGAAGAGTTTAAGTATACAAGTAAAAATGTTGCAAGATTTTATGAATACTGTATAGACCCTAACACTGTTTATTGCAAAATCGATGATGATATTATTTGGTTTGAGCACAATGAGTTTGAAAATTTTATTAGATTTAGAATTAATAACCCACAATATTTTTTAGTTTTTGCAAATACTGTAAATAATGCTCTAAATTATTATATCCATGACAAAATTGGCGCTCTTCATTTGCATAATGATTTTCCACCTACAACATATAGCTCAACAAGTGCTGCTTGGTACAATTATTCATATGCCATAAGGCATATGATGTGTTTTTATAATCATTTTAAAAGTGGAAATCTTGATGCAATGAAATTTGACAAATGGGTGCTTACAGAATACGAAAGATACAGCATAAATTTCTTTTCTTGGATGGGCTCTGAATTTGCAAAATTTGTTCACTGTGGAAAAGACGATGAGAAATGGCTTACTGAAATTAAACCAGCAGAAAGAGAAAAACCAAACTGCATTTATGGAAGATTTTTAGCTGTTCATTATGCCTATTACACACAAAGAAAAGAACTTGATAATCAGCCACAAATTTTAGAACAATTTCGTGTGCTTAGTAGGGAGATTAAAAATGGTTGATGGACGCAAAGTAGTTTCAGTAACTCCTGCAGGGCGACAAAGATACGTTGAAATTCTCCACCAATATCTCATCAATTTGAGGCATATTATTGACAATCACGTTTGGTGGATTAATACTAATAATCAAGCAGATATAGATTACTTGGAGTCCTTAGTTAAGGATTATCCAGATTTTTATAGTACAAAATATTTACCTGATCACCCAAATTATAGATTTACCAATCTAAACATTCATAATTTTTTTGATGAGTCTAATGACGAAAATACTGTTTATGTAAGATTTGATGATGATATTGTTTTCATTGAAATATCAGAATTTGAAAACTTTATTAGATTTAGAATTGAAAATCCACAATATTTTCTTGTTTATGCAAATATTGTAAATAATAATTTTTGCACTTACATACATCAAGTTTTAGGAGCTATTGATGTTGGAGAACATTTAGAGCTCAAGGAATTGCCACTTCTTGAGTATACATGTTTGAATCAGGTTCTTCACAATCCTAATTACATTTTGAAATCATTTCATGATTTTTTCATTGCTCTTAATTCTGGTGATTTATCTAAATTTAAGTTTAAAAAATGGATTTTTCACAATTATGAAAGATGTAGTATAAACTGTATTTCTTGGTTAGGGTCAGAATTTGCTAAGTTTGATAAAGTTGGCTTAGATGAAGAACCATGGCTTTCATCTTATAAGCCAAGAGAAAGATCTATGAAAAATTGTGTTTATGGAAACTTTCTCGTAGTTCACTATTCTTATGGTGGTATAGTTACCCTTATTGACAATTACAACAATGGATACTTTTTAAAGATTTTCAATAACATAGCAGGAATGATGAAAAAAAATGATTGATAATTTTCGAGTTGTAACTGGCGGACCTGTTGGAAGAAAAAGATATTTTGAAATACAAGTCAATTATCTTCTCAAATTAAGACATATCATTGACGAGCATTATTTTTGGATCAACACGGATAAAAAAGAGGACTTAGAATATTTTGACAGCCTGATAGAACAATATCCAGATTTTTTTAAAAAAGTGGTTTTAGATTATGAACCATTAATTGGGTATTCAACTCAAAATGTTCATAGATTTTACTGTTTATTTAATGACCCAAATACTGTCTATTGTAAAATTGATGATGATATTGTTTTTATGGAAACTGATGCTTTTGAAGGCTTTATAAGACATAGGATAGAAAATCCCCAATATTTTATAACTTTTGCAAATACAATTAATAATCCACTTAATCACTTTGTTCTTCAAAGAATAGGAGCTTTGAGTGTTAGAAATTTCCCAGCAGTTACATATGATTCAACTAATCATGCTTGGTCTGATTATAGATATGCAATGAGTGCTTTTTATCATTTTGAATCATACAGAAAAGACAATAATTTAGAAAAGCTAAAATTCAAAGAATGGGTTTTAGCAGGTTATGAACGACATAGTATTAATTTTATGTGTTGGCTTGGATCTGAATTTGCTAAGTTTGACAAGGTTGGAATTCAAGACGAACCATGGCTTAGTGAAGTAAAACCTGCTGAAAGAGAAATGCCAAACTGTATATATGGTGGTTTTGTTGTTGTACATTATGCATTCAACACTCAGAGGGATAAGCTTGACGCTCAACCAGAAGTCTTGAGTTATTTCAAAAAACTATCTGAAATGCAATAAAAATAAAACCCCTCATAAAGAGGGGTTTTATTTTTATATACTTAGTTGTGTTACTGCAACCACTTGGCCATTTTCATCTCTTATAGCAGTTGAGCCTGTATCAACACAAAATACATCTTCTCTTTTAAATGGTACATAATCCATTACAATTCTACTTACAATGTAATATGTTCCATCTTCTGGCTCAGGAAGATTTACAATTTTCATAAATTCAGTCTTGGCAATAGGAACTCCACCCAACTTACCAATAATCATTTGCTGTGTTTCTACTCGGCAAGGGTTATTGCATTTTGGTAATGTGGCATGTCCCGAAATTGTAATATCATGTCCAATTAGATTCACAAACTTTTTGAATTCTTGGTACATTAAATATCTAAACCTAATATGCCTTCATTGCGCTTTGGCTGAAATACAAAAGCGGATTGGTCTCCGTTTGCCCTTAAGTCATTAATTAAAACTCTTGAGCCTCCACCAATACCCATAACTAATTGGTCATAAACTATCCCAGCATAAGAAAGCTGCTTGATTGTAACATCTCTCAAACTTTCCTTACGGCCAGTAGTTAGGATAATCTTGTAGCCTTTACTGTCCCACTCACGAATTTTATCAACAGTACCGTGAATGATTTTTGGTTGATATCCGGGCTTAGCAATTTCTGTTGGATCACCTTGCTCCCAAAGAGTTCCATCCAAATCACAAAAAATAGTAAAGTTTTTTGTAGCTTGATCTATGTTATGATCCATTGACATTGATTGCCACTGCTCCCTTTCCAGTGCTTCCAAGACCACCTTTTCTGCTTGTTTTAATTTGCTTATTGAATTCTTCTACTTCAACAAGTTCATGAGCTGCTAATTTTGCTACGACCATTTGAGCAATACGGTCTCCATGATTGATTGCAAAAGGCATTCTGTTATGATTAAAAAGAATGACCTTCAATTCAAAATCTTCACCATCTCCAGTGTAATCACAGTCAATAGTTCCAGGTGTATTTAGGACAGTAACACCATGTTTAGCAGCTAAACCAGATCTTGGCCGAATTTGAATTTCATAACCTTCAGGAATGTTTACGTTCAATCCTGTTGGTACAATCAAAGAATTTCCTGGATGAATCATCAAACCATTTGAATTATCAGGCATACAAGCACATAAATCATAACCAGCTGCACCTTGAGTTGCTTTCATTGGGATGACAGCGCCTTCTCGAAAAGCCTTGATCTCAACCTTTGCTACAATATCCATTAATTTATTTCCTCTTCATTCTTTATCATATCAGCAGTAATCTCTTCTGCGTCTGGATTAAAAACTAATGACAAAGGAGTTTCTCTCGCCTTCAATGCAATGGTGAAATTTATAAGTTCTCTTCCTTCTAAATATCTTTCCATGCCAGTAATGTCTTTAATATCATCCAGAGACAATTGAGATGCATATACTCTATCTGTTTTTACATCTTGTAATTGAAGCCAAATATATTGAACAATTCTTGGCTCATCTTCAGTGCCTTCGTCCTCTTTAAGAACTGCATCAAGAATTTTAACTTCTCTTACTATTGCTTTTCCCATACAAGGATTTTACCTTAAATTTTAGTAAAAGTAAACTTATGTGGTACAAGTTAGCTCATAAACAAGATTTTCTATCAAACCTTGAATCTTTAACATCAGAATTTGTTGAAGCAGCTCAAAAAATATATGATGATTGGGATGAACACCCTGATGTATATTTCGGTGGCGGTATTTGCCATCTTATTGCTGATGCTTTTGTAGAAATTGTATACAAGCATTATCCACACTACACAGCTTCTACTTTTACCAGAGACGATATTCAGCATGTAGAGACAATTGTATACAATATTGATTCTGATTCCTTAAATGATGATGATGATGATGTAGATGTTGAAACTGATATTGAGACAGTAATGATAGATTTAAGTCCTTACATTTATGAAAATGGTGGAGGATTTTCTTGGACAAAAATACCAGATGTAGAATTTGACAACAACGATATAACTTTTTATAGAACTTACACAGACAGAAAATATATTGGAGAAGAATACTAATGTGGTACAGAATTGCACAATCAACATTTGGAATTCATCCAAAAGAAAAAGAAGCTATAAAGTATTATGGTGAAACAAATGATCCATATAAAGCTGGTTATATCTTAAGCACTGGCAAATTTCTTGATTATTCTGAAGGACAACCTGATAGAACATTGGATCACAGAGATATTGAAAATATAATGGATGATCCAGAAGAGTCAAAAGGAAGTAGATATGCTGACTATGTAAATCCTTTTATGGTACTCACTGGCGCTATAAGAGTATCAAACTATGGCAATTGGGATGTAGATATTCATACTCCACCCACTCATGAACAAATTACGGCAATCGCAAGACACCATGTCAATGGAAGAGATTTTCATTATGAAGTTGATCCACTTGGTGTTAAATCTACAATAGAGAGAGCTACTCAAGAAGCAGTAGCCAACAAATTGAGAGATATAAGAACTAAATTGTTAGGTATGCAATAGACAAATAAAAAAGAGGGGATTTCTCCCCTCTTTTTTATGAACCACAAGCTTCGCAATCAGGATTATCAAGCCTACATTGAGGAATTTCTACCTCGTCTTCCATAGGTTTGATTTCAATTTCAATCTTCTTTTCAGTCTGTTGAATAGAAGAAATATCAATCCCTAATCCCTTAAGGGCTTGAGCCTTTGGTTTAGTTCTAAGATAATACATACCTGTCTTTAAACCAATCTTCCATCCATAAAAATGAGCAGAGGAAAGCTTAGAAACAGTAGGTTCAGCCATAAACATATTCAACGACTGGCTTTGATCAATGAAGTAATTACGATCACGAGCCATCTCAAGAATAGATTTACCCTTGATCTCCCAAACTGTTTTGTAAACTTCCTTGATGTCTGCTGGAATTTCATCAATATTTTGAACAGAACCATTATCAATAATGAGTTTCATTCTAATATTGTCACTCCAAATGCCAAGGTTGACAAGATCTTCAACTAAATACTTATTGATAATTGCATACTCACCGCTTAAAGTATTTCTCTTGTAAATGTTTGCAGTGAAAGGCTCAAAACACTCATTATTTCCAAGAATCTGAGCAGTAGAAGCAGTAGGCATAGGAGCAACCAACAAAGAGTTTCTTAAGCCAAATTGTTTGATTTCGTCTTTTAGTGCTGAAAAATTCCACATTCCTGAAAGATCATTTTCATTCAGTCCCCAAAAATCATATTGCAATAATCCTTGGGATGCTGGTGATCCTTGGAATGATGAATAAGCACCTTCCTTTTTGGCTAAATCCTTTGAAGCAGTAAGGGCAGCAAAATAAATAGTTTCAAATATATCTTTGTTAAGTTTACGTGATTCTTCAGAATCAAAAGGAAGACCTAAAACAGCAAATGTGTCTGCTAAACCTTGAACACCCAAGCCAATAGGACGATGTTTAAAGTTAGAATTTGATGTTTCTTCAGTTGGGTAATAATTTATATCAATTACCTGATTCAAATTAACAGTAGCTTGATAGGTAACGTCGAATAAAGCTTTGAAATCAAATTTACGAAGCTTTTTATCCTTCTCCCTTACTTTACCTGATGGAATTAATACATACTTAGGTAAAGCAATAGAGGCTAAATTACATACAGCAGTCTCATTCTTGTCAGTGTATTCAATAATTTCAGTACAGAGATTAGATGACTTGATTGTGCCGAGATTCTTTTGATTTGACTTATAATTACATGAATCTTTATAGAGCATATAAGGAGTGCCAGTTTCAATTTGTGAATCAAGAACTTTTTCCCATAATTCTCGAGCTTTCACAACCTTGAGTGCCTTGCCTTCAGCTTCATACTTTTCATATAAAGTTGTGAAAGCCTTATTGTCAGGTGAATCATATGCATCAATGAGACCTGGAACTTGCTCTGGAGAGAACAAAGACCACTCGCCATTTTGTTCTACTCTTTGCATAAATAAGTCAGGAATCCAAAGAGCTAAGAATAAATCTCTTGCTCTCATTTCTTCTTTACCTTGATTTTTACGAAGGTCTAAAAAGTCATAAACATCTCCATGCCAAGGTTCAAGATAAACAGCAATAGAACCCTTGCGCTTACCGCCACCTTGATCTACATAACGAGCTGTTTCATTAAAGACACGAAGCATAGGGATAATCCCATTGGAATATCCATTAGTACCCTTGATATAGCTACCCTTGGCACGAATCTTATGGATGTTGATACCAATACCACCAGCTGATTGAGAAATCTTAGCACAGTCAGATAGTGTCTTGTATATGCCTGGTATAGAGTCATCATCAACGTCAAGTAAGAAACATGATGACAACTGAGGTCTATTTGTTCCAGCGTTAAATAAGGTTGGTGTGGCATGGGTGAAAAGGCCCTGAGACAACATATCATAGGTCTTTTGAACCATTTCTAAATTGTTTCTCCAAATACCAACTGCAACTCTCATGTAAAGATGTTGTGGAGTTTCAGCTGCCTTACCATCAACCTTCAAAAGATATGATTTCTTTAAGGTCATGAATCCAAAATAATCAAAATTGAAATCACGATCATGAACAATCATAGCATCAAGTTCATCTGCATGATTTTGAATTACTGAATAAACTTCATCAGAAATCATTCCAGATTTTTCACCAGTTTTAGGATTGATGTACTCGTGAAGTGTTGTAGCAACTTTGGAAAAATCTTTTGGTACATCCTTATAGAGAGCAGTGATTGCAATCCGAGCTGCCAACTTACCATAGTCAGGATGTGTGGTAATCATAGAAGCAGATGTTTCAGCACTTAATTGATCAAGTTCTGTACTGCTAACACCATCATAAAGACCAGAAACAACCTTGGTACTAACAAGATCTGGATCAACCATATCATGCAAACTATAAGTTAATTTCTTGATCCTCGAACCAATTTTTTCAAGCTTAAGTGGTTCTTTTGTTCCATTTCGCTTTAAAATATCCATACTTAAAAGTCCTCGTAAAATGAGATTTGTTCTTTGACTTCACCAACACCACTCTTGACATAATCAGCTACTCTCTTTTCGAAGAAGTTAGTCTTGTTTGCCATGGCTATATTTTGCATGAAGTCAAATGGGTTCTCAGCATTGTATACCTTACCAACCCCAAGATCCATTAAGAGTCTATCAGAAACATATTCAAGATATTGCTTCATAAGATTTGAATTCATGCCAATTAAAGATACTGGTAAAGCTTCTGTGATGAATTCTTTCTCAATAGTTAGTGCAGAATCAATAATCTCAATTAGTCTCTCTTTGGAAAGTTTATTTTGAATATGATTGTTATAAATATGCACGGCGAAATCAGTATGAAGTCCCTCATCACGAGAAATCAATTCATTTGAGAATGAAAGTCCTGGCATCAGACCACGCTTCTTAAGCCAGAAGATTGAACAGAAAGAACCAGAGAAGAAAATACCTTCAACAGCTGCAAAAGCAATTAATCTTTCTACAAATGATTCAGAGCCAATCCATTTAAGAGCCCATTCAGCTTTCTTTTGAACAGCTGGAACTGTATCAACAGCATGGAAAAGATGATTTTGTTCATCCTTGTCTTTAATATAAGTGTCTATAAGAAGAGAATAAGTTTCAGAATGAATATTTTCCATCATGATTTGGAATCCATAGAAAAATTTAGCTTCTGTATATTGCACTTCTGAAACAAAGTTTTCTGCTAAATTTTCATTTACAATTCCATCAGATGCAGCAAAAAATGCCAATACATGCTTGACAAAATGCTTCTCTCCCTCATTCAATTTCTCCCAATCTGTTAAATCCTGGGACAAATCAATTTCTTCAGCTGTCCAGAAAACTTGCTGAGCTTTCTTGTAATAGCTCCAAATGTCATGGTGTTCCAATGGGAACAAAACAAACCTGTTTTTATTCTCTTCGAGTATCTTTTCCATAATTTTTGACAATAAAAAATATCTGAAGGAAAATCGATCAGATATTTATATAACCTTCCTTTATTATTATGCGCTACGCTTGTAAGTCTGGCAAGTCTTCGAGTTGCAAATTCTTGAGTTTCTTAATCAAATAATAGAAACCTTTAGTATTCAATCTATTGTTTGAAATATAATCATGGATCGCATCTTTGATTATATCTTCTTCTGTGTCACTTTGTTGATTTATATAAAACAAAGCTTTATCAAAAGCCTTGTTCAATATATCTTGTCCTAACTCATCATGCACAATAAAACCGCAATGATGTATGTTAAATGACGTAGGTTCAATCATTGGATTAATGTCTGAACTTGCGTATAACAAGTCAGTCCAAGTATCAATTTTGACACTATATTTATTCTGTTTTTTGTTGGGGGTTTCCTGATTTAAAAACCCCCAATCTAATGTTTCATCAGTATTTTTAGAAGTAAAAATTTTAGAAAGTATTTCTTTCTTCTTACTGATCCAAGCATTCTTATCCATAGTTTTATAAAGCGTATTTGATATCAATAGCAAAGATTCTTGTAGAGACACCCTTTGCTTTTTTACCACCAATTTCAGCGCTATACTCTGACTGTCTGCATATTAAAACAGATCCATTTGTAAGTGATTCAATTTCTCTTGAAGCCAATCTAAAAGCTGACATTACTGAAGCTAAAGCAGTAGGGCCAACTGATAAAACTCTTACATATTCATGTTCCTTAAGAACATGAAGTATGCTTCTTGAAAGACCTACTGGATCTGTTGGTCTCCTGTTTTCATCAACATCGTTGGGGTCTCCTCCTCTTGCTTTCAGAATTCTTGGGTCATTCTTAACTTTTGGTTTCGGTTCTTTTTCAGCAACAATACTTGGCTCGTCTAAATTTTCAATCATAATTATCCTTCCAACCCAAAAAGGGACATCTTGTTCTTTATGCTTTCAAGAGCTCCGTTAAACTCTTCCATTGAGCAATTATAAAGCTTTGCATCAAACTTCACGCTCGAAGATCCATTAAGTGCGTTTTGAATGATTCTGTTTTCTAAATCAGACATTTCAACTTCAAGGAAACTATCAATTTTTCTATTATCTTTTATTTGATCATAGTAGCAATTTTCATCTGAATCATTTTCTTCAGCTAAGTATACACTCAAGGCTCTTGGTGATACCGTTTGATGATTTGGATACAGTTCATTGAATCTTTGAAAAAGCATTGTTGAATGTTTGGACAAAAGATGTTTTTTTATAGCAAATGTCCTCTTCTCTATTATGCATTTTTCGCAACCATTTTCAACTTGATTTTCACAATTTTCATCGCATGTGAAAGTTCTTGGCATTTTGTGAGACTTACAAAAAGGGCACTTTTCTAATTCTTCTAAAACATATCCTTGCAACTTCAAATAATCCCACAATAAAACAGTATGATGATGCAAAACATGAGTCGAAAGAGGGTTTACCCATTTTTCACAAATTGGGCATTTCTGGGATGGATTTCTTTTTCCAGCATTGTCAGCCTTTACCAAATTAATATAATTATGTTGTAAAGCGCCAATAAAGTAGTTTTTGAATTCTCCAGAACCACCGTATCTTGATTTTTTACGTGTAGATCTGGGTTTCCAATTCGATAAAACATTGCAAAAGATCTTTATATAATCTGAAGCAAAGTCATCATGTGAATCATATAAATAATGATATTGATTCCACCATTCTTGCATGTGTAGATACGGTGGATAAAGTTTACAAATTTCTTTGTAATAT
>Ga0247723_1001948_pt1 | contig 11540 bp, 21 predicted proteins | sample MSEWelMarce5H_FC_FD_189079 | JGI IMG/M metagenome (GOLD analysis project Ga0247723, IMG submission 189079) | Subsurface sediment microbial communities from gas well in West Virginia, United States - MSEEL Well Study Marcellus 5H_FC | ecosystem: Environmental > Terrestrial > Deep subsurface >...
ATTCTCTTGAACCAAAATAATATGGAACTTCCACATACGATTCATCATTTGAAGCTTCCCAACCTTCCAAATAGATTACCATGTCAGCTTGGTATTGGTTTATTTTATCCTCATCTGATGTAAAAAACTTAAATGGTTTCATATATGGTTGAACATATGTTGTAATAAATAAGATAGTTTGTAACCGGTAAATGCTCCGAGTGCTGAAGGTATTGGAAATACAATTAATTTACCAAGGTCTGTTACATACTTGGGTCTATTAACGATTCTCCCCATAAAGAAGTAGTATGTTAGATACCCCAATAACACCATGATATCGGTCCTTGTACTAATAAAGACCACAATGGTGGCACCGAGGAATCCGAATATGAAGTTATCCCTTACACCGTGGAATATTTCCATCGGAGTAGCTTCCTTATATTCTTTAACAATCTTCTCGAAAGGTTTCCTTCTCTTACTCATTGAACAAATATAAGAAAAATATTTTGAATAAAAAAATCCCAACATTTTGTTGGGATTACTTGAGATTAAATAATATCATTAGAATAATTGTTAACACATATGTTATAATCACCCACTTCTTCATTTTAATTATCCATTTTATAAACATAGTAATCACCAACTTCGTGTAGATTACCATCATATCTTGCCAATGTAAATGCCATGGCTTCGTGTTCACCACCAAAATATTCTATATATTCATCAAAATCAATATTTCTATAAACCCACGCTTCGTTTAATTTCTTATACGTCTTTGATAGGTCTTCGTAAGTGTGAATATCCATAAATTCATTTAAATATTCAATCAAACCATGTTTATTCCACTCAAGTCCATGTTCATTAAAATATTCCTCATCTACACCAATCAAATCAAATATTGGTTGCGCATCGTAACCAAATAAATTATGGCTAATTAACTCACTAATAGGTTTTTCGTAAAATACGTCACTAAAAATGGCTAAAATATAATCCCTTGTTTTTTCAATGGCCTCATCGTATGTGTTAACACCCCATTCCTCACCATTTACTTTAAAGACATCATCAGATACCATCTCCAATGATTTTAAATCAATATCGATAACTTCACTTAATGCCGATATTCGTGGATTATTTAATCCTGTAAGGTCGGTGTTTGTGTTTTTAAGTTTATATTTGTCCATATAAGGAGATGGTAAATCACCCACCCCTTTATAGTGATATAAATCACCATAATTACCCTCGTTTTTAAGACCAGTCTTAGATTCAATTATATTATAGAAATCCAATTCCATTTTACTTGGGTATACTCTATCAAACATGATTCCACCATTTTCATTTACCCTAATAATTGTTCTGGCAATTGACGTGAATGGATGTTTGTTACCCATGTTATCCGTAAACGGCATGTCGGTTATTAAGTAAGCAACCTTTGAGTTTGGGTCAAATACATTTGAAAGTAATTTCTTATTATACGGCGTTCCGGTCTCACCACCCGAATATAAGTTTTGACATGAGTCATAGAATTTAGAAATTGACATTCTTAACTTATCGTCCGGTTTATCTGTTATATACAGATACACCTTAATTTCGTCATTTATATTATCAATAATCTTTTTTGAATTGGTAATTGGTTCTCTTAACCCCACAAAATGTTTATCGGTTATAATTGATTCAACATCCAAATCTCTTAATGATGGGTAATTCTTTTTACATATCTTTAAGAATGTGGCAATACCCGATTTGTTATTACTCCAAGTTGGTGTTGACCAATTACTACCATCACTTATTGGTAATGAAAAATTCTTTGTGTATAATTGCATTAGACCGTAGAAAAGACCATGTTCATCAGATTTTGCCCATATCGATTCTATGTCTAAAGATTTCTTAATTAAAAATCCTAACTCACCTCTTTTTCCCAATTCTTCATATAACTTTGTTTTTGTGAATTGGTCCATTATATTCTTTTCAAAAATGACCGCCAAATCATATCTAATACTCATTAGCATATATTTGTTGTCCACCTCAACCTTGACGTTAGGAATTTTATCTGTATGTTGTGGGATGTCTCTATTAAGAACGTCAGGTACATTACTATACCTTTTCTTGATGATGTCACTCATGTACGATGGTATCTCGTCTTTAAGTGCCTCATCAACTATTTTCTTAATTTGTGATTCCGATAGGATTATTTTCATCTTCTTTTATTTTTTACTTTAAATATATAAAACGCATCAGAATAACTGTCTGGTCTAAATATGAGAGAACGTGAATCAGTGTACTCTACGTCAAATTTAGAATTATTCATTATGTCCCGAGCAATTTGTTCGAATCCAATATACTTAATAGCCTTATTAACGTCAAGATTACGGAAGTACCAGTCTTGTAAATCATCAATAGGACTGAAATTACCATTCAAACACCATTCTTCAAAATCTTTTAATGTTTTTACGTCGTGATGTTCTTCAAGATATTCATCAAACTCAATATGTTCTCCGTTTTGATAAACGTCTTCATAATCTTTGTCATATTTACCTATTGCCTTTGTAATCGCATTCCAAGTTAATAGTCCCATATTTTCCATATCAGTTACCGATTTATCATAAAAATAATCCGAAACATATTGAATCATATAATCACGACACTTTTCCTCCATCTCTTCCTCAGGGAAAACTTTATACATAGTTTCTATACCCCAATTATTATCTGTACATATAACCGTGTTGACATCATCACCAATTGTAAATTCGTATCTATTAGGGTTCGCTTTTAAATATTTAATCAAAGCTTCTATTCTTTCATTAGCCGATACTGTACCAACATTTTTTAAATTGTACATATCCATATATGGTTCAGGTAAACCAGTCATCCCACTATAAACATACGTATCCCCTTCTTCACCTTTATTCACCAAACCTGTTTTATCCTCTATAATATCATATAAAGTTTTTTCCATATTATTAGGATAAACAGAATCAAACATGATTTTATCATCTTTACCAACTCTTATGATTGTTCTGGCAATTGAGGTGTATGGATGTTCATTACCCTTATTGTCCCTAAATGGTACATTGTATATTAGATAGGCCACCTTTGAATTGGCATCAAACACATTTGAAAGTAATTTTCTGTTATATGGTGTCCCCTCATCACCTCCTGAATACATATTTTGACAAGAATCGTAGTATCTTGATATTGACATTCTCAACTTATCATCAGGTTTATCACTAATGTAAAGATATAGTTTAGCGTCACCAACTAACTTTTTTAAGTTAACATGATAATTAATAATTGGTTCTCTCAAACCAACGAAAGTTCTATCATTAATAATACCTTCAACATCCAAGTCTTTTAATTCTGGAAATAATTTAGAAGATACCTTTAAAAATGTGGCAATACCTGATTTATTATTACTAAAAACGACGTTACTAATATCACGACTTTGACGTGTAGGTAATTTAAATTCTTTAGAATATAATTTACCCATCGTGTCAATCAACATAGGTGATTCACGAAGCATAAAGGCTGGTTGATTGTTTCTCGATAAAAAGAGAGCGGAATTATTACCAAGAGAATCTACAATTAAATGAAGTAATTTTTGATTACTAGTTACCGCATTACCTAATTTTGAAAAATCAAATTGATTAATTATGTTTTTTGTAAAAATATTAGTTATGTCAAATCTTATTTTACTTTCAATCTTTTCATCTTCAATTTCAATTTTAACATTTGGAATCTTATCCGTATGTTTAGGAATATCGGTATACATAATGTTTGGTACATTAGCATGTCTTCTGTTAATGATGTTTCGCATGTAGTTTGGAATCTCATCCTTTAATGCCTCATCAACAATTTTCTTAATTTGTGATTCTGATAATACTATTTTCATTGTATATTATAAATACTCAATTTTACCATTAATTACCCATTAGTGGTAATTTATAGTTTTACTCAATTTTACCATTAACTTCCAACTTTGTCAAGGTTTCACTACCGATTTTGTCATCACATACTATTTATATATACTATGAAACTAATGTCCTTAATTTCTGAGGAAATTAATCCTGTTGATAAGAAGAGTTTGGAAGGTAGTGGTGAGAAAATCATTGAAACCGTTGAGATTGGTCCCTATACCGCCATTTTAGTTAAGAACAAGTCGGGTAGATATCAGATTGGATTAACATCTCACGAAAGGACGTTTACCACCAAAATAAGTCAAGACAAAAAACCAAGCACTGAAGATACTAAAACCATCATGTCTATGTGGTCGTCATTGGTGGACAAAATAAAAGAATGGACAGAGACATATGGTGAGATTCATGGGGGTTCAATGAATCCCGAGAAAACAATCAAGTACCAACGTATATTCTTACGTTACGGTTTAAATTGTAGTGATATATATCAGGGTAACGGTGGTACTGGATTTATTATTAGTCCGAAGTAGTATTTTGGTTTAATTCTCGGATACTATCAAGTAATTCGTGCATTAAATCAATAGTTCTAGCCATTTCGGGTTCGTTGTTGTATGGATGTACCATTCTACCGAGGATATGGTCATCCATATCATTCATCCAATCATCTTGTATCTTATCCGGTTTTTGAAAGAATTTAAATGGTTTCATAAGAATCTTATCCAAGTTATTTTAATCAAATCTCTGGTGATATCAAACCCCCAACCAATACCGTCGTTCTGTCTATTATGAACAACACCGTCAGGTCCCACAATTGCATGAATATTTAAAATCTCGTGGGATGGGAATTGTGATAAGAAAGAACGTATGCCATAATGTTCCTCAATAACTATTTCAAATCTTGACTGAGTAGGTATTCTACGCCATATCCATGACGCACCTTCCCACTCTATCTCATTCTCCCCAAAGAATTTAAAGTCTCTCATCGTTGAGTATAATAATAGACAAAAGCAGTTATGAAGATACCAATTCCACCTAAAAAAGATAATACCAACAAAATCAACTTGTTATCCTCATTTAAAAATCTTTGATACCATTTTAGTTTTGGTTTTGTTACCAATGATGGATTAATACGATTATCATTAAAATCTCGGAATCCATTTTCAATGAAATATCTCTCCATATCATCATTGGTGTTCCTCAATCTTTGGTATGTATATTCTCGACGTTGTCTTTCATATTCCTCACGATTTGTGTGATATAGTCTTCGTCTATGGTTATGACCTTGTGGTGTGTCCCAATCCTGTAATGGTGGAAGTTCTCCATAGAAAGATGCACTTGCTCGTGTTTGACCATCCATCATGGTCAAATCACCCTTCACGGATTTTTGAAAGAATTTAAATTTTTTCATCGTTAATTAAGTTTTCACTTTTCTTCCATTGGTCACCACCGGGTTCGGGTGCCGATATTGCCGCATGTGCAATTTCTTTGTTACGACATTTACTCAACACGGCAACATAACAGTTACCACGTTGAATTTCCAATAGTCTTTCAACCTCTTTTTCAGTGTACATATTATTTTATAATAACTTCAGATTCGGTTTCAATGATTACTCTTGCTCCACAACCCATCAATGCTTTGGTGTCACAACCTGAACCACTGTATATGATTCTACTTGGACCAAGGATTTCCACCTCATTACAATATGTATTGGTTCTACCTTGTTTAACGGTAATGACCGGCAAATCCGTTCCCTTTGTTTTATTGGACCGGATATTGTGTTGGTTGACATGGATTTTAGTTTTCATGATTATACCAATAAGGTGTTTCTCTTCCTTTCCATACACAGAAGTCTTTCTTGTCTCCCATATAATAGTTTCTATATGATTGAACCGGGTCTGTTACTTTGTAATGGTCTGGCATGGCTTTGGGTGGCATTGTGAAATCAACATCAGGTATGTTTGGTTTGTTACAGATACACCATTCGATAATCTCCTGTGTCTTGTGTCTCTTACCATAACGATATGAATATTCCTTACATAGTTCCAATCCCAATTCACACAACCATAGATAGTTGTTAAGGTCTTGACGAACCCAAATGGAACAAGGATGGTTTTTGTGAGATAGTTTATATGGGGCTTCCGAACCTGTTGACCAGTGAGCACCACACAATAACTGTGCGGTTTCCAATATCATCTTGACTACATGTTTGTCATTGTGATAAGTTGCACATTTTTTTACGTCCCAATCTAATACAAATATATTCATGTCGTTGTTATTATTTGACAAATATATGTAATTAGATTTAAAGATACAAAACCTCAAATAAATTTATTTTGTTTTCTTGTGAATCTTATATCAGTATCCAATTTCTTTTGTCGATTTATATTAGTGATTTTAAAGTTATTCTCTTTTAAATATTCAATAACTAAATCAATACCATTATTAGAATCATAAATACTTCCGGTATAATCCACTTCCACTTGACCTTGTTCTATGATTGATATCTTATCTCCAAATGACTTTAGAACCTTAAAATCGTTACCTTGAGCATCACAATGAAAGTAATCTATCTTATCGATACCGTACTCATTAATAAATGTATCCATCCTTATGACATCCACCTCAACTTCTTCCACAAATTTAATGGGAGTATTGTCCATACCAAATTGGGATAACTTGTATAAAGAGGAAGACGCAAATGAATCGGGTTTGCTTGCTATATTGAATATTGCCTTTCCATCGAAATCAGATACCGCCTTATTAATGACAATTACGTTATCATTATCTTTGAATCTATGTGTTAAGTATTCATATAACTCAGGCACTGGTTCAAAACACCAAACTTTTGAATTATTTATTCTAGAATATGTAAAAGTATCATCCCCATTAAATGCTCCAACCTCTATAATATTCATATTGGTCTAACTATTGAGTACATTTAACATAAATTTCTTTAGTTAACTTTACATCATATAACGCGTCATGTAACTGAGACTCATCAACTTCAATACCAAGAAATCTTGCCACGGTCATTAATTTAAAGTTCTCCATTTCGTGTCGCCTATCTTTTAAGTGATGTGAGGCAATAACTAATGCGTCAATACTATCGGCCCAAAAATATGAACCAAAGTATTTCTCACCACAGTCTTCGAACCAACGTCTGAAAAATGGGTCATCAAAGAACCGGTTGTTGAATCCAATAAGGTGGAACTTATCTCTATTGTTGAATTTACCAATATATCTTAATAACATGGTTTGAAGTTCATTGAATACCTCCATAGTGTCACGGTAGCCCTCAACATCCTTGCTTGTAATCCCTTGAGACTTAACAAGTTCAATAGCTCCACGGTTCCATACTACACCATTGATAGATATCTCATCACCAACCCAAGTATTGTGAGGAAACTGTGGTAGGTTCTTAGCTATTGGTCTAACCATATAGTTAAACTCTTCCATAACAACCCCATCTATTTCAATGAATCCTGAGATTTGACGGATAGATGATACCTTATAATCCACACCGGTGGTCTCAAGGTCATAGTACATAATTTTTGACATATTGTATTTTATTTAATTGTTATAGTTAAACATTGGGTGGTCTTCGTAAATTATATTTGCGGTAATGTCAAAACCCGTTTCTATGTGACGAAACATCATAAATTTATATGATTTATGAAGTCTTTCATCATAATGTTCCGGACTAACACCAATAAAATCGTACCCTCTAATATCATAATATGACGGTTCATTTGGTGTACTGTAATCAAAAAATTTAAACTCCCTAATCATCTATTCAGTTGTCTGCCAGCAGCAGACGGTGTTGTTAAATAATGTTCATAACTCATTCTTTCCAATTGATTAGTCTCTTGGATGAGATATTGAAAATGATTAGGTAACATTCGATTTACAATACAATAGTATCCTTGGTATGTGAAAGATGTACCAATGTCTAATCGGCATCTATCTTTAGAACGATTCTTTTGAAAAAACTTAAACTCTTTCATTGGTATTATTAATTCTACGTCTTAACTCACCTTCAAATACCCCTTTCCATTCTTGATGGGTTTTGCCAAGATATGGGTCAGGGATTACACCTTCTCCTTGGTTTAATATTACACAAATATTGAACATATGCTCAGGAGTCATCTCAGAAACTAATTTATATTCACCCATTGCGGTTCTCCAAAACAACGGTTCCGATTTTGTACCTTTAAAGAATTTGAATTGTTTCATATAATGTTTAATTCGTACTCCGTTCTATTAAAGTGTTCAACATATTGGTGTCTTGGGATTAAATATCCACTACTATCACTACCAGGGTCCCCACCCACACCAATCGGAAAGTTGTTCTCATTGATTAAGGTTCTTAATCTTGGTGTTGGTATTGTCCATATCTCTCTGAGGTAGTAGAAGTTATATAACCATATATCAGATGTTGTGGTTACAATACCCGATTGTTTACCCCACGATGTAAATTCGATAAATATGTTACCAGTGTCGGATTCTAAGGTGTGTGTTCTCTTAGTGATTGAACTATAGTATTCAGTTGGTGGTTTACATAAAACGTCCACCTTACACTCAAACTTTCTTAACTTATCACCGTATGAACATAACAAATCAAACTCTTTCAATACATTATCTTCCGGTCCGCCGATGTAAGTGTATCCAAGATGTTCAACATATTGTTTAGCTAACTCCTCACCTATCAATCCCGCAACCAAATCAACTTTAAACTTGAGTTGACTATTCATCACCTCGTCGTTCTCCTTTGATATGTTAAGATTCATTTTCATCCTCTTCTCTTTCGGCTTTAACTTCGAGATATGCTTCTAACATGGCATCGCGATGTTCGTGTAGGTCATTCATAACTTCGTAACGATATTCCTCATCATTTAACATATCCTCAAACTCAACCTCCTCATCGTAATCTTCGATATCGTCATAATCATCCGCATAAACAAATGCTCCCATTGGTTCCCACGATTCATCTTCATATGTCCCATAAACAATAACATCTTTATTAATTTGGGTAAGAACATATGATAATTGTTCAAGATATTTCGTGGGTACATTCCAAGCACTTTCAAGGACTAAATCTACCGTATCTGAATATTGTTTAAACTCTTCGGTTGACCAACATCCAAACTCAATACTTAACCATTTACTACCGACATTATCATTCATAAAGGCGATACCGTAAAAATTATCTGTATCGTTGAAATTTCTATCGTAAAGTTTATTAAAATGTGGGAGTAAATCCTTATCAGTAAACGATTCACTATCAGTTTGATACAACTCAACAAGTTTATTGTGAGCTTCTTTGTCAAGATTCTTAATCTTAACGTAGGTTGTCATTATATTAGCCATGTTAGTCTTCTTTAATTCCGTCTAAACGATACTCAACTTCATCTCTATATGATGTAACGTCTTGTTGGTGTTCAACACCATCACACTCATCCCATGGACAATCTTCAACCATCTGTAAAGCTTCTTCTTCAGTATCAGCTTCAACGTGTAGCGTCCATGCTTCCTCAACATAACGCTCTGCGATAATAATAAATTTTGGCATAACTTTAAATTTTAGATTTAATATAATTGATAATTTCTTTAGTTTGTTGGTTACTCTCGGTTAACTCGTTGATGTAATGTTCAAGATGATAAAAATTAACCATATTAGTGTAAATCTTATTCTTTTCCACAATAGTTCCATCAATGGTGGCGAAGACACAAATGTTTGATTTACCTGCGGATACTTCAATCTCATCAATTAAATCGTTATTAACTTGGAATGTTTTCAATGGTTTTGTTATTTGTTTTGACAAAGATAAAAAAGAAAATGATAATACCAAAAAATAAATTAACCTCTAAGTAATTTGAATGGTTTAATTTCTTTTACTACCGGTGTTCCATCCCCAATCGGACCATAGTCGGCAAAAGGACTATCTCTTAAATTTTCCACCTCAGACATTCCCCATCTATTTAACTCTCTTTCACGCATTTCATTTAACTGATGATGATAAATTAGACTGTCTTTAATTTTATTGAACTTTCTTCTGTAGTAAATTGAATATGGACTAAACCAATGAATAAAAGATAGGTGTATATAAACACCTTCTTTTAGTCGTATAGCTCCATCTGGAAAAAAAATTATTTCTTCACGGTCATAATTAAAGTAGATTAAATCTAATAGTTTACTATATTTGTAATCATCACGTTTAAATGATTCATATATTGGTTTATAGTATTTAAAGTCACTCCATAATGTAGCGTGGGTTGCTAATGTAAAAGTAAACAAAACAAGACCAACACTCATTTCCAATGCGATTAATGCTTCTCCCATATTATTTCCAATACCCAATATCTTTTTTAAAAAAATCTATGTTGTTGCGATTAAGATATCCTTGAATGATTAATTTTATCATTCCAAAATAACCCATCTTTTTGAATCGTCTATCATCTTGACCAATGTAATAACTTGCAATTCTAAACTTCTTCGGGTCATATTGTTTTGATAACCAATAGTCCTCACTATTATCCAAAGTCTCATCAAACCCACCAAGTTCATCAAACCTTTTCTTTGTTGTTAAGAAGTATGTACCGACAGCAAATGGTGTCTTTCTTGAAATGATTTTATTAATTAGATTGAATATCCAAAATGTAATCGTTGTTCTGATATCGTTACCAACCGATTTAACTTTACATGTCATCAAGTCAAGTTTATTCCAATCCAATTCATACATAGTATTATTAATGATGGCATCTTTGGTGAGAATAGTATCCGCATCCATAAATAAGATGTACGGTGTTTTAACCATTGAAGCTCCTTTGTTTCTACCATATGCAACTTTGCCACCTTGGATACGTTCAATCTTCAATGTGTCCTTGTACAGGTCAATCATGAAATCAATAAACTCGGTTGTCCCATCATCTGAATTGGCGTCAGCGATAATAATTCTGGTACCTCTAATGTTATGTTGACCATTGATATAGTGTATGGTTTTACCAATATAATCGAACTCATTCCGACATGGGATAACAATTGTAATGTTATTCTTTATAGCTAATGCACTCATATTTTCCTTTGTTATAAATTATGTATGTGTTATTTTCAACCCAGTCACCACAGTTTAAGTAACGAACTTCACCAATCATCTTATCTGCGGGTTGGTGAATATGTCCACAGATTACATTTGTACATCCTCGTTTCTCAGCTTGTCTAACTAATTCGTTTTCAAAATTGGTCATAAACTTAACCGCCTCTTTGACTTTATCCTTTAAAAATTTAGATAATGAACGTTTCATCCCCAAACTTTTTAGAAACCTGTCAACCACAATCGCGGTATCGTATCCAACAGAACCTAGTAAAGCTAACCATTTCATTTGGACAACCCCATCATATAAATCACCGTGAGTAATCAATGTGTTCTTCCAAACATATTCATTATGAAGTTCAATATTACCAAACCTAACCTCACCATATTCCCTAAGGAATTCATCATGGTTACCAGGAATATAAATTATCTTTGTCCCATTTTTAGATAACTTTAATAGTTTTTGAATTACCTTTGTGTGTGATTTAGGCCAATGGAAGTTACGTTTCAATAACCACCCATCAATGATGTCACCAACAAGAAATAATTTCTTAGGTT
>Ga0247723_1001950_pt1 | contig 11527 bp, 17 predicted proteins | sample MSEWelMarce5H_FC_FD_189079 | JGI IMG/M metagenome (GOLD analysis project Ga0247723, IMG submission 189079) | Subsurface sediment microbial communities from gas well in West Virginia, United States - MSEEL Well Study Marcellus 5H_FC | ecosystem: Environmental > Terrestrial > Deep subsurface >...
GTGTTTGATGTTGAACCGACTGACGGGGCTAGTGCGTTGAGGCTTTCCTCAATGTACACTCCCGGGCGTTGGTAAGTTGCCATTTGTATATCTCCTTAGGTTAGTTAAATGTGAGCCGTGTGTTATAGCGGTGTGTAGTCCGTTGGGATTTCGTTTGTTGTCTCGTTTATTTCAACGCTCTGGACAAGCTGAATTGCTTGCTCAGCATCTGAATGAGTTAGCTCACTTACGATTCGTACAATGAAGATGTTACGAAGTAGGCGCCTTCCCTCCTCAACAGAATCTCTTTTCAGAAACTCGTCAAGAAACATATGTCGATATGCGGTCTCAGTATCAAGCGCATTACGGACACCAATTCGTCCGTACTTGCTTGGTATCTTTCGCTGCATTAGCTGAAGAATCATGCTTCTGTCATGGCGTGGATGACGAGCATAAGTTGTAATCTGATAGACAAGGTCATAGGTCATTGGGAACTCGTAGCGGTAGACCTCACCAGAAGATGGAGCTCGTGTGCCTGCTTTATCCCTGTCGTAGATAACACCAGACATTTGGCGCTCTGGCGCTAAACGTACGTCCATTAGGTCAATAGTAATAAAAGGAAAAGTCTGATTACGAAGCTCGACGTCTGGAGTTCCATACCAAACTTGAACTGGGCGAGGTGTTGCTGTGCCACCGGCTTTTTCATCTACGACTGTAATGCCGCTAAGTAAAGTCTTTAGGGCAGCGTCTTCGGCTAGGATAAATGTCATACCGGCATGTACCCACTAAACATGAGTGCAGAGGTTGCCTTCGATACTTCTCGGGCAACTACAGAGTCAATGTACTCATCGACTTTACGTAAGAAGTGGGTTGGAGTCTTACCAATAGTCCCATACTCTAAGTCGTCAATTTGCTTATTGAGCTCTGGTGGCCAAGAAACGCCAATAGACTCTTCTGTAACTACTAAAGTAATTTTTTCTCGAACAGCTTGAGGCCAACCTGATTGGCGAAGCATGTTCTCAAACTCTGGGCGGATTTCTTTCTCCGCGATTACGAGTGCTTTACGAAGCGCTTTTTGTGTATCCACTAGCGGCCTCGAATAAAACGGCTAGCCAATATTGCATTGGCGGCGTCTATGAACCCCTTAAGATTGCTATCTACTTTGTTGGATGCCCCAGGAATGTTTTGCACAATAACTGTGTAAAACTGATTTGCCTGAGCCTTATCGACTTTTGAGTCAATAGGTCGGAAATTAGACATACTAAATCTCCTTTGAGTAAACGCAGAACTACTAGCAGGGGTAAAGCTTTGATTCCCGCATGGAATCTCTTCAATGATAAAGCAAAAGGCCCCCTTTCGGGGGCCTAAGCTCTACTTCTTTTTAATCTTTTTTACAATCTTCTTGTCCATTTTAGTGTCTTCTTCTTGGGACTTAGGCTTCTTATGCTTCTTGTCCATCGCTTCAAACTTCTTCTTTTGGTCCTTATCCAGGCCCTTAGTGGTCTTGGCGTCTTGCTTCTTATCGGACTTTGCTGTGTACTTCATTACTTCTTCTTTCCCATCTTCTTAGGGGCAGATTTGCTTTTTGCGTCTTTCTTATCAAACTTCTTATTAGCAGCCTTTACAGACTTCATGCCATGCTTGTTCTTTGGGTCTCCACAGCCACAGGTAGCGCACATTATTTTTTACCAGCCTTCTTTGTAGTAGGTTTTGCAACTTTCTTTTTCCCAGAACCTGCAGGTACGCAGTTCGGAACCTTTTTGCCGTTCTTCATCTTCATGCCTACTTGAACGTAGCCATCCCAACAAGGGTTAGCGCCTGAAGCCATTATTTCTCCTAAGCCTGTGCGTAAGCCAAGAACTGAGCATCATTGACAAGCTCGTCCGGCATCAATTGAATTAAGTCTACCGAAATAATAGTATGGCGTTCGGCTATCTGTCCCTGTTGCTGAGTCTTAATAGGACGATATACCTGGTTCTTCCAGACAACGCGGTACTTGTTAGCCAAATCAAGCGTGGACTTAACAACTCCTCTGTCATCGAAGAGGGAGGGGCTAGCTGCTCGTAGGTCATCTATGTTAAGAACTAGGCGCAAAGAGTCGGTGTTATAGAAACCGCGCTCATTAACCGCAGAACTTCCCTGGTTAATAATCGCCTTAACAACTTTGAGGATTGCGGGCCCTGTCCAAACACGACCAGTGCCAACAGGCTCTACATCATAAACTGGGTCTTTAAGAGAAGCCGCAGAGTTATACGCCCACCATTCAGCGGTAGTACCAGCAGGATTAGTTAAGTCAGCGGTTATGCCATCGGCAACTGCGTTTAACTCAAAGTCTGTGGTGAATCTTCCGCCTGGGGTATACGCTCTCATTCCTCTATTGTAGAGGGAGCTTCTTCTTTTAGAAGGGCAAGCTCAGCCATGTGAAAGGCTAAAGACGCCTCAACCGCAGCGACCGCTTCTTCAAATTTCTTGATGTCTTCTTCCTTGCCCTGTTGTTCGGCAAACTTAAGGTTGAGAACAATCTGATAGCCCTCTTGGGCTAGTTTTGCTACTCGTGCTCCAATGATTGAGCGCTTGCTTTCGTCATTTACTAGTGCGTCAATATGTGACATTTGGTTCTCCTTAACTAGATTCTGCCCCATCTTACCTTATTCCAAGCTCGTTCGTGGAAATAATACAAAAGTATTTTAGTTACTACCTCAACGCTAGAAATAGCCAAAGCAAAGGACAGTTTACGAGTAACAATAAAAGAAATTACAAATGTGTCTACCGTCCCCACTAAACGCCATGTAAAAGCCTTAATTAAAGACCGACGTTTACTTACCTTCATATACCCATCTCTTTACGTTTTTGCGTAGCGCTGATAGCTTGCGTTGCAGCATCTAACTCCACTTGTTCTATCTTGTACCCTACGTCTCTACCGTAGACAATGTTTGTAATGTTGGGGAACCTAATAACCATAGCATCTTTCATGGCTGGGTCCTTATCAATGTAGAACTTAACTTGCTCAAATGAGAGTGGGTCTTTCTCACTGGTTCCGTGGGTATTGCGTACCCCAAGAGCTACATTGTCGGTGCGCTTTCCCGCCTCGTTGTATAGGGCGTGATGCCCCTCATGCCAAGGCTGGTATCTACCAAGCATAAGAGTCGTTGGCTTCTTCCAATCGTGTAGCCCAGCGGTAGCAAGCACCATCTGTACTTCTTCTTCTACGGTGCAGTCGTTGCCTATGCGTAGCGTGTATTCAGTTGGGTCTTCCCACATTTTGTTTGTGTCGGTAAAGCGGCTTTCATCAATACGGTCTACCCAGACTAGATAATCGGGTTTACCAAAAGCCTTACGAGTTTCATAGGTTGGGCAAACAAAGTCGACAATAACTACACGTCCCTGGGAATGAAGTAGGCGAGCCAGCGCCCCCATACGGCGTGCCTGCTCAATTCGGTCTTCTGGGGTAAAGCCAAGGTCCTTGTTTAAATCAGCCCGTACTTCATCAGCGTTTAAATGAATAGCGTCTGTGTGCTCCAGTAAAGACTTTGCTAGTGTGGTTTTACCAGCGCCTGGAAGGCCAATTATTTGGATTATCATATATTTAGCCTACCATGTTAGGCTCTGGGTATGTTTAATAAATTGACTGCTAAAACAATCAAGTTTATTCCTGACAGCAAAGATGTTGAAAACTTTGTTGCTCCACCTAGACCAGCAAAATTAACGCTACCAGACTGGTACAAGAAAACAACCTCTTACTATGGAGGGAACCAGATTGAAGTTCCAGAGGACTTTTCTGAGCCAAAAACATTTAAGACTTGTATGCCGTTTTTAGACATAATGGGTGCAGGGTATGTTCAAGAAACGTGGGTAGACCTGTTTATTGAGCACGATGGAAAAGACTGGGTTCGGTACGCCACGCCAAATGGCCGTGTACAAATGGTTTCAATTAGAGACCAAAAACAGTTAGGAAAAATGCCACGGATGGACGGGCATGAGATGTTCTTTTTAAACTGGGCTCGTGTATGGAACCCTGTGCTTCCAAAAGGGTATAGCGCTATCTTTCAACATCCTGCTTATAGGAACGACCTACCGTTTACTAGCATTTCTGCAATCATAGATTCAGACCGGTATTACGCGGCAGGTAAAGTTGGGTTTTTTATTAAGGAGGGGTTTCAAGGGGTAATACCCGCAGGAACTCCCATGTATCAAATTATTCCATTTAAACGAGATAGCTGGAACTCAGAGGTAATTTCGCTAACGGGCGATGAGGTTCTACAACAAGATAAACAGGTGTTCAACACTCGGTACACGTTTTTGGGCGGTTACAAAAAGAACTACTGGAATAGAAAAGAGTTTAACTAATGGACGTTTATTGGTCCCCATACGTATTGCCTGAGGAATACGAGTACCACCAAAAGGCTTACTTTGAGCCTGAGCCTTTAATGCACTCCTTAACTCCAATGAGAAACCCAGATGCAGACCCTAAAAACTCTTGGTTTGCTTGTCCAGCAACTAAAGCCTCTATAACTAACACTTTTATTGTTAGAAACCCGCATCATTTAAACTTTAACTTTAATGACGACGGTACTTCCTACTACCCTAATGGGACTGACACAACGGGGTGGGCTAAGACAAGAACAGCGGCTTTAACTGGAGCGTTAACAATAGATATAGCTATGTCTGTAGTATTTTTTTCTTCTGAGTCACTAGAAGCAACAACAACTCCTCCGTATATGCACGCCCCAGAAAACTCATTATACGGTCATTACGTCCCTGGGACATACGACATTGGGTCATGGCTTAGACCAATTGATTTCTCATTTCAGCTGTGGCCTGGGATTAAGTCTTACGTAGCAGCTCAAGGAGAGCCTATGCTTTACGTAAAGTTTCATACAAAAGAAAAAGTAAACTTAATAAGATTTGATTTAAATAAAGAAATTTATGACATTGGCGCTCACTGTGTGGGCTATAAACAAGAAAAGCCTAAAACCCCACTAGTAGAGCTGTACAAAGGATTTGAAGAGCATAGGGCGTTCACCCTAGACCTTATAAAGAAAGCTAGTAGAAACCCTACTTAATACTTTCATAGACTTCAGCGTCCATATAGTTAAGCTCTAAAAGCCGTTCTTTTTCTTTTGCTGTCAAAGACTCATACAAGTTTTTAGACAGCTCAGAGGTGTACTCTGGTTTTTGTATGTGTGGCAGTAATGACGTGTCAACAGGGGTAACACCAGCTACGTCGTAAATTTTAAGGAGTATGTTATTGCATACCTCTTTAGACAAGTTTTCTGTTCTTATAGGCATATCAATTCTTGACAACCTTTGAAACAAAAGGTCTTTGTCTAATGCAATAGGGGTAGAGGGTGTCCCGTAAAACTCACCCGAGTCATCTAAAATAAATTGACTTTGGTAGTTAACAATACGTTTAGAGTCTAAAACGTCTGTTTCTAAAGCAGCAAACATTTTTTCTTTAGTGCATAGCTCTGCTCGGTGGTCAGTGTAGAAGTACACATAGTGACTAACTATTCTTTTTATAGGTTCTCTAAATAGACTAAAAATAAACATATCTGGATTATCTACAACAGGTTTCCAAGCGTTGTGCCCAAAAGCAAGATGTTGAGAAGGCATTATGTTTCTAGATGCCAAATCAGTCCTAAACACATTTACAACGTTTTCTGTAACGTATCTTCCACCAGTTTTTGGACAGTGTAAGAAATAGCTTTTACCCAATTGTGTGCCTATCTATTTAAGTAGTTGGAAGTATCCAAGTTCTATCTCCAGCGTCCCAAAATGCATCTTCTTGAGGCTTTGGCGGAATATAGTCTGTTTCTGTTACGGTCCAGTTAATACACACACCGTGGGGTGTTGCTTTTGTTACCTTTGGGTGATTAATCTCTTTTGTATCTGTAAGTGTTTGAACACCATACACCGCGCCAGGATGAGCTTCAAAAACAGCGTCAACTAGTTCAGACGAAGGTACGCCATCAAATTCAACTGCGTTAAGAACTGTATTTGTAGCATCTACAAGAGCAAGAACTATCATGTGACTACTCTATCAATTACTACAAAGCCGCCAACGCCATATTTCCCGGACTGCACCCAACTTCCGCCATTGCCGCCACAACCTCTGGCTGTATGGTCAGTTACGTTCAACCCGCCTCCACCTAAACCTGCACCGTATCCTAAAATTCCAGCATAGTTTCTGTGGTTTGCTGGGCCTTCACCAAATGTACCTTGACCTCCAGGCGGAATAAACGAGTTAGTTCCAGAGCCGTATCCAACTCCTAGTTGACCGCCTCCAGCAGGCGCGTTTACGCCAGTACCGTTTGAGCCCCAATAACCTCCAGAGCCCATACCGCCAGCACCATCGTTACCTGCACCTCCACCGCCAGAGCCACCATTTCCACCCGGACCGTTGTCAGAACTTCCGCCCCCACCGCCAGCAGATGCAATAGTTGTTCCACCAGTAGTTACTGTAGTTGTTCCGCCAGATTGTCCTGATTGGCCAGAACCAGTCGATGTTGTTGGAGCGCCGTTACCAATAGTTGCTGTGTAAGTTGTACCAGCAGTAAGGGTTGCAGTTGCTACGCTGTAATAGCCAGAACCACCACCACCACCGTATGAAGACCCACCTGCTCCTCCGCCGCCCACTACATACACTTTGTAAGATGCAGTTGCTGGCACAGTAAAAGTTGTTGTAGATAAATAGCCAGCAGTGTATGGACCTAGTTTTGAGGTTCCAAATCTACCTTGGGCTCCAAAAGAACCGCGTGCCGAAGCATTAATTGGCATTTGTACTCCTTAGAAGTTTAGTGATGCTGCTCCGTACACAAGCCATGCTCCACCTGATGTACGTTGCATTGTAAACGAGAATACGTCAATTTTACCAGCACCTGAAGTAGGTGTAGGAGCGGTTCCACCAGCCCATTTAATTGTCTGCCCTGACCCTCCAATTTGGAAAGTTGAAGGCAAGTAACCTGTTGAACCTTGAGTAACAAATACGTTAACGGTCATCATTCGTGAAACTGTTGTTGGAACGTTGGTTACGTTAAAAGTCATAGCCGCAGATGGGGCTGTCGCAATATAGTAAACGTTTCCAGCTGTCCAATCTAGAGTTGCTACGTTTGAAGACAGAGTTATGTCCGCAACAACTTCTGACACTTCTTGTAGTTGTACGTTACCTGTAAATGCTGCACCTGACAGGGCTGCGTATGAAGCAGCGGCTGCCTTAGCATCTAGCTGTGTTTGAATGTTAGAAGAAACGCCGTTTAGATAACCAATTTCTGTAGCGTCTACATCACCAATAACAGTAGTGCTTGGAAGCACAACGTTACCCGTAAATGTAGGTGAAGCAGATGGCGCTTTAGTATTAATCTGAGTTTGAATAGCGCTAGTTACGCCGTCAAGGTACTGAATTTCGGTGTTGCTTACTGAACCAATTTCAGCAGCTCCTACAAGAAGGCTTCCTAATGAAGCGCCCGCTTCTGCTAGGTTAACTGTGGTTGATGGCTTAGTGGTAGCATCTTTAAAGATTTTAAACACGCCGTCAGATGCGTCACGTATAGCTCCTGCAAATTTACGTTGTAAAGACACAACTGCTGAGCCAGTAGCACCAGCAATTGCTGTAGAAGTTACGTTAGCTGCAACCTTGTCATAAGTAAAAGTAGTTGTTGTAGGAACATCTTTTATAACATATGTACCATTGAAGGTGGCGTCGACAGTACTAACAACCACAATATCGTTAGCAGCAAAGCCGTGAGTTGTAGAGGTAGTGAGAGTAGCCACGTTAGAAGTAAGTGCCTTATTAGATACGGCCTTTGTAATAGGTGAAATTGAGGTTGCGTACTCAGCAATAAGACCAAGGTCTACAGAGTCTGTAATGTTGTTGTTACCTACAAATATTAACGGGTCTGATACCGCTAAGGTAGTAGTTTCAAGAGAAGAGCTTTCTCCACCAAAGGTAATTGAACCGTTGATGTTTACATCTCCTGTAATGCCTACGCCACCAGCAACAGTTAAAGCTCCAGTAGTAGGGCTAGTTGACGGAGTAGCAATTTCAATATGAATATTCTCATCTGGAGTAATAGTCATTTGACTATTGTCAGAAGATAAACCTCCGGCGGCAAAAATAATCTTGTTTTGTGAGCCAGTATCTCCTGTAGCAAATACTAAGTTTCCTTGGTCAGCTCCGCCAGCAGCGCCAACCATAAAGATGTAGCCGTCGCCTTTGCCAGTGATTGTAAATCCAGCGTCAGCAAAGTTAGAGGAGGTGATACCCATATCAATGTAACCATCGGTATCAGAGCCATTGTTTGAATAAGCAATAAAATCTGTAGAGGCATCAACGTGTGAGCTAGAGTTCTTAAAGGCAATTTGGGCAAAATCGTTAGCGGTAACGTTAAAGACCGCTACAGGATTAGTAAGCGCTGCTGCTGAAGAAAACCCAGCGGCTCCGCTACCTACGTATAGGATTCCACTAAGAGAGGCATCAACGAAGGTGCCACCGCTAGATTCGGCGTTTGCTAGGGCTTCAATAGCCTTTGAAACATAGACAAGGTCTTTAGCGTTAAATAAAGACGCGGCTAGCGATGAGGCTATTTCCGTCTTAACTAAGCCAATTTCTGTGGTTAATGCCATTTGTGGGGTCTCCTTAGTTTTTTATTATACGCCTAGGTTGAGCTGTAAATCGTCTATATCAGCTCTAACTTCAACAATATCTGCTTGAACAACTGTCATGTCATCCTGTGATGCGGGAAAAAATGAGATAAGTCGATTGTTTAGATATCCTGGCATGTTATCTCCTTAGATAATTTGTTCATTAGCTAGTAGTGGTGCGTTACTTGGATATGAATAGTCTCCCCAAATTACACGGACCGCTCCACCACCAGCAAACTCCCAGTAAGTTCCTCCAACACCAAATTTTTCAGTATTTAAACCATTTGAACCATCTGCACCAGAACCTACGCCACTTGCGCCTTCGCCATAAATTCCTGTTCCACCAGCAGTTGGGATTCCTGGCTCTCCTGAACCTCCAGCGCCTCCGCCACCTGAGCCGTCTGTTCTAGAACGGTCGTCTCCTCCACCATTTCCACCGTTTCCAGAGTAACCACCTGTACCGCCGCATCCACCGTCTCTTCCGTCTGAGAAACCTGAACCGCCAGCTCCACCATTTCCACCACCTCGTGAAGTTCCACCAGAAACCGAATATGTTCCTGGGCTTCCTCCAGCGCCACCATTAGGCTGTGATTCTCCACCGCCACCTGCACTAATAAAAGAACCAAATGTTCCTGCTTGACCATTTGACCCTGGAGTTCCTCCATCACGACGAGGTGGAACGTAAACACTTATAGTTTGACCTGGGGTTACAGATATTCCTGAAACCCAACCAAGAGCTCCACCGCCTCCACCAGATTCTCCACCGCCGGGTCCAGATTTACCCCCAGAACCAATTGCCATTGCAGAAATTAAGTTAACACCTGCAGGTACTGTAAAAGTGTACGAACCAGAAGTTTTATATGAAATAGCTCCGCTAGGACCACCTCCAGCAGACGCAGTGTTTCCAAGCAACAGTGGCATATTACGCCGCCAAGTTACCGATAAGAAGGAATACGTTAGAGGCGGTTACAATGATTTGAGCAGAGGCCCACTGACCGTTTAACTTTAGCTTGTTTCCGTTAGAGTTTAAAGTTCCGCTTGAAGCAATAGTAATTTGGCCAGAACCAGTTTGAACAATAGTTAACACAGTTCCTACGGCAAATGTACCTGTTGGAATTGTTACTGTTCCTGCGGTAGAGCCGTTAGAGGCCAAGATAATCTTGTCTTTGTCAGTTGCTTGCAGTGTATAGGCATTAGATGAAAATGTCGGGGTTGTAGTTGTTTGAAGAAGTGGTGCGTAAGAAGCTACCGCAGTATTAATATCACCGGTTGTAGCAAGAGTACCGTTAGCTGAAGGGAACGTGAGTGTAGCTGACCCTGATACTACGCTTGAAGGCAAAGTAACTGTGCCAGTAAGTGTTGGGTTAGCAGAAGGTGCTTTAGCGTTTAACTGAGTCTGAATAGATGAAGATACTCCATCAAGATATCCAATCTCTGTAGCAGATACATCACCAACAGTAAGAGAAGAAGCTGTTAAAGCACCTACCCGCATATCTGCGTAAGCAAGCCCTGCTTCTGAAAAGTTAATTGTAGATGTAGGCTTGGTAGTTGCGTCCTTGAATGCCTTGATAACACCGTCAGATGCATCACGAACAATACCTGCAAATTTTTGTACACCTTCAATGGTGCAACCTCCGCTTGATGCGGTAGATACAACGTTAGATGCAGTTTTTGCAAAACTAAACGTAGTAGAGGTCACGCTTGTGAGAATGTAAGTGCCGTCAAATGGTGCGCCTACTGAAAAAACGGATACCTTATTTCCAACAGCGTATCCATGTGCTGTAGTTGTTGTAAGGGTTGCTACGTTTGATGTAAGAGCTTTATTAGAGATGCTTAAAAAGTCTCCAGAGACAGGACCTATGTATTCTCCTACAAGACCTAAGTCTGATGTATCTGCGGCGTTATCTTTACCAACAAATACAAGTGGGTCTGTTACAGAAAGATTTGCAGTTTCTACAGTAGTGCCTGCACCACCGAATGTAATCGTACCTTGAATATCAACGTCACCATCGATATTTAAGTCTCCTTGAATACCTACGCCACCAACTACTGTTAGTGCCCCAGTTGTAGACGAAGTTGAGGGGGTATCAATTTCAATATGGACGTTGACATCTGGAGTAATCTCCATCTGTGTGGTTCCAGAAGAGTAACCACCAGCGGCAAATATAATCTTGTTATCTGTTCCGTTATCGCCTGTAGCAATAACTAGGTTACCCGCACCTGTGGTTCCAACAGGGGCTGACATAAAGATGTAGCCGTCGTGGGCGCCTGTAATTCCGTAGGTAGCAGAGTTAAATGTTGCACCCGTGATACCCATGTCAATCCAACCAGCGCCATCAACGCCGTTATTTGCGTAAGCAATAATGTCAGTTGAGGATGAAGATGAAGCATTATGAACAGCCAGCTGACCAAATGAGTCGTTAGCACTTGTCATATTAATTACAGCAGGTGCGCTTGTAAGTCCCGCAGAAGTATTAAACGCTGAAGCGCCAGTTCCTACGTATAGAAGGGTTGGAGATAGAGAAGCAAAAGTAGGAGAGTTTGTCCAAGAGGCTACAGAGCCATTGGTGGTCAATACCTTGTTGGCGTTGTCTGCTTGAGTAGGAAGAGCATTAAGAAGCTGAGCTGCTGGAACTTGTATGTTTGCATCAAGGGAAGCCACGCCGTTAGCAAGTCCTTTTACGGCAAGGGTCTCTACGGCATTAGATACCTCAATAGCATCTTTTACAGCTTTGGTAAGAAGTAGGTAGTCCTGAGCGCTTAATGACACATTTGCTGTATTAAGCTTGTTCTGCAACGCCGTATTGAACGTTGTCATAGTAAAGGTTGTCATAAGGGCTCCTAAGGTCTTCTTGTATTATAGATTAACAAGCGAATAAGTTAAGGCTGTATTGGCGATATCTAATAC
>Ga0247723_1001951_pt1 | contig 11526 bp, 26 predicted proteins | sample MSEWelMarce5H_FC_FD_189079 | JGI IMG/M metagenome (GOLD analysis project Ga0247723, IMG submission 189079) | Subsurface sediment microbial communities from gas well in West Virginia, United States - MSEEL Well Study Marcellus 5H_FC | ecosystem: Environmental > Terrestrial > Deep subsurface >...
GGTCAGCTCAGTGATCGGCAGTTGACGGCACAGGAGGCAATCAAAGAAGCACTTCTGAACTGGGAAGTGGAACAGGTTCCGGTCTATCACCGTAATCCAGTGGACGAAGAACTGATGGAAGTTCCTGATCAGTTTCTCGTTCGCCGCACGGATAATTATAATCCGCTGGCTATTATGAGTGCTCGTTACACTCCGATTCAGAATCTCGAAGCATTCAGTTTCTTCGACGAGATCATTGGATCTGGACGTGCATGTTGGGACACTGCCGGTTCTTTGCAAGGCGGGCGTAAGGTGTTCATGCAGGCTGAGTTGGAAGGGAGTCTCTTCCTTGATTCTAATCCAGATGACAAGACGGTGAAGAAAGTTTTGTTCTTTACAAGTCACGATGGATCAAAGGCACTTACCGGAATGATTACTCCGATTCGTGTAGTTTGCCAAAATACTTTGAATATGGCTCTATCAAACCACTCGAATTGCTTCAAGATTTATCATCGTAAAAACTATTCCGAAAAGAAGAACGAAGCAGCAAAGGTTCTCGGATTCGCAAATGCATTCTATGATGACCTTCAGCTTGTGATGAATAAGCTTGCAGCAGAAGAAGTTACGAAGACTTATGTCGAAGGATTCGTGAATGCTCTAGTTCCCGCTGAGTTGAATCCAGAAACTGGACGTATCTCCACTCGCACCAGCAATCGTCGTAACGATATCGCAAGTTTGTTTACCTCTGGCAAGGGTAACAACGGCAAGACAAAGTGGGATCTGTTCAATGCGGTTACCGAATTCGTCGATCACCATCAAGGTGGACGGCTCACAGAATCCCGCAAAAACCGTTCAGAAGAAGGAGTTTCCATCGAAGCAGAAGCTCGATTTGAACGTGCAATTCTTGGAGCAGGTGCTCGCATGAAGCAGCAGGCAATGGATTTGCTTCTGAACTAAATCCCCCACAATTAAAGAGAAGGCTTCTATAAAACGAAGCCTTCTCTTTAAACCAAAACTTAACTTAATCTTAAACTAAACTAAACTTAATAATAATTATGAATACTATCACTAACCTCGAAATCGAACAGACTCATAACTATAAGATCGGATATCATTCCGCAATGGACGAAGTTCGTCACATTGTCGAAGTTCTAATGCGCGAGCAAGATAAGACCGAATTGGGAGTTGCAATCGCAGGAACACTGAATAAGGTGGCTAATCGTGTGAAGGCACTCGAAGTGGAGCAGGGCTAAATTCAACATGAAAGAAAAAGAAAAGAAAGAAGTCTTAACACTTGAAGAAGCTACCAACTATCTTAAAAAGATAGGAGAATGGGAAACTGCATGGAAGTTTGACAGGGAAACTATCATCAAGTGGGCGGAATTTCTTAAGAACAAAAACGCAAAATAAAGATGACAAAATATATTTTGTTTGGTAGTTTGATTACGGTGACCGCACTGTTGGCAGTGCAAGAAAAAACCGTAGTAAAAAATAAACCAGAATATCCTAAAGTTATTCTAAACTCGCCAGATTCTTCGCAAAGAATTATGACAGAATGTCCTAGGAGTCTTCCAAGGATTTATGAATCTGCTTTTGCAGAAGACGGTCAAACTCCAGAAATGGCAAGGCACTGCCAAAAATGCAGCATTGGAGTATATTCTCTACACGAGAATGAACAAGTGAAAAAGTGTACTTGGTGCGGAGATAAAGACAAGTCAGAGTAAAGAAAAAAAGATCCAGAGAATCCCGAAAATAAAACTAAAGGATTCTCTGGATCTTCCGATATATAGGTAGCACGAAGAACTATTATGAGAACAGAGACCCCAAAAACCTTGAACGAACTGGTCGCAAAAACTCTTGCCACCGAATTGCTGGATCAGTACAATCTGTCAGATAAAGGCTGGAAGTTTTATTTCAACGACAACCGTTCAAGACTTGGAGTTTGTAAGGAATACGAAAAAAGTATCGAACTGTCTATCTGGCACTGTAACAACAGTCCGTTCGCAGAAGTAAAAAATATATTGCTACACGAAATCGCCCATGCTATTGTGGGATGCCGTCACCAGCACAACAGTGTTTGGAGAAATAAAGCAATACAAATCGGATGCACAGGAGATCGTTGTGGAGTTATGAATGCCCCACACAAGTTCACCGGAACCTGTCCGAATTGTGGAAAAACTTTCAAGAAAAACAAAAGACAAAACATTGCGTGCGGTAATTGTTGTAAACGAATGAACGGTGGAAAATACTCAAGAGACTTTCAGTTGATCTGGAATAGAAATTAATATGAAATACGAACACAAACTTCTGGTGATTCCAGATATTCATACACATTATAATAAAGCAGAACGAATTATTCGTAAGTTTGAGAAGACACATAAGTTTATATTTCTTGGTGATTACTTCGATCAGTTTGGTGATACACCAGAAACAAATGGTGATACCGCTGAGTGGCTACAGCAGACGATGAATGAACATCCCGATTGGGTATACCTCGCCGGAAACCATTGCGTCCACTATCATCCAAACTTTAGTATCATGTGTAGCGGATTCTCTTCTCCTAAGAAGATTAGTATCAACGAAGTCTTGACAATAGAGGATTGGAATAAACTTAAATATTTTCATTTTGAGAATGGACATTGGTTTTCTCATGCTGGTATTACCAAGTACTGGTTTCAGCATCCGATGAAAGACGGATTGCAAATTGATAATGTCCAGAAAATTATTGACGAATCCATTATTAAACTAAAAAGTGGTGACCATGAGAATGCGATTTGGGCCGCTTCATATCGAAGAGGTGGAAGCAGTCCGGTTGGATCAATTACATGGCAGGATTGGAATGATCTTGAACTTCTTCCCGAAATCAGGCAGGTAGTAGGACACACCCCAATTTCAAGGATTATTACAATTTCTGACGATAACACAAAATCTTCGATCACAAATGTTGACACAAGTGCCGGAAGCGTGTACATGCATCAGGTCTTAGAAATTGACGAGAACGGAAAGCGCAACATCATCGACACACATTTAATTTAAAAAAATCCCTAAACTCTTCCCAGAATCTGCCGATATAATACTACCGTTAGTTACACCAAAAAACCATGACAACCTACATCATCTCCAACGATCTCGACACTCGCGAACAATACACATTCACTTCTGAAAATGAATTGGATAATCCGTTTGAAGTTGCATTGAACAGACTCGGATATCATTTGAATCACAACACAGATGACGGTAATGTACATGAATATGTATTGATTGAAAACGAATCTGGAAAGTCATCTTTTCAATTCATGGAATATATGTACTATCGTGCTTGTTTCGAAGCACTCAGCGAACTTGGATATTCCTGTGAAAAAGAAGAAGATTATTTCGAAATTGAAAATGCCAAGTTTATCGAAGCAACTAACATCGTTCCATTCGAACTGTAAGAATGCTTGAAAAATATATTCAGTTATGCAACGATCTATTTCAAAAATATAAGTTGCATAACTGGAAATGTACAGTAAACAAAGACCATAACGAATGGTCAGGTATTTGTAGACATTCCTCTAAAACAATAGAACTGTCTTATTATCTTTCTAGGTGCGGTCATGAATATATTCTTGACACAATATTACACGAAGTAGCTCATGCTATTGTTGGATACGAACAAAAACACGGATCAACTTGGCGGAAAGTTGCAAGAGAAATCGGTTGTTCCGGTGAAATTCACGGAGCCAAAATAACAGAAAAATATCTGGCAATTTGCGGAAACTGTGGATATCATCACACACGATCTGAGTTACCATTTAACAATAAACTTTCTTGCGTTTTTTGTTGCGAGAAATATTCAAACGGTCTATACGATTCAAAATTTCAGTTAAACTACAAAACATACACAAACACATAATATGAATAAAACCACCAACCATCCAATCAACAATTTCTTTCAGTCATTGCCGATGCCAATGGATATTTTTAATCGTCATGAAAATAAGTCTCCATATTCATGGCTGATTAGTGATACACCAAAGAGTCGCTTGGCGGAAATCACTCCACAACTTGGCGAAGAACTTCTCAGTCGAAATATTGCGAATCGTAAGGTTAGCATTGGCGAAGTCGCGAAGCTTCGAGAAGAAATTCGGCGGGGCAACTTCATGACTACTGGTCAAGGACTGAGTGTCAATACACAAGGAATTCTTATAGATGGACAACACCGCCTTCTTGCTCTCAGATCTGAAGGTTGGCCGAATGTCAAGATGTTTGTAATGACTGGTATTGCAGAAGAAGCCAAGATGTATTTCGATCAACATCGTGTTCGGCGCGAAAAAGATATCTTCGACATCGAATATCCTTCTGCAAAAGTCAAGACACGTTTCTTTTCTGTATTGAATTACATTATTCAATATAATAATAAGTGGGCACGAACTGGGCGGACAAAGCTTGTCAACTCAGAAAAGAAAGAAATGATTCCGATCTATAAGAATGAAATTGACAATGTAGTAGACGTAGGATCTCCCAAGGCATTCTTTGCTTCTCCGCATTATGCTGGGTTTGTGGTAGTTGCACACGAAACTGGTCGCCTATCGGAAGTTTGTGATTTCGTCAGGCAAGTGGCTGAAGGAATTAATCTTACAGATGAAATGCCAGCATATCACCTTCGTAACTTTGTCGCTATGCAACGTGGTGGAACTGGTAGTAACATCCACCAAGAGAGGATGATGAAGGCGATTGCAGCTACCCGCGCCTTCCTCGACAAGAAGCCAATGAAGCTTCTCAGGGCTTCTTACAATATCTAATTGGTTGGTGTACTGGAACTTACGAGGGAAGTGAAAATAAAATCACTTCCCTCGTAAGAAATTCCTAAAGTTCCTCCCAGAACTACCGACTTATATGTACGCCAGTAAAGCGTGTGCTATACTGGTAGCAGCAGAAGAAAACAAACCGATACACAACATGACCACAAAAAACGAAACAATCTTGATTGAATGGAACAACACACTTTTCAGCGAAAATATCTTCGCATGGTTCGAATTTGGCATGGTTCCTGTTTTCAGCGACAAGCTGGAAGATTTGATGCTTCCTGAAGATCGGACGTTTGAACTGCACGATAGTGGTTCTTATGAAATCTTCGCTTATGATTCAGAATGTGAAGAGTATCTCTATACCGGAAGGCTTTTCACTCCGAAAGATAAACCGCTTGTAGACTAAAAATTCTACTAAAGTTCCCCCCAGAACTGCCGATTACTTAGTACAACGAAGAAATCTATTATGAACAAAGAAGAATGTCTCACCCTACTCAATAAAATCAAATCTGAAATTTCCATCCATCACTGGGAAGCACAGGTGGAAGAAAGCACTTTTCTTATAGATCATGCAGATATGAAGTCATATCTGACAGACTTCAATCTTCCAGAAGCAGAAATGGCTAAAGATTTCTGTATAAGTCTTCCTAAAGATTGGATGGAAGATGTCGATCCCGAATCTGTGGATTATCTGGAAGTGGCTGAGAAGTACGAAGATGTATATTACTATCTTCTTTCAGAAGCAAGCCGCGAAGTCGAGGCACTGAACATGATCGATGCCCGAGATGAAAGAAATCGTCATCGTGAATATATCAGACTTGTCACTGGAATCTAGCTGCAACATTTATGAAAATCCTTGCTATTCTCTTATTGTTTCCCATACTTGCTGAAGCTTCGTACACTCAGATTGGAGTGGCTTCTTGGTACGGCAGTGAAAATACACGGTCAGCTACCGGAAAACGTTTGACTCGTCATCTGCCAGCGGTAGCGCACAAAACCCTTCCTATGGGCACCAAAGTGAAGATCACCTCTCACCGTACCAAAAAATCAGTTGTGGCAGTCGTAGAGGATCGTGGACCTTACACGAAGGGACGTATCGTCGATCTAAATTTGATCGCCGCCCGCACTCTTGGAATCACGCAGTCAGGAATCACAAAAGTAACTTTGGAAAAAATTAACTAAAGCTCGTCGCAGAATCTGCCGATATATCTGTAGTCAGAGAAACATCCAACCAACTAAAATTATGAGCGAAAAATACAAAGCCTCCTATTACCGCACTTCTCAATACTCCTCTTACGAAGAGGCATTCAAAAACGGCGGAGTGAACTATTGGGAAGAAACGTATGGATACACTTCCACTATGGACAGCTTCACGAATGTTAGGAATGTTATTGACTGCTACGATCCAGAACTGAAGAAAGAGTTTCGGTTCATTTGGAACATCGACGGAGTGAATTATCCCGAATGTTCATTCAGTGAATCATACGATCTTCTGGATCGTAGTTATGATTATTTCAAGAACGAAAATCAAAATAAATAACTTAATCTCTTACTTTTTTATATTGTGTGAGCTGACGAATATCGTTGATTTTTCCTTTTGCTTGTTCTAATTTATTGATAGCTTCTTGACGATCTTCGTCATTTCTGGCATCATATATTTTACCAAGTCTCTCAGGAAGCTCAGGCGTTCCATGTTCTAACTTCTTGCGTTTACTTTCTTTTCTTCTTTTTTCTTTCATATCACGAACGTGCTCTTTTCCTCTTCTTTCAAACTCCGCCATGAATTCTGCAAATGTTTTGTCCATTGAAATTATTTAGATATTTTATGAGAGATTTTATTTTCGAATACATCATTGTTTTTATTATGTTGATTTGTGCTGTACTGTTAGGATATAGCTTAGGAATAATCCACGAACAACAAGAAGCAGTAAACCATAACGTTGCTACATGGACCGTAGATAAAAATGCGAACATAGGATTTCGTTATCTTGATATTTCTTTTAACTAAACAAAATGCAAGATAATATTAACATGAAAGAGTACAGTGAAAAGCTTCAGCAAGTAGAGGCTGGAGTTATCACAGAAGACGATTGGAAAGAATATTGTAGGAATTTACTTGAACAAGTCTTGGAAGATGCTAAAGATGTGATGTACCGAATTAAAGAATTAGGAGATTAAAATGAAAAACGAAAACAATAACGAATGTTCTTGCGGCAGCGGTGAAATTGCATATCCTATCTATGACGGCTATGGAATTTATCTGAGTAAGGTTTGTAGTGAGTGTGAATCAAGAGTCGTTTCTCGCTTTCGAAAAGATATTTTCGAAGCATACGAGTGCGACGAGCCGATTGATGACGGAGATTATTAATAAATAAATCTATATGATAGACATTAGTTTATTAGATTTATGTTATAATTCTTATGCTGAATATCTGATAGAATCGGTTTCTCCTGATAGAATTATTGATTATAGCAATTCTCGCGGTTCTGGTAGTATTATAAGAAATGCAGGAAGAAAAGAACGTGACACAATGGTGGGAGAAGATAATGACATAGGATTTATCATACATATTCCTTCTAAGAATGTTTACTTTTTTAATAGAGATTTGTTATTTCATGCTGCCGCTGGATTTAGAATTGGTTTGGATGTGGATGGAGATATAGTTTACGATTGCATTTGTGGATATTATGATGGTGTTTCTCCTTCAGCTAATTTAGATGCCAGAAATATATCACGAATTCGTATTTCTAATATTTCATCTGATGATAATTTGATTAAGCCAGAAACTTTAGATGTTATGATTCAGGCTTTTGAAAAAGCACTGATGCGTCCAGCATTATCGGACATTGGAATTTTTAGAAAAGGTGATGCGGCTGGAATTTTCCGTAGTAGAAATAGATTTGCCTTTCGTGGCGGCGAAGACGATTAAAAAAAACTAAACTTCCTTCAGATTTTGCCGACTAATAGGTATGACGAAATCACAGGCAGAGTACAACAGAGCGACAACGATGAAGATGGATTTTTCTTCGTACACATATGATCCGAAAAAAGTCCTAAAGGAACTCGTAGAAGAATGGTGCGATGCTGACATGGGCGATGCATTCGTTCCTCTCGACTAAAAAAACTGCTAAAGTTCCTCCCAGAACTGCCGATTAATAAGTACAGTAGAAAATTCTTAGCCAAAAACACTATGCCATTCTTTCACTTTGACCAAAATAATTCCGGCGGTTCTTACGATGCAAACGAAAATGTAGCACCTATCGTTGTTATCGAAGCTGTTGATGCTGATGCTGCTAACGATAAGGCGGAAAAACTTGGAATTTACTTCAATGGAGTCTCCGATGAGAGGGACTGCGAATGCTGCGGAGATCGTTGGTATGCGGTCGAAGATTACGATGCCGAGGATAAACCTGATGAGCGGCTCATCCTCCAGCATGAGTCATGGAAAAAGCAGGGAAGTCCATACGCTCAAGTTCACTTTGCGGACGGACGTAAACTCTCTTATAGCTAAAAAGTTTTGGAAAAACACTAAAGTTCCTCCCAGAACTGCCGATATATAGGTACAGTAGAGAAACCATCAACCACTAACGACTATGACCAAACTCATTAATTTCTGGACAAATCCTGTGAACGGCTGCCAAGAAGTAAAAGTAGGAGATCTTATCCGTCCTTCTAATATTTCCAACATCGAGATTCCTGATAATCCTTCTTGCATTATCGAGGCTATCGACACCGAAAATTTAACGGTAACTCTGCGTCTGAATAAACGAGCAGAAACTGGATTTGGTGTTGACATGACTACCACCCCGATTATCATCACGAAAGATCAGCTTTTGGAGAACTACGGTTTTTTCTCCAAACTTTAAAAATTCTCCTAAAGTTCCCCCCAGAACTGCCGATATATAGGTACAGCAGAGAAACAGAAACAGAAGGAAACAAAATGAAGACCACTAAAATCAAAGGATACAAAGTTGAATTCACGATCAACGACGATGCTTCGAACTGCTACATCGAGAAGGGAAAGTTTTTCTCAAGCCTAGCAGTAGCAATGGATCTTGGAATTCTCGAAGACCGAGAAGGCAAGGAGCATAAAATCTCCGAATGTGTTGTCGATGAAATTTATGAATGGGCCTTGGCCCAAGGATACTAAAAATAAAAAATTCTCCTAAAGTTCCCCCCAGAACTGCCGATATATAGGTACAGCAGAGAAACAGAAACACAACCAACCGAAAATGAAAATGAACACGATCATCCTCAACGCAGACGACGCAGCTAATAATTATCTCACCAATATGATGGATCTAATTAACGGCGATTTGAAGTACAACACTGTGCTGGACACAGCAGAATCGCTCGCAGACCTTGGAAGGGATCTCAGAGAGTTACTCTCTGCTGTTCCTACTGTGGCTTTTAATGCCTTCCGCGACCAGTTCCGCTCTGGTTCTACTATGTGCTTTGTTTCGGAAGAAGACGGAAGGAATTTGGAAACTTGGAATGATAGAAACGAAGAGTTTCAAATTGCAATCTTCCGCAATGACGGTCAACCTGTTGGACTCTATGGCAAAGACGTTCTTTCTTGGTAATCATATGATCAATATTCTTTTTACAGCAGCACTTTTCTTTTTATTTTGGTTGTTTTTCGGATCGCATCTCTATATGATCGGAATTGTAGCCACCGGAGTCGTCCTAGGAAATTTCATCTACCACAAACTCATTCATTAAAATGAAAGAAATCGAACCACAGATCACTTATCTCATTGGATATATCGTAAATGATGAATTCTATTCTTCACACGATGCGAAAACAAAACAAGATGCAATAGAAACTCGTGATGTTCTAGAAAAAAATCGTAAAGACGCAAAGCCAAAAGTTAGTGACGAACCATACACAATCTTTGTCAAGAAAACAACATACACAGAACTAATCTAATTATGAACATCGAATACAAAAACGGAAGAATCGTAAGCAAGCAAGTGGATTTCGACGGAGAAACTGAAGACGGTAGGACATTCACAATCGATGCCAACTGGAACGATTGGGATGGCTGGAGCGTGGACGGCATCTCTTGGGACGACGAAGAGGGCTCTCCAGAGGAAGAAGAGGAAATCAAGGAAAAGTTCTTGGCAGACATGAACTAATCATACACAATCTATGAACGCTACACTGTGTGAGTGTAGCGTTCTCGTTTAGTGTAGGATCAGAAATAATCGTTCGTTTTTTTTTACAAAAAAGTCTAAACCTTTTCCAGATTCTGCCGATTACTAAGTAGCAGTACGACAACAACCAACGTAACCAAAAATCATGAGAACCCACACAAATCACACCGGCGACAATCCAGACACAGATTCGGTCAATCAGCATATTGCTGAACAGTTATTGAACGGAAAGTGTCTCAAAGGGCATGGTAAGGTTCAGCACGGAATGAACGGAAAAGATGCTGATCTTGATCCAGCAGGTCAGTGTGTGATCGAAGAGATCAATATAATTGATCCAGTCAAATCAGAAACGATGTTTATCGAATTACATATTGCTCGATATGCCAACATCTGTACACCAACTGATGACGACGAACAGAGAGAAGAAGTTCTTCAACAGTGTGCTGAAAATATCGTTTTTGGTGCCACTGAATACAGTGGAGAATGGACTGGTAGCGACTATTGGTGCTATTCGTTCCAAGAAGTAATTCGGGTTCCTCTACTTGTAGCAGAATACGAAAACCCAGACTTTGTTATTTTAGCAGACAGATGCGCAGATGCTGTGTATAATTCTCCAGAAGGTAAAAATTTCGAACAGTTCGCTATTGATCTGAATAAGCAAATAGACAATTTGTATAATTTATCTGACGAAGATTTGGGTTTGAAAAACTCCTAACGTTATCCATAATATTAAAATGAATAAGATTTACTAAATAATCCTTATGAATGACGAGCAACTTATCTGGGAAAGTTATCATAAATCTGTTTTAACCGAAGCTAAGATAGAGATCATGTATTATAACGAAGACAGTGATGATTATGATCCTTGGGAAGTTGTATCTAAAGTAGAACAGGTATTCAATAGATCAGGCATTCGTCCTAGTAGATATAAGAACATAAGTTTCTTTGCAATGATTGGAGAAGAAGTAATAGGCGCAACATATAGTAGCACCAGAGTAGACAGTGCAGAAGAATTTGGAGGCCCAGAAGACGAAAGAGTACTAATATATGAATTCGATATTGCTGTAGATCCTAAGCATCAAGGGGGGACTACTGGTTATCTATTGACTGATGCTTGTGTGGATGATGCTAGTAATATGCGTGATGATATGACTACAATCATGTACAATAGAGTAATCAATCCCAAGATGGCACAGATGCTCGAAAGGTTGTTTAAGTTCGAATATCTACACGAAGACGATCCAGAAAAGAAAGATGGATACAGTTCTATTATGGTGAAGTATCTATAAATGCTCCACATAAGAAGCAAAAAAGATGAAAATAAGTTCTTTTTGCTTTTAATTCGAAGGAGTATAGTCTACAAAGAAGTCGATCTGAATACTTACAGCTTGTCCGTTAACGATTAAGATTATAAATATTATTTATGAAATTTGATACACTTGTAAACAATCTCCTAAACGAGAATCATTCACCAAAACTGATTCTCATTCGTGGTGTTTCTGGTTCTGGTAAAACTACCTATGCCAAGAAGCTTATGAAAGAAGATCCCAGCCTTTCGCATTACGAGGCTGATATGTACTTCTACAAGAATGGTAAGTA
>Ga0247723_1001952_pt1 | contig 11512 bp, 22 predicted proteins | sample MSEWelMarce5H_FC_FD_189079 | JGI IMG/M metagenome (GOLD analysis project Ga0247723, IMG submission 189079) | Subsurface sediment microbial communities from gas well in West Virginia, United States - MSEEL Well Study Marcellus 5H_FC | ecosystem: Environmental > Terrestrial > Deep subsurface >...
AAATAAATGCCTCAAGTAAATCGTATTTCTCGCGGTGAAGTTTCAGTTGGTGCTATTCAAGGTTCAACTGGCGACATGGTGTATGGACTAGATTTTGGTACAGCATCAGTAGACCCTGCTTCAATCGCAGCAACAACTCGTAGTTCAGTTACTTTCACCCTCACAGGTGCCAAGACAACTGACATCATTATCGTAAACCCACCATCAGACCTAAATGATGATTTGATTTTCTGTGGAGCGGCTGTCTCAGCAGCAGACACAGTTTCAATTTATCTTTACAATCCAACAGCATCAGCGATCAATGACACAGCCCGTACATTCTCTTATGTATGGATTGACATGACTGCGTAATATGAAAGCAGAAATTCTTAAAACTATGGTCGTGGATGGTCGCCTGTTAAAATCTGGAGACATCATTGATGTCAAGGGATGGAAACACGCAAAGGCTCTAAACCGCAGCCGCTACATCAAGATTCTTGATGAAGTAGTAAAACCAAAGGTAGAGGCAAAAGCCGAGCCAGAGGTTGAAGTAGTTGAAAAACCAACGGCGAAGAAAACAGTCGCCTCCAAGTAATCCAAAGGGGGGTGATTCAGTAAAATGAGTCACCCTCTTTTTTTCTAAGGGAGCATCATGGCAATTTCTCATCAACGAGTAACAGTTACTAGCAGTACACCGACACAAATTTCTTCTAACTATGCTGGAAAAGATGGTCAGACCATTGCAGTCCAGAACCCAGAAGGAGGGTCTACGGTCTATCTAGGTGGCGAAGGTGTCACTACATCCGTCTATGGCTTTGAACTTGTAGCAGGGGCAACTTTTTCTATCGAAATGCAAGATGGAGAAAAACTTTTTGCAATCGGTAGCGCAACACAAACTGTGAATGTAATACGCCAAGGCGCATAAACCATGGCATTACCAGCATCTCTTTCCACCGCAATCATCACAGGCACCTATGTTGATTTACTCGGCAATCCTGTGCGCGGTTCTTTGACCTTTCAACCTCAAACAATACTCAAAGAAGTAACCCAAAATGTAATTATTATGCCAGTTCATATTGTTAAAACTTTAGATGCAACTGGCTCGTTTTCTATTACTTTGCCAGTTACTAGCGATACTGATGTTGCGCCGCAACCATTTATTTACACTATCTCAGAAAACTTTACGGGAGGGCGTGAATTTCAAATTGCCCTTCCTCTTTCAATCGCTAACACCACGCAAAACCTCGCAGATTTACTCCCAGCAGTTGATTCAGCAACAGCGGCATCTTATGTCACAACTGATCAGTACCAGGCTCTATTGACTCGCTACACCACCGCAGAAGGCATCCGTGTGATTGTTGTAGATGCGGAAGATTACGAAGCCAACGCGCAGGTTTACGCAGCAGCGGCAACAGCCGCAGCGAATGAGTTAGAATCATTCACAGTCAAATCTCTTTTATTTATGGGGGTCTAAGATGGCTGAACCGTATGTACCAATAGCCGATCTAACAACCTATAATGTTCTTTTAACTGATTTAGAAGTTGCAACAGCCGCCGCTTCAACAAGTGCAAACTCCCTGAATACCGCTCAAACTTCGGCTTTGGCATCAAAGAACACCGCTGAGTCCGCTCTTACCCAAAAGTTCGAAATTCTATTTTTGGTTGGTGCCTGATGGCTCTCGGACCAAATTTAACCACCGTCACAATAACGGGTAATTATGTAGATTTTGAAGGCACTCCGATCGAGGGTCAGATTCGCTTTAGTATTGGCGAGGTCTTGCGTAACGGTACAGATGACCAGATGGTTGCACCATCAAGCGTTGTCGTCCCTTTGAGTTCGGGTGCTTTCTCTGTGACCTTACCAGCGACCAATGACCCAGATGTTGTTCCCAACCCTTTTGTTTATTCAGTCGAGGAATCATTTCCCAACGGGCGTACTTACAACATTACTATTCCATACACCACCGCTGGAAGTTTAGACTTGGCTGATATAAGCCCGAGTCCAACACTTGATGAGAACTATGTCCAGTTGATTGATCAAAATACCTGGGATGTCCTTGAGGCAAACATTGACACTCTCGATACCAGAATAAATCAGACTACAGACAAAATACTTGCTTCAAGCAAGTATTGGTATATCCCGTCTCAGTTCGCAACCTACACAGCCCTAGATACTGCCTTTGCAACCTATACCGCTCTCACGGCGGCTTCTTATGAATTAGATGGAGCAGACATAGCAACATTTACTTCCTCGGCTCAGGCTTATGCCTCAACAGCATCGTCCAGCGCTACTTTAGCCACAAATAACGCATCCGCTACAATAAACCCATTGCTTCTCATCGGAGGATAACGCATGGCAACAACATATAAGGTGCTTGGGCAGTCCAAGCCATCAGCAACGACAGCGACAACGCTGTATACCTGTCCATCGGCGACCCAAACGGTTATTTCAAGTTTAGTCGTCTCGAATCAGGCTGCAACAAGCGGCACCTACCGTATCGCTATTCGCCCCAACGGAGCAACCCTCTCTGGAGAACATTACATTGCTTACGATGTGTCCTTAGCGGCAAATTCTTTTGTTTCTCTTACACTCGGTCTGACTATAGATGCCTCTGATGTTGTAACCATTTACTCATCAAGTGCAGATATGTCTTTTAGCGCATTTGGAAGCGAGATAGCATAATGGCGATATTAGTAAACGGTGGCGCTGGAGTCGGATTAGATTCAGCAGCAACTCTTAGTAACAAAACATTAGAAGCACCCGTGATCAATAATGCGACTTTTACGGGTCAGCAATCAGGACTACAGGTTGCTTTTAACGATGCTATTGTTTTCGAAGGCACAACAGCAAATTCTTTTGAGACAACTCTCAGCGCTGGAGACCCAACGGCTGACCGCGTGGTCACTTTGCCAGATGCAACAACAACTTTAGTCGGCACCGACACAACAAATACTCTTACTAACAAGACTTTGACAAGCCCAGTAGTTTCAGGGCTTACTCTTTCAGACGGTTCAATTATTCTTGAAGGCGCTACTGCTAACGATTTTGAAACTACCCTTACGGTTACAGACCCAACAGCAGATCGCACAATCACATTCCCCGATTCAACAGGTACAGTTGCTCTAACAGGTGACATAACGGTTTCAGCATCATCTACAAACACATTTACAAATAAGTCAATTAGCCTTGCAACAAATACAGTAACAGCCACACTTGCTGAGTTGAATACTGCTATCTCTGATGCTGATGTCGCTTCATTGGCTGGCTCAGAAACTCTTACAAATAAGACTTTGACTTCTCCTACTATCAATACAGCAACTTTCAAAGATGGAGTTGTAAGAGGTCTTGAAGAAGATGTAAATGTTGTCGCGGCAGCCGCAACTGGAACAATTAACCTTGAGGTAGATACTGCCTCGATTTGGTATTACACAACTAACGCATCAGCAAACCATACCCTCAACATCCGCTACAGCAGCAGCGTTTCTCTAAACACAGCACTTGCAGTTGGCGATGCAATTACTGTTGTATGGATGAATACAAACGGTACTACGGCATATTATCCAAATGTTATTCAAATTGATGGAACGACCGTAACACCAAAGGTTCCTTCTGCGATTACTGGCGGCAATGCAAGTGCGATCGATGTTTACTCGTTTACTATTATCAAGACAGCATCGGCTACATTTACCGTTCTTGAATCACAAACTAAATTCGCATAAGGAGTAAATAATGAGTCCTGTTATCAGTTCATTAGCGGGTGGCGGTGCCAGAGGTTTTGGTTTTGGTACTGGCGCACCCAAATCCGTTGTAACTGGTGGAACTTCTGCGAGCGATGCTTCTTATTTCTATAGAACATTTACTGCTAATGGTAATTTAGTTGTAAGTGCTGCTCCACTATCCATTGAATATATGGTTGTTTCTGGTGGTGGCAGCGGCGGTGGCGGTGCATATTCAACTGGCGGCGGTGGTGCTGGTGGTCTATTAAGTGGTTCTACATCACTCGCCCCAGCAACATATTCGATTGTCGTTGGAGGCGGTGGAAGCAACTCTAGTTTTAATTCAATCGCGCCAACCCGCGGTGGTAATGGTGGTGGATTTGCTTCTTCTGGTGGAAGTGGCGGTTCAGGCGGCGGCGGCGGTAGTTCGGGTGGCGGCGGCGGTGCTGGTACATCAGGACAAGGACAAAGTGGTGGTTCTACAGACGGTAATAACGGCTCTTGCGCTTCTGGTGGCGGCGGAAAAGTGGGTGGCGGCGGAAGTGTAGGCTCCAATGTTGCTCGCGGAGGCGGCGGTGGTGCTGGTACAAATGCTTTTAGTGATTGGGCAAGTGCAACATCAACTGGTGTTGCTGGTTATTACGCAGGTGGCGGCGGTGGCGGAGACAACAGTAATCCAGCGCAGAGACCCGCTGGAGGCGCAGGAGGTGGCGGTTCTGGAGCGGGTAGATATTTAGGTGGTGGCGCTGCTGGAACTGCCAACACAGGCGGCGGCGGTGGTGGTGGTGCTGCTCAAGGCGGTGGTGCTGGTGGCGGTGGTTCAGGAATTGTCATTGTCCGTTATTTGAAAACAGGAGCGACTGCATAATGGCTCATTGGGCAGAATTAGATCAAAATAATCAAGTCTTACAGGTCACCGTTGGTGATAATAACGACCCTAATGGGGACGAGGGCTATCAATGGCTACTTGATAACTTAGGAGGAAGATGGGTAAAAACTTCCTATAACACAGCAGGAGGCGTTCATCGTAACGGTGGCACCCCTTTCAGAAAAAATTATGCCGAAATAGGCGGGACTTATGACGAATCCCGCGATGCCTTCATTCCTCCTAAACCGTATAATTCTTGGGTTTTGAACGAAGAAACCTGTCTTTGGGAGCCTCCAATAGCGTTTCCAGGCATAGAGAATGGCATTTTTGTATGGTCAGAGGCTACAATATCTTGGGAATTACTGAACTAATCTAAAAAAATAATGTACTGTTCCCGCATGGAGAAAACAGTACATTTCTTAGGTGGTTTACCGAGATCGGGTAATACTTTACTTTCTGCTCTATTAAATCAAAACCCAAGAATTTACAGCACTCCATTAAGCCCACTACCTACCTTGATGTGGGATTATGTCAATTCTTGCAACCCTATGGAACAAATAAATCGTAATAAGGAAAATGAAAAGAGAGCGTTAAAAGTCCTTTCTTCCTTTCATGAAAATTTTTACAAAGATGTAGATGAACCTATAATCATAAATAGAGAAAAAGACTGGGGTACCCCATCTAACCTTGATCTGATAAAAAGGTTTATTACACCCACACCAAAGATAATAGTTACGGTTCGTGATATTTTAGAAATTATTGCATCTTTTGTCTCCATGGATGCCGATTATTTGAAAAACAATACAATTAACTCAAACGCTTTCATTAACAACTACCGCTCGCCACAAGACGGTATCGTTGAATATCTCATGCGACCAAATGGAGAGATAGATAAATCGTTATTGGCTATATCCTCTGCTTTTTACCCAGAGAACAAAGGCATCTTTCATATTGTCGAATATAACGATCTGGTCTTAAAACCAGAAGAAACCATGTCTGGTATCTATAAGTTTCTTGGGCTAAATGACTATAAGCATGACTTCAATAAGATAAAAAAGGTAGAGTCAGATAATGATATGGCTGTTGGGCTACCCAAGAATCTCCACGACATCAGAAAATCTATATCGAGATCATCAACATCTACAGATATTTTATCCGATTACATAAAACATAAATACTCAAATATGGAATTCTGGAGAGAAAATTCCCTTATGAAAGTGCGAGGCAAGGATTTTTAATGAAAACTATAACCTTTAGCCCATCAAGCGAAGAAACCAAATTACTTATTGAACCGCCAAGTGCTTCTAAAAAATTTGTTCCTGAATGGTACAAAAAAAGTCCTGCATTTAACCCAGATAACTATAGTCAAAAGGTCTTAAAACAATGTATGCCTTTTTTTGATGCAACAATAAGCGGATACATCCAAAGAACTTGGAAAGAAATTTATATCAAACCGCAAGGCGATCAAGTTTTTTTTGATAGCGCAGAAGGACCCGACATTCTCACTTATCGGGAAAACCCTAGTCTGCCAGTAGACGATGGGTATTACCCAATCGAATTTATCTGGCGAAGGCAATGGTCTGCAAAATTACCCGCAGGGTATAGCATGTTAGTAACACAGCCACACAACCGACTTGATCTGCCATTTACAACCTTATCTGGAATCATTGATGGCGACTTATTTCATCACACCCCAGTAGGGAGTATTCCCTTTTATATTCGCAAAGGCTTTACGGGAGTTATTCCTGTCGGAACGCCTATGTATCAAATTATGCCTTTCAAAAGGGAAAACTGGCAAAGCGAAGTGACCCTGTATGATGAGTCGGATGTAACACACAAGAACAATGTTATGCGCCGTCACTTTAATGGTGCCTACCGCAATATGTTTTGGCAGAAGAAAACCTTTAATTAAACACCAAAATTGAGTCAGGTATAATAAAACTAAAAATTGGGGTCATAATATGCCAGGTACTACATCTAAGGGTTTACGATACCCAACCGCGGGTGATAATCCTGCCGTTCATACCGACATCCTCAATCTTGCAACCGATGTAGATACTGAGTTGAACGACTATCTGACTACGGCATCTGCCGCATCTACTTATGCAACTTTGACTAATTCCGCTACCGATGATTCCGTTCGTACTATTACATTTATGCTCGGCGGAATGTAATGACTTTCACCTACTCTGGAGACCCAACTACAAGCACCCGTAACAAGGTGCGTTTTCTTCTCAATGACACCACATCAACTGATGTCTTATTTAGCGATGAGGAGTTGGATTATCTTATTACTGAGTGGGGAACAAATGTTTATGAAATCTGTCGCGCCTCTTGCGAAGTTCTAGTTTCACGCTTTACCCGTTTAGCCGATAGCACCTCAAAGAGTGTTGGCGATATTTCCGTATCCGAGTCTTACTCAGCAAAGAGCAAGCAGTATCAAGACCTTGCTAATTCTTTCTTAGCAAGAAAATTGCGTAAGGCTCCTCCTACGATGTGGGCAAATACTGATGCTTTGAAGTCCACAGATGATAAGACAACTACCGATTACAATACAGATTTCGTAGTTGGTCAGATGGATAATCCAAACTCTTTCTACGAAACACGCATCGTAGAGTAGGGAGATAGCCATGGCAGATGCTATCTACTCAAAAGTTGCAGAATTTATGACCGATACCGTGGTATTCACGGCTCAAAGCGCAGTTGATAAATATAACAAGGCTACTTTCGGTGGAGCAGTTGTTACTGCTACTGGTCGTCTGATCTACGACACAGTTCGCTCACGCGATATTCAGGGAGTTGAAGTTGTTGATATTGGTCGCTTTATCACCAATGGTCCACGGACAACCATCACAGTTGGACACAGAATGGTTGTCGGCTCAGATACCTTTACGATCAACGCAGTAGACAATATCGCGGATGAAAATGGAGCGCATCACACCGTAATACGCTTTGGTAGATAACCATGGCGCAGACCTTTACCTTTGAAATAGAAGGCGCTCAAGAGTTGCGTAAAATGCTTGAGGTATCAGGCAAAGATGCAGGTCTAATTGTTGGTCAAGTAATCCTCGAAGAAGCCAACATGATTTTTGCTAAGGCGATGATCTTAACCCCTATTGATACGGGCGCTTTGCGTGGTTCTGGAGGCGTATCTGCCCCTATGAATACCCCTCAAGGCATCGGAGTTGATATTTTCTTCGGTGGTCCAGCAGCCCCATACGCACTTTATGTCCATGAGATATTGGGCAATTATCACAATTCTCCAACTCAGGCGAAGTTCCTTGAACAGCCATTTATGGAGAGATTGCCAGAAATCCAGAAAAACATGGCGCGTAGAATAATAGACCTTATGAGAAAGAACGGAGCAGTCTGATGCCAACAATTCTTGAATCTATAGGTGACTACCTACAGAATACTTCAAGCGCTTTCGGCGCTCATACTTCTCAAGGCACCCTTGGAACTTCCATATTTTTAGCCACATTGCCAGAGTCTCCAGATGTCTGCACAGCCGTCTATGAGAACGCTGGTTCACCTCCAGCCTTCACTATGGGTACAGGTGGAATTGTTATTGACTACCCAATGATTCAGATTATCTGTCGCGCTGGCAAAGATGATTACCCAACAGCGCGAGACAAAATCGATGCGATTCGAAACTTGCTTGCATCCATAACTGATGTCACAATTTCTGGTGTCACGGTTTTGCGTATGGAGCCAATGGGTAGTGTTAATCCATTGGGGATAGACCCAAAGCAGCGACCACTACTATCGGTAAATTTCCGATGTCTAGTGAGGAAATAACCACGGAGCCATTGGCTCCCCAAGAGAGAGTGGTAGACCCTTATGGCAGAAATGCAACGACAGACGAGTTCCAAAGGTGCTGGAAATGCGACAGACTCCTCTTTGAGTCGGCAACGCGCCCGTGGAGTATCCGATGCCCAAGATGTAAGTCAAAGAATAAGTCTGGATGAGTTCACCTCTAAGTTAGACTCCCTCTACGGCTTGAAAACCTTGCCTGGGGGAGAGTGCGCTATGGGTAAATTACTTCGTGAGTTGCCCGAGGCTTTCTCAAAAAAACTTGCTGAGGCTCTTTTGAATACATCTGTAGAAGGAACGGCAATTACTAAAGTTCTTGCAGATTACGGATTCGAGATGAGTTCAAATGTTGTTCGCCGCCATCGCCGCAGGATGCAAGGCTTAGATGGATGTAAGTGTCATAAATGAATTTAGACGATGCTATTGAAAACTTATTAAAGACTTCAGAGAACAATACGACTCAACCTATGGAGTCGCGCAAAAGAAGCGCCGAATGGACTCCTGGAGTTTCGTGGGATGGCAATGAAGGTGTAGTTACTACTGAAGCAATGGAAGGTGACACTCACCCAGATTGGTCAGGAGTTCTTCGTATCTGGGGTCTGGACCCCGAGAACTTCGCTGTCGTTGAGCCTGTCCTTTTCAATGTATGGGGAAACACCGAGGGTGCGTTGAACCGCCAATGGAAAGGCAGAGTCGTTCGTAAAGGGGCTAAAGAACGCGCCGATATAGACCATCTGATTCAAGAGATACGAAAGCATAAGCCGAGAGAAAGAAAGCCACTTATTGAAGGCGCGGCTAGTCTTGTTGTAGTTGCAGCGGATTGGCAAGTAGGAAAAAAAGATGGAGATGGACTTAAAGGTTTAGTTGGTCGCTGGCTCCAAGCCATTGATGATGTTGAAGCCCGATACAAAGAGTTGAAAAAGATGGGTAGACCTATCGAATCCATAACTGTCCTTTGCCTCGGTGATTTAGTTGAAGGTTGTGATGGACATTATGACATCCAAACTTTTACGGTGGAAGTTGATAGGCGAGATCAGGTAAAGATTGCTCGCCGCCTTCTACGAGATGCCCTTATCCGCTGGTCCAAGTTCGCTCCAGAAATCACAGTTGCCGCGATTGGTGGAAACCATGGCGAGAACCGTAAAAACGGAAAATCCTTTACTACCCTTAACGACAATGACGATGTAGCCCTTGTTGAGTCCGTTGCTGAAATCTTTGCGGCGAACCCAGAGGCATACGGACATATCAAGTTCGCCATTCCAACAGATGCCCTATCGCTGACAGTTGAAGCGGGAACAAAAATCATCGGAATTACTCACGGTCACCTGGCTCGCGCTGGGGCTGGAGTTGAAGCCAAGTTGCGCCGTTGGATTGCTGATCAGACACTCGGGCGTAATAAAATCGGTGACTGCGATATTTTGGTGACTGGTCACTATCATTCGCTCAAGATGGCAGATTGGGGTGGAGTCAAATGGCTCCAGGCTCCAGCATTAGACGGGGGAAGCGTATGGTGGAGTCAATCAACGGGGGAAACTGCGGATGTGGGAGTTCTGACATTTGTTGTGTCGGAGCGGGGGATAACAGACCTCCAACTACTTCAATGAATGACCCAAGAGACTTAGCCATGTATGCGGCTGAACTCGTCTCTGGAGACCGACAGGAGGCTTACGGGCATCCTTTAGATAACTTTACTAGGGCGGCTCAGATATGGTCTGCAATCCTGGGTATAGAGGTCACAGCCGAGCAGGTAAGTCTTTGCATGGTCGGAGTTAAGATCGCTAGAGAAGCACACATTACAAAACCCGATACAGTCGTAGACGGCATTGGATATTTTTTGACACTCGCCATGATTCGAGAGGAACGCGCTCGCCGAGAGAGTTCGTGATATGTTCAGATTTGAGAAAGCCCTTTGGTGACGGGGAAGCGCCAAGGGGCTTTTTTATTGCACAAAATAGCGATGCGATACACTTTAACCAATGTGCGCTAGTCGCCCCAGTTAGTCGTCTTACCTCCGTGTCCATGTGACCTTAGACGGTGTACTTGGGCTACCCATGCGCCGTCAAGGAGGAATAGATGGCTAAGTACCGTGTACTTCAGGGGATTGATTACCCACCAAACAAACGCGCCGAAATTGGCGATGTCGTAGAAGATTTACCAGCCACATCAGTCAAGTGGCTACTTGAGTCTGGCGCTATTGAGGATTCCTCTAAGCCAGCAAAAACAGTTGAAGAAACAAAGCCTGAAGTAATTGTTGAGCCAGCAGTCGAGGCTCCAGTTGAGGCTGATCAAGAAGAAGTCGCCTTTAACCCAGATGCCGAAGATGGCGATGGAGACGGGTTCCTTCAAGATGGAACAATCCACCAGCGCCCAGTCGAGGAGAAATAATGCCTACTTTCCGTCACGGTAAAAATGTTCAAATCTTCGTAGATGAGTTCGATTTCTCATCTTATTTTAATGATGTAAGCGCATCAACAATGGTTGAGACAGCCGAGACAAGTACATTTGGCTCAAGCGCCAAGGAGTACATCCCTGGTCTAAAAGATGGAACCGTATCTCTTTCAGGTATGTTCGAAGGAACTGACAATGTTGGTACCGATGATTATTTTGCAACAGTTCTTGGTGGGGCAACGAAGGAAAAAGTTATTGTTGCAACCGAAGGTCATTCCAATGGCGCTCGCGCCTTGATGCTTGAGTCCGATGCCACCTCATACGAGGTATCAGGAGCAATCGCAGATGTTGTCCAGGCAAGTGCCGAGTTCCAGTCAAATAATGGTGTAGATCACGGGGTTATCTTGTCCTCTGGTGCAGCCGTTAGCGCAACTGGAAGCGGAACAAGCGTGGACAATGCCGCAGCATCCACCAATGGTGGAGTCGCACATCTTTCCGTTCCGACTAATACCCGAAACGGAAATATCACCGTAAAGGTTCAGCAGTCAGCCGACAACTCAACCTTTACAGACTTGGTGACTTTCACCGCAGTTACATCAGCCCAAAAAATATCTTATCGGGTTGAAGTTGCGGCTGGAACATCAGTAGCAAGATACCTGCGCGTGAACTACACGGTTGCAGGTTCCACAGGTAGCGCCACCCCAATCGTGGCTTTTTCAAGGAGATAATAAATGCCTACATTTCGTC
>Ga0247723_1001953_pt1 | contig 11510 bp, 20 predicted proteins | sample MSEWelMarce5H_FC_FD_189079 | JGI IMG/M metagenome (GOLD analysis project Ga0247723, IMG submission 189079) | Subsurface sediment microbial communities from gas well in West Virginia, United States - MSEEL Well Study Marcellus 5H_FC | ecosystem: Environmental > Terrestrial > Deep subsurface >...
GTCCAGCTTCATTCAGGGCATCGTAATCGCTTAGTCCGAAAGGCGGCTACCGCCGATGGCTACATACACAGTCACTTTTAAGCAACTGCTAGACAACTATGCAGTGCTACAAACACTGACCGACACTGAAATAGAGGTGGGTCAATCCATCACTGTTGCCAGTGTTGCTGCACCCTTTAACGGCACGTTTGTTGTCTATGCCATGCCCAAGTATGAGTACATTGGCATAGACACAGAAGGTGATTTGCTCTTTAATAGCAATGTCAGCATCCCTAATCAGGTGCTTTTTGTTTGTACTGGCACAGATGTACAGCGCACAGCAACGGCTACTGGCACGATTACTTACACGCAGAACTGCACATGGGTGGCTACTAACGCTGACCTTATTGCATACCTTGGCGTAGACATCACTAACCCCAGCGATGACTACACATTGGTGGGACAGGCTCGAAACGCTGCCAACGACTTTGCCTACCGCCGCCGCCAAGAGTCTGGCTACTTTGACAGCCTGACAACTTCACCAGGCCACGATGTCACGCTGGGTACTCTTATGTATGCAGCTGCACTGTGGCGCGCTCGAGGCTCAGTTCAGGACACCTTTGCCACCTTTGACGGAATGGGCACTGCAAGCGTTTCAGCGATGACTCCAATCGTTAAGCAGTTACTGGGCATCCATCGCCCACAGGTGGCGTAGTGGCCTTTACAGACCTTCTCAACGAGGCCATAGATGATGTGGCAGCAAAGATAGCCACAGTCTCTGGGCTGAGGGTCGTAACAGACCCCACCAAGATTGTGCCTAACTGTGTGTTTATTGACGCGCCATCCTTTACGACCTTTGCAGGTAACGGCAACATTCTCAATGTGACGTTCCCAATAAAGGTGCTTGGCTCAGGCCCAGCGTCATTGCCAGTGCTACGGCAGCTGCTGGACATCACAGCCAAAGTCATCTCAAGCAATGTGATCGTGATGAACGGCCAGCCCACGGCCTACCTTATTGGTGGTGCAGAATATCCCTGCTACGACCTAGTAGTATCCGTACAGGCACAGACAGCGTAAGGCGAATCATGTACACAATCATTAGTCCAAGAATTGGCACACCGGGCGACAAGTTCGAGCCTTCTGAAGAAACCAACATTGAAGCCCTCATTGAAGGCGGCTTCATCAAATCCGACAAATCACCCACCAAATCTGCTAAAACAGAAGAAACATCTCCAGAGGAGTAACTCACATGGCCACAAGCACATACCTTTCTAACCCATCACTCACTGTCAACTCAGTTGATCTGTCAGACCAGACAACATCAGCAACGCTCACTGTCAAGTTTGATGCCCTTGAGTCCACTGCTTTCGGTGGTTCTTCTCGCGTCTACACAGCTGGCCTTGGTGATCACGAACTCACTTGCGAGCTGTTCATGAGCTACGCAGCCACAGAAACCTACGCCACCTTGGCAACTCTTGTTGGCACAGCCACCACAGTGATCATGAAGCCAACGTCAGCAGCTACAAGTGCAACTAACCCGTCGTTTACTTTGACCGGCACATACCTTGAAGCACTGCCAGTTATTGATGCCACTCTGGGCGAGCTCTCGAGCATTTCGCTGACGTTCCGTGGTGGTGTTTACACTGCTGCAACTTCATAACAAAACCAACAAGGGAAACCCGACATGAAACTAGAGCTCCGCGCTGACATGGGCGAAGGCCCATTCACAGTAAGCACCAACCTTTGGTGTGTTACCCAATGGGAACGCAAGTTTAAGACCAAAGCGTCAGAGATGGCCAACGGCATTGGCATAGAGGATCTAGCGTTTCTTTGCTGGGCTGCTTGCCAGACTCACAACATTGTTGTGCCTATTGTCTTTGATGATTTCATCAAGAAATTGGTCAGCCTAGAAATCGTCAGTGAGGAAACTGACCGCCCTTTCTCCGAGGCACCTACCGACATTCTTTAGCGGGGGTGCTTATTGCCACAGGCTTCTGGCCACGTGAGATAGAGTTCACAACTGACGACCTCTCGACAGTCATCAAAATGATTAACGAAAGTCGGAAGAAGTAATGAGCGCAAATGTCGGTATTGAAGTTCTGGGCCTAAAAGAGGCGCTGAAGGAACTCAACCGCATTGACCCAAAACTTAGGCGAGAAATCACACGTGATTTCAAGCAAATTGTCAAGCCAGTAATCACCAAGGCTGAGGCGTTATTGCCCAGCGGTGCACCATTGTCGGGCATGGCACGATCATGGAAGGGTAAGTCAGGCGCTGACATTATGAGCTGGATGGACACCCGGGTGAAAAAGAACCTCAAGCCTTTTACCAGTGGCAAGCAAGTCCGTGACTCTTTTAGTGGCTACCGCCAGAACCTTGGCGTGTTTGGTGTGCGTTGGGCTGGGCCTCAAGCCACAATCTTTGACATGGCAGCAGAAGGACAACTATCTGAGAACCTGACCGCCAAGTACGGCCAGCCTTCACGTGTTATTTACCGCGCTTATAATTCCGCGTATCAGGATGTGAACCGCCAGGTGACCGAGCTGGTAAATAAAGTGATGAAACAAACTAACAATGCAATGAGGATTTGATGAGCGTAGTTCTCAACATCGTTTCGGCCTTTGATGAAAAGGGAATAAGAAAAGCACAGAAGGCTTTTTCACAGCTCGAGACAAATACGCAGAAAGCGTCTTATGCCTTGAAGCAGTACGGTGGCCCTGCCGCTATCGCTGTTATTGGTGCTGTCACTGCTGGACTTACTAAGGCTGTCAAGGCAGCTGCTGAAGATCAAAAGAGCCAGGAACAGTTAAAGATTGCGCTCGAGAACACTGTCGGCGCTAACAAGTTGCAGGTCGCTGCCGTGGAAGATTCCGTTACGGCGCTCATGTACCAAACGGCCACGGCTGATGACGCTCTTAGACCGGCACTTTCCAAACTAGTCAGAGCCACTAACGATGTAGCGCAGGCACAGCGCTTGCTGAAAATTGGGCTAGATGTGGCCGCTGGGTCAGGCCGTAGCCTCGAAAGCGTTACTACCGCGCTCTCACGTGCGGCACTTGGCAACTTTACTGCCCTTACTCGCCTTGGTATTCCTCTCGATCAGAACGCTGTCAAAGCCAAAGACCTTGATGGTGTCCTTGGCAGTCTGTCTGCCTCTTTTTCTGGCGCTGCCACAAAGAACGCCCAAACCTTTGAGGGTCAAGTCACCACGCTAAAGATTGCGCTAGGCGAACTTGAAGAAACAGTAGGCAAGCAACTAATCCCAATTCTTGGCGACTACGCCCAAGTCCTTGTTGATCTGACGACTGACACTCAGGGTGCTGAGTCCTCTACTAAAAAATGGTTTGACCGCATCGCTACCGGCATCCAAGAAGTAGCCAAAAACACGCCTGCCCTTGGGCCTTTGCTCAGGGCTGTTGGTCTTGTAAATAGTGAAGTGCGCGATCAGGCAGCAGCTCTCAGGCAGAACAGCCAAGTGACTAGCCGTGTTACTAAGAACATTAAAGACCTGACAGTTGCTGAAGATGACAGCGCCAAGTCCACTAAGGCTTCTAGCGCGGCCAAAGAAAAGGCTGCTGCTGCCGCTAAGAAACACGCCGCTGCCTTGGCAAAGGCTAAAGAGGCTGCCGCTGAAATGAAGCGCCAGGCTGAAGAACTAGCCCAAGCAATTCAGGACAAACTGAACGCCCAGCTCGATGATGCCACAGCCAAACTTGCTGACGCTCAAGGCGCTTTTGATTCTTTCGGCAAAGGCGTAGGGCAAGCCGTTACAAGTGGTTTTAACTTTGCTGATGCCCAGTCAGAGATTGCCGGCAACGCTGCCGATGTTAAGACCGCGCTCGCCAAGCAAGCAGAGGCTCAAGCCAAGGTGAACAAGGCACAGGCTGACTACAACTTTTTTAAGCGTGATGACTACGCACAGTTACTAGCTGACGCTATGGGTGATCTGGCTGTTGCCACTGACGAAGTGACCGCTGCACAGGCAAAGCCTCAGACGTTCTTTGAGTCGCTAAACAAGCAGGCTGACAAGGCCAAGAAGTTTGGTGAGTTGGTCAGCAGGCTTATGGCCGCCAACCTTAATGAGGCAGCGCTCCAGCAAGTGTTGGCTGCTGGAGTTGATGGCGGTACCGCTATTGCTGAAGAAATCCTTGGCTCTGCTGATGGTGTTCTACGCGCTAACGATCTCACTGCCTCGATGACAGACCTTGCAGACAAGATGGCTGCAAAGTCAGCTGCTAAGTATTACCAAGCAGGCGTGGACAGCGCTAAGTCTTTCCTTGCTGGCATCCAAGCCACTATGGGTATTGCTGTGCCAGGCTTTGACATCTCTGGCATTGACCTCTCGGGCTTCTCTGTGGGTGGCCTTGGCACTCTTATGGCTGAAGGTGGCGTGGTCACACGCGCTACGACTATTACCGCCGGTGAGGCTGGGCCTGAAGCAATTATTCCTCTTGACCGCATGGGTGAGTTTGGCTTTGGCGGCGGCGGTGCTGGCGTAACAATCAACGTCAATGGTGGCGACCCCAACGCGGTAGTCAATGCCCTGCGCACTTACATGAGGCAGAACGGGTCTATCCCTATCAAGGTAAGTAACAACTACTAATGCCCCAGAACTATCAAGTCTCATACTCTTATGAAGGGCTAGCACCTACTTTTATTCCGTTGACCAATGTGCAAAGCATCACGCTTAACACAGGCAGGCAACGCCAGTTAGATCAGTACAACGCCAGCACTGGCACTATTGAGATTAGATACCCAACTGGCTATGCCAGCCCACTGAGTTACCTGATACCGGGCAACTACATCCGCGTTGAGAACCTAACTACTGGCATGGTGCTGACATCGGCTTACATCAGTAACACTGTCATCGAGTACGGCATCCCTTATGTGGGCGGTGTCGGAAACTCAGACAGGCTGACAGTTTCCATTGAAGGTGTTTTTGCACAGCTGGGTCGTCAGCAGGGTGAAGGCTACGCAATGCCAGCAGACACGCTGTACGACCAGCTCGACATTGCTGGTGGCGCTTCACACGTTCCCATGAACACTGCCGTGACCAACACTCAACCGCTGTCTGGTACCACAGTGTCAAGCACGTGGGGCGACTGGCTCAACAAAGTGCTGCTTACTCTAAATGGTCGCCTGTGGGACTTTGACGATATCAACATGAGAATCTCCACACCTTTTGAGCAAAAGGTTGGCACGATTAACTTCAGTGATGTGGCTAACAATGCCACCAATCAGGTGTACAACGCTTTGAGCTTTGGGTCTTACGGGGACAACTTCTACACACAGGTCACTGTTGATCCTGAAGGCTTTGCACCAGTCACAGTAGACACAGGCGTTGGCGGTAACTACCGCACATTGTTAATGAACACCCTTAACGCCAGCACCAGCCAAGCCACAGACTTTGCCAACTATCTGCTAGCCAACTACAACGACCAGAGCTTTGAGTTGCTGTCTTTCAGTTGCCTTGCTGAGGCACAGACCGTGTTCAAACTTGACCAGATATCTGCTTACTATCCGGGCTATGGCGTGGAAACTGGCTTTGGTTCTTTGCCCGGCACTCAAGTCAATGTCACGTTCCGTGGCACTGTATTCTCTTGCGTCATTGAAGGGGCGACTATGAGCGCTACGCCTGAGTCCTCTACTTACACTTACTACGTGTCGGGTGCTGATCTAAATTCTTATTTGTTGCTAAACAATGCGGTGTTCGGCAGGCTCGATTACAACAAGTTAGGATATTAATTATGGCTATTAAGACTTTTACTACGGGTGAGGTGCTGACGGCGGCTGATACGAATGCGTATCTGGCGAACTCAGGGCTGACCTACATCACCAGTGGTGCTCTATCTACGGCTTCTACAAACTTTGTCGGGTGTTTTAGCAGCACTTATGACAACTATCGAGTCGTTGTCCAAACAATAAAAGTAAGTGCAAATGCAGATATTTCTATTCGTATGCTAAACGGCAGTACACCATTAGCAAACACTAGTTATGTTTGGTCAAACTTTGGCTCCAACAATAGTGGGTCAACAATTAATGAGGTTTCCGCTGGTCTTGTTAGTTCAATTTATTCTGGCTTGGCTATGTATAGCACCAGTATTCAAGGCTCTTTAATTTTTGATATAAATACACCATTCCTAGTTAAAAACACTATTTTAATGGGGCAATCAATTAGTTATAACGGCGCTTGGCTATCTAAAACTTTATTTGGTTTGCAACAAGACGACCAATCGTTCGACGGTATTAGGTTTACAACTTTAGGAACGCCAACCATGACAGGCACCGTCACTATTTACGGATACCGAAAGGCATAAACCATGAGCGACACACCACAAGTCACAACTCACTACGCAGACGGGCGACCTAGCGAAGTGTCAGACATGACACCCGAAGAAATAGCTGAACTTTTACCAGAAGGCACTTTGATAGGAAAAACAAATGAAACGCCTTTTGCTGATTAGCGCCACCCTCATCACCCTCACAAGCTGTGCAGACCGTGAACGCCTCAACTGCCCACCAACCAAAAACAAAGCCCTCTCAAGCGTTACCAACACCATCTCACCCGAAACAACAACAGCACCCCGATACGCAACAGGAGCCAAGTGCCGATGAAACCAGACAACAGACATACCAACGAAGAAATTAAAGCCCGAATCGTCATGATTGTCGCCATCGGACTAACGGTGTCATTCGTAGGTTCAGTGTTCACAATCCTCTACGGATTGCTATTTGTGACCCAGCCTGAAAAAATGGCCGAACTAGACGCGGCTCAAATCTCAGTGCTTAGCAGTATGTTGCTCACATTGTCCGGTGGCCTTATCGGCTTGCTGGCTGGCAACGGCCTTAAAGACAAACCAAAAGACCCACCAGCACCATGACAAACCGCGTCTACCCGTACTACCCATCATGGGATGGCAAAGGAACACAACCCGTCACTAGCAAACTCGTAGAGCTGTGCAAAGCGCGCTGGGGCATGACCTCATTAGGCACATACGCCAACAGACCCATGCGAAACAACGCAGGACTATCTGTTCACGCCACCGGATATGCAGCTGATCTAAAATACAAAGACGAAGCCCAGGCACGTATTATTTGGGACTGGTTCCTAGCCAACAGCAAAGCCCTAGGACTGTGCGAAATGCACTGGTACGCATATGGCGAGTACGGCGCTGGCTACCGCTGTAGTCGAGGCGAAGGCAAAGCTGGTGTCAAAATCTTTACAGCCACAGACAATGCAGGCTCCTACCAAGGCTCGCCTAATTGGCTGCATATTGAACTAGCCAAGCAAACCCCAGAGCATTTTGAGGCTCAATTCAGGGCACTTAAATAGAATTCCCAGCCACTGTTTGAGCGGTGCTGGGGCTAGGTGGTGGAGAGTAGTTTGTTTCCATTGGCGAAATCCACCACCGACTTCTCAAATTGTGTATAGTCATCTTTAGCCACTCAAATGGCTTTAACCAAAGGAAACAAAATGTCACGCATGAAGGATTACCTCTTAGAGGATTTACCACTGTTTAGGGCTTCAGACCCCGAAACCTCACGCCAAGCCAGCCCAATCAGAGTTGGCACTCACCGCGCAATCCTGCTGGAGCAGTATTACTACGCAACTCTTGGCCTGACCGATGAAGAAGCAGGCGCTCGAGCCGCGCTCGCTGGTCACGAAATAAAGGGCTACTGGAAGCGCTGCAGCGACTTACGCACCATTGGACTAATCCAAGACTTAGGCATCCGTAGAGCGCTCCTGAGTGGCTCTCAGGGCATTGTGTGTGGCATCACCCAAAAGGGTATGGACATGGTTAGGGGCTGGGCATGAAAACCTACACCCACGAACAAATGTTCATAGCAGTACTGTTCGGCTGGTGCCTCTCATGGGCATATTTCAAGGTCGCCAACCGCTACTGGAAACGCTGATGCTCCCAACATGGGGGTATACAGTCCTAAAATCAAAAGACAAGAAAATCATGGTGCAAGTATTCACAGACTTGTCCACAGGCCTGATTGAGTACACCCAAGTCTGCACACGTGCAGAATCTTGGCACTTATGGGGGCCGCCAACAGAAGTAGAGAGAGTTGATTAAGAAACTCATGGCACTATCGCTAATCCTCGCCCTATCCACCCCAGCGCAAGCAAGTGCAGCTGCTAATTCATGCCCACAGTGGGAACGGCTTTTGGCTCGGCATTTCCCCGCCAAGGTTGTGCCGGTTATGTCTCGAATTGCCTACAGGGAGTCGCGCTGTACTGAACGGGCGTTGTCCCCAGTGCGTAAATCTACGGGACGCCCAGATGTGGGATTGCTACAGATTCAAGGGTCATGGGCTACTGTGACACGCGCTGTCTGTAAAAAACAAGATGTGATCAAAGCACTGTTAAACGCCCAGTGCAATGTCAAGGTGGCTGGCTACCTTTACAACAATGGTGGCCTCGGCCACTGGCGAGCAACATCAGGAAAATAACAAAGGAAAAACAATGGAAACTTCAACAGGCGAACTAATTGCCAAACTAACCAACCTGAGCCACACGCTGGCTTTGGAATTACGCTTTAAGGAATCAAGCTTGGTGCTTGAGGCTGTGGGCGCGCTTCACGCTTTGCCCAACATTGCTGAAACCATCCGCGATTCTTGGCACCCGTCACTGCATGAGTCAGGCCCATCTAAAGGCTTTAACTATCTGAGCAATGTGAAGTTGGCTGACGATGAATGATGACATTGTGACCCGACTACGGGAAATAAATGTTAGGTATGTGTTAAAAGAAGAATGGTTTTTGGCAAATGCACTAACTGAAGCAGCCGATGAGATTGAACGCCTACGCAGTCAAAATACTGAGTTAGTAAAAATGTTCAAACAAGTTGGAGTTGTTGCTGAGATGTGGCAAAAGTCAGAAGATGAACTTATTGAGTTGCATCACGGCAAATGCGCTGAACAGTTTGCAAAACAGGCCGATGAGATTGAACGCCTACGGTCAGACCGCGACACGTGGAAAAGAACGTGCACAAAATTGGTCGGGATGATGCTGCCATATTCCTTGCTAATGCATAAAACAGAACAAGAAGAATTACAAATTATTCTTGGGGAGGCTGTAAGACGATGAGTGAGTACACACATAATGATGACGTGGCAGACATGATTTACGCCAAAGAACAAGAAATCAAAATGCTTAAAGAGGCATTGCAGCGCATAGAGGCAGAGTTAAACCGCATAACAAACGAGTACGCCCGTGGCCTTTAACCTTGACGATTACGAACCAGTAGCCAGCCGTCTAGACCGCTTCCTCAAGGCTCACCCTGATGCCCGGGTCATTACTGATCTAGTGCACTACTTGTCAGACATTGCCGTGTTCAAAGCCGAGCTGTGGCTTGACGGCGAAATTATCGCTACAGGCTGGGCAGAAGAAATACGCGGCCAAGGCAACGTGAACAAGACCAGCCATCTCGAGAATTGTGAGACTGGCGCTGTGGGTCGTGCATTGGCAAATGCCGGTATGAGTGGCTCTGACATTAACAAGCGCCCGAGCCGTGAGGAAATGGGCAAAGTACAGCGCATGACCGAATCAGGCAATGGCACAATCACAGAGCCTTCTAACCTTGCCAGCGACAAACAACTAAACATGATCCGCGCGGTGTGCAAATCAATGGGTCGCACAGTGCCCAGCGGAATACAGGGCTGGACAAAAAGAGAAGCTTCACAATTCATTGACACCCTTAAAAGCGGTGAACAGCCAGCGCCACAGTTCGACAGCCCAGAAGAGCCGTTCTAATGGCCGAGCCAATCTTTCACTTCTTTGACGATTGCTTGCCTGATGATCATTACTTGCTAGTTGAAGTTGCTCTTAACTGTGTTGATTGCAAAAAAATGGTTCATTGCATTAATGAAGTAATGACAGCATGGTTTGAGACAGGTATCGGCGTTGTGTGTTTGGAATGCTTTACAAAGAGATACACCGAGCAAGATAATTTATGGACTTTTGATGAGTTGGAATTGCCAAATGCTTGACCTATTTAGCCTTGTCATCATGCTTTCGGCAGTGTTCATGTGTGGCTTCATGCTTGGCAAAGACAAATAATGGCGCGCCAAAGGTCATACCGCGAGTACTACTGGGCGCTTACCGAGTCCGAAAGAGAACAGCGCCGCGCTCATATGCGCGAGTACCAGAAGGCACGTTATGTGCCCAAGGCAAGAATCCCACGCCCAAAAAGCAACTCACGGAACTATTTAATCTCTGAGTACATCGACTCAAAGAAGATGGAACTAAAGCATTGCGCTGATTGCCAACTACCTTGTGAGCATTGGAATGTGATCATGTTTGCCTTTGACCATCTCGACCCAACACAAAAGTCCTTTGCATTAGCCAAAGCCAAAAGCCAAAAAGGTGACGTCTACAAGCTCATAGATAATGAGATTGAGAAGTGCGAACTTGTCTGCCATAACTGCCACGCCTACAGAACATGGGTCGAACAAGCACACCTTGGACAAAGCACAAAGAAAGAACAAGCACTGCCGCTGCTTGACATGATGTATGCAACCAATCAGTGAAGCGTCTTTCCTGCAGCAAGTAAAAGCCCTGGCTTACATTCACGGCTGGGATTGCCACCACGCAAGCCCCACACAGACTGCTAAAGGCCGTTGGCTCACCAGTGGCGCTGTGGGCTTTCCCGATCTAGTTCTATGCCACAAGGTCAAGGGTCTTATCTTTGCTGAACTTAAAAGCGCAAAGGGCCGCACTTCACCGGCACAGGAACACTGGCTCGAGATATTGAACCCACACGCAGAGTGCTACATATGGCGACCTGAACAACTGCAGGAGATTGAGCACAGGCTGGCATCATGCTAATTGTGGCCTGGTATGTCCTGCTACTGTCGCTGGGCATTGCCTGCCTTCAAGGCTTACGCAAGTAATTAACTACAACTGAATACAACCAAGGCCTCGTACGGGATTGCACTGTGCAGGTATAAAACACGGTGACGTGGGTAGAGCGGTGCGCCCAGCCTCATGTGATGACTTACTTGAAGTGATGCTGGGGTCAGACATCGTGCAGCGTCTAAACGTCATAAATACGAATGGTGTCCACTTCAACCCTGTGTCCGGCAACCAAGAGCTACTTGCTCTGAACTGTGGGGAACACAAACCCCAGACTCGATGTAGCACTGAAAGCAACCGCAGCGAAGCAAGGGCGCTAGTAACATCCAACACATGACATCCCCATACAACGACCCGATATACAAAGCCAACAGACGAACCATTCTCAGCGATGGCAAAGCAACCATCTGTGCACTATGCGGCAAGCCAGGGGCCAACACAGCCGACCACATCATCAGCCTCATGCACGGCGGTGACAACAGCATCGACAACCTGCAACCAGCCCATCAATCATGCAACTCACGCAAAGGCGCAGTACAACAAAACAAACGCGCCGCACAAGATCAGTAATGATGCGAGCATCAGGGTGCGCTTTTAGAAAGCGGTCTAGGCGGCTGGCTACTGGTTCGTAATCGTCAAGGTTAAAGGCCACGGCTGTACTCATTTGTGATG
>Ga0247723_1001954_pt1 | contig 11502 bp, 15 predicted proteins | sample MSEWelMarce5H_FC_FD_189079 | JGI IMG/M metagenome (GOLD analysis project Ga0247723, IMG submission 189079) | Subsurface sediment microbial communities from gas well in West Virginia, United States - MSEEL Well Study Marcellus 5H_FC | ecosystem: Environmental > Terrestrial > Deep subsurface >...
GTACAGGCGATCTATCTCAATTCCTGTGGGCTGGGTGCGGGGCTACTTTCCTGAGAAGGCGAAGGTGAAGGTTCTGCGCTCGCTGTTGGACTTGGAGCGGGTTCAGGAGAAGAACTCGGAGAAGGCGAGGGAGATGGTTCATGACTTGGGGAAGGACTGGGAACAGAGGAAGGTGTCGGACTGGGACTCGGCTCAACCGTTGGAGTTGGAGTCGCAGACGGACTTGGACTTGCTGTCGGACTTGGCTCGGGAGTCGGCTCGACAAGAGCAGGAGAAGCGGAACTGGAAGGTTCAGGGGTAGGAGTTGGTTGAACAACAATTAAATTACTGCTGACCGTATAAGTACCAATAGGTCTTTGTTGAGCAACAACATTGTCATAAGAGGTAGCACGGATTATGTAAGTACCTGACTGGATCGTTCCAGTAATTTTTGAAGCATAATAATTGTTAACTCCGTGATTTGAATCATCGTCTGCTCGTAAAACTAAATCTCCCTGTCGGAGTTCTAACCATGAATCGACCCAAGCCAATCTTTCAACAGTTTGACCATTAACAACTTCGAATCGTTCACCTGTTTGAGTGGTTATTGAGTACACGGTTTGAGTATCAACATTTATGGGAATATCAACATATGCGGTTTCCGCATTTAGATTAACTACTACTTCATCGGCGAAGGCTTGACTTGCGAATAAGATCGGCATCAATGATGAAGAAACAAACAGGGCGAATACCCAAAAAGCATTTAGGAATCTTTGCTTATTCAATTGAGTCATATCCTTTGGGCGAGAGGTGACTTACTACCCAATTTTAGTACATAACTAAATTAACAAGTGTTACTAACTTACAATCTCCACGGATTTTCTTGAGCAAATGACACGGGGACGGTGATGTTGAGATTTTTCTTAGGCTCGTACAAGGCTAACAACACTGCTTCTGCTCGATCGGGAGATCCCATACCTCGACTTTTCATTTCGGTTTTCTTTTCAATAGCGATACGACCGCTTGAGTCTGACTTATAGGCAGGAGATCCCAATTGGGCGATAGTTTTAGTATCTACATCTAAGCGCACCTGTTGAGTTGTATTACCTAAACTGTCGGTAATTGGTTCAACCATCGTTCGACCATTCCACCACATTTCGGCGCGTTGGTTTACAAACTTGCCCGCGTCTAATGCTCGTTCGCCAACTTTAACTGGGACGATCGTTGACTTGTGCTTACCTTCGTTATACCAAGTCTGTAGTAATGAGGTAACTCCCCAACCAACTCCGATAGCGTCGATCTTTACGACAACTGGTTGAGATACCTGTCGGTTGCGATGAATAACTTCTGCTTTTTTAATTTCTTCGAGGATGGTACGAGCAACATCTACCGCATTTTGGTTTTCTGCTCCACTTGACTTATGAACAATTGATACTCGGAATCCATCCGCCCTTGCCACCACCATTTCATCACCGCCATCGGAAGCGATATCAACCCCCAAACGAACAAGATTAGAACTCGCAGGGTTTTCATTTTGCGTCGCTTCTTCCGCCCATGTGAGAGGTATAACCCGATTGGCAAAAGTTTTAGGGAATCTGGCATTGATACGGGCTTCTGCGAAAGGTGATTCCGCACCATACTCCGAAAGGACATCATCTACCCATTTCTTATCGATTAGATGGGAAGCAACTTTATGGGGACTTGCTATTGGTGGGCATGAGCGACACCAACCTGTATCTTCACCCGTGTAAGCAGGAGTTTCATATGCGCTGATTTTGATTACATTGTAGAGATCGCTATGACATATCCGTTCAAACCATGTTGAGTCTTGATCTGTACTTGGGTTTCCAATGGCGAGGAGTCGAGTGTGATCACCTGTCATAAGTGCTTCGAGAGCCTGACCTGTACTTGTTGGAATACCACCTGCCTCGTCAACCACAACTAATAGATGGGGAGCGTGGATACCTTGAATAGAGGCTTCGTTATTAGCACCTGAGGATAATCCGTAAGCAACAATTCCTCCATTGAGTTGCCATTCAACCGATAGAACTTCTCCTGGCAAATTATGTTTAGTCGCTACCTTGCGTACTTCATTCCATAAAATGTTTCGAACCTGTCTAAAGGTTGTCGCTGTTGTAACTACTTGAGCCGTTCCTGGGGGGTGAGATGAAACCCACCATGCTACCGCCCTAGCCGCAATAAATGATTTTCCTGGGGCGTGACAAGCGGGCACTGCTGTTCGTTTGTTATCTCTAACTGAATCTAAGATCTCGCGTTGTTTCGACCATAGAGTTTCTCCGAGTCCTTCTGCTACGAAACCAACTGGATCGTTTTCATATCTTGCCCACGGATTACTTTTATGGTTTTTTAATATCTGTTGTAATGCTAAACGCTTTTCGGGATCTAATCCTTGTATTACATGACGGCGTTCATCGGGCGTTGCCGTTAACATCATCGTCAGGAGATCCTGTGCCACGCTTTGCCTCCAATAATCCCTTTATTTCGGATTCGAGATCTGCTACTGAAACATTTAACTGAATCGGTGCGCCTTCACTTCCCGTATGTTCAAGCCTATCGGTTTTACCCCAATCTTTAGGGTGAGATCGTTCTAAGTACCATGCTGCTGCTGTCCAAGTACCGTCAACTGCCGCTTTACGGATTAAACCTACTGCTTGAACGACCGCAACTGCCCTCGCCTTTTTTATAGCGTCGCAAAACTCGCGGTATGGAGTTTCTGCTGGATCGGGTTCGGCTGTTTCATCTTGTTCTAATCGATCGATTTCTGCTTGTCCGCGTTCTAGCCATCGAAAGTATGTGGCGGTATGGATTCCCGCATATTCACAAGCATGGTGCTGGAAGTTACCTGATTGGATCGCGGTAACTATCTGTTGTTGAATCTCTGGAGTCAATAATGATTTTCTGCCCATAGACTGATACTGTACCCCTATCTTTGACTTAATGGGGGTTATTAAACCATGATCTACAACAAATCTTTACTTCCTAAGCGTGTCATGGTCTTAGCACCGCACCCTGACGATGAGGTGTTAGGAGCGGGCGGTCTATTATCAAGACTAGCGCGAGAGAAGTCTGACGCTTTGGTTATTTACGGATCTATGCCAAACGAAACACGAATGACGGAAGCAAAAACTGGATTATCTATACTTGACGACTTTAGCGAGCGCATTGACTATGAGTATCTGTATTCCGAAACAGATGGAGATCTTGACCAATTTCCTATGAAAACATTGATCACTGACATTGAAACATACATTCAAAGGTTTATGCCCGACCTAGTTATTATGCCTGAACCTGGAGGTTTCCACCAAGATCACCGTGCCATATCTCAAGCAGCGATAGCAGCATTACGCCCAAATGGAGGAACTTTTAACTTTCGCCCACCTATTGTTGCGGTATATGAGGAGCCTTCTGATTACTGGACTCTTGAAACGGAACAACATCATCCGATTCTTTATGTGACCTTAACTGATGAGGATATTGAACACAAGTGCCAAGCGATGAGATCGCATATATCGCAGGACAGACCCCACCCCTCTGAACGATCCGTTGAAGCCATTCGAGCATTAGCGGTACTTCGAGGAGCGCAAGCGGGTGTTCATCTTGCTGAGGCTTACGAGGTTCGTCGTTGGCTAGTTTAACTGTAACCATTTTCCAACCCTCCCCTTTTTCTACCCTAAACATTTTTGCTCGTGCCGCAATATCTGACGCGGTGATTCTTTTGACTACTGCCCAGTTCACTGCGACCTCTCCTGATACAGACGGATCAAAGAAGATAACGGGCATGAAACACATCCGCTTGGGCGGGAATCAAGAACCGAACTGGTTAGCACTGTCCATAGCGAAGGAGTTGCAACCACTTTGCGATACCCCTCTAGGCAAAGGTGATTGGAGGGACAAACTTCTTTCTCAGATAACATTTCGTTACAAATCCGCTCCGTATTTTGAGGAGAATATCCAAGAGGTTAAAGATCTACTTTACATTGATACTTCCTTAGGCGATCTTAGCGAACAAACCTTTAGATGGGCGCACAAGAACCTCGCATTATGGTCGCATATTTACAAGGACACCGAAGTAACCATTAAAGAGCGCAATAAGGGCGGTTGGATACTTGACCTGTGTAAAGAGATCGGCGCGACTCGAATGATTACGGGCAAGCCATCACTTAACTACATGGATTTTGAAGAATGGCAAGAAGCGGGAATTGAACTTGTAGCACAAAATTGGAAATGTGCTACATATCCTCAACATAAGAGAACTTGGTATCCAAACTTGAGTGTACTCGACTCAATCTTTTATCAAGGGTGGGAAGCGACGCGCCATCTTATATCGACGGGCAATTAGAACGGGAGAACTGACTCTTGTTCCTCCTCGGGATCGGAGAAGTCGTTTTTACCTAACTTGCGCTCGGCTGGTTTGTTAGACGGTGGCGTATAGGCGAGATCGCGGGACTTTGCTTCCCATTTGTCATCAAGATCGATTCCGTTTACGAGAGTAGCAGCATCGCTGTACCAATGATCGAGTCCGCGACCCATCATGCGACCTTGACCCGTGTGCATACATAACGCATAGTCGGGCATAGGGATTGTTTCGTTGGTCGTATAAGCAACATGGCAAGCATGATCGAGCATACGAGATTTAGGCGAGCGAGCCATAAGTAAAACGGCGTGAACAAGTTGAAGGCGTTCGGGATGATTACGGTTTTTCCACGCAAGCAGTTCTTTGTAGATTCCGTGGAGCGCGAACACCTGTTGAGGTAATTCGGGATTAGCGAGTCCAATATCTTCGGACACCATGATTAAGAGTCGTCGCCAACAATACTGACCATAACCCGAACGATCGAGTTCGACCGCCCAAAACAACGCTGCTTCGTCGTCGGATCGGCGGATGGCTTTTTGTAAAGCGGACACAACTTCGCCCGCGTTATATCCGCGAACGGTTGGAATTGAATTGAACGACATACTGCCTCCCTAGTATTTGTGTTTACGACGATACAATAACTTTACGAACTTTGAATGTAAAGGCGTGTCGCAATTAGAAACCCTCGTTTTTGACAACAAACAAAACTTCGTGTGGATGGTAATCCATTTTGATTGTTAAGGGCATAGACGGTGGAATCATTTCAATAACTCTACCAATTGCCTCACTTGTGTCAACGAACCAATGGTGATCATCTGAATCATTATGTGGATTACGATCGGTGAGCATAGTGAAGGCGAAACCTTTATCTACCGTTGCTGCGATGTTTTGAATCATCTTAGTTAGGTTTTCCCATCTTTCTTTTTCATCACGAGTGGCGAGCGCACCAATTGTTCCTATACCAATAGCCCAATCTGACCTAACATCAAGGGGGGTTGAGTAAATGTCCCATAAGCGAAACTTCTCCCCATGTTTTTGTTTAGCGAGATCGACCATTTCGGGCATTATGTCAAAGCCGTGATAACAAACATCCACACCCTTTTCCCACAAGAATTGAGATAGATCGCCTGTACCGCAACCAATATCCACAACGCAATCACCTCTGCGGATATCTAAAGCGTCATACACGGCGGTATAACGGCGATATTGAGATCTTTTAGATCCCCAACCATTAACCTCGTGCCATTCTTTAGCGTCACTTATCATATTTTGATAAAACTTTTGAAAATCTACATCATCTTTGCCCACGGGATCTCCAACATCTTTTGATATTCGTGTATTTGATGAGCAACGCCCATCCGCCCTCTGCGTTTAATTGCGTCCCCAAAGAATCGTTGAAGGATTTCGATGTCCTTTTTCTCTCTTTCGAGGTTCCTAGTGAAAGACATACCGCCTTTAGTTTTCATAGTTCCATTTCCGAACACATCAACTAGAGCGTACCTTGTATCGATCAAACATTTGCGATGGTGATAAGCATTTAACGCGCTTATCCAATAATCTTCACTGGAGGCGATTTCTGTGTTGTAAGCCAACTTTGAACCCGCTATTAGCCCTGTGAAACCTCCGTTGACCCAACCCCAAGTTCGATACGGTAAACCTGATACATAGTAATGGGGCACTGCGCTCGCCGACACACCGAATAGATAAACGCCGAATTGTTTTGCTTCTTCGGTTAGACGATCACAAAGACTTGTTGCTGCTGTTGGGTCGAGGAATCTTGCTTTTTCTCCGACCGCATATTCTAAACACGCGACCTTTCCAATATCGTCGTCGATCATAACTACATCGCCATATTTTTCGTAGATCCATTGACGCTTGGCACTAATACCGTGAACGCTGTCGGGATGTCCAACAATTCTTAAATCGGGATGAGCCTTTTGGTATTTTTCTACTTCTGCGTCGGGTACACAAATATCTAATCGTTCGGGAAGAAATACTTTGTGTGTGTTGAGCAAATCAGGTCTGCCCATTGATGGAATAACAATTGGTACTTCGCCGTCTTTACGCTTGGTCATTTTGAGTCACCTCTGGAATGATCCCGTGCTTTTCCATAACCTTGCGAAGTTCGGATACAGGAAGCATGTGCGACCAACTAGCAGGTCGTTTTTCTGCTTTCCAACATATCCATTTACCTTCGAACATAGATCGAATGAATAGAGAGTCTAATTCTGACTCGGTGAAGAACATTACATAGTCATAGTATTCACCAGGCTTTGCGAGAAGTGGATAGATTGCTTCTTTCGGAACAATATCTTCAATATCTTTGAATAGTTTGTCCACCTGTGATTTATCAAGTCCAGGAATGTCCGTGCCAGTTTGTTCCAATAATGTGCGTAGTGCGTCCTCGTCCCATTTCGCTTGATCGCCTACTGCGTTATCGGCTAGACCACGGCGTAGTGCGGTTTCGTCATCGTCATCGACCCAAAATACATTGACATGCGCCCAACCTAAACTTTGCGCTGCCAAGAATGTGTGGTTGCCCGAGATGATTCTGCCTGTGGATCTTTGCGCAATAATCGCTCGGTGTTGACCAAACTCTTTAAGACTTTCGGCGATTGCTTGAACATTACCCTTGCGAGCATTTTGTGGATCGAGGTGGAGTTCTCCTAACGGCACTACTACTACCATCATTGGATCAATTTCGGGTTTATTAGCCATCGGTACTCACCTTATCTAGTCCTTTCCAACAAGCCCCGAGCGGGAGTTGGAGTCTTTTGATTAGTTCAACCTCAACTTGACCTTGAGGCAATTCTTTTTGCCATTCGTCCCAGTGAGTTTTAGTCACACGAAAACGAATATCTCCCACACCTACTGATATTTGAGTTCCTGATCGATGTCCTGGCTTAGTAGATCCGCCCGCATAGATTTCAGCAACATCTTCTTGTGAGAATCCTGTACCAACATAATCATTTACTTCGCTTAATAATGTTTTTAACATTTCTGCGTCATAAGTTGCCAAATCTGTTGTTCGGTTATCCATAATCGCAATTCGAATAGCCTCAACATCATCTACATCTAACCACACAACAGATACAGTTTCCCATTTTAATGCCTTTGCTGCTTGGATGGTGTGATTACCAACGAGAACAGTTCCATCGCGACGAGCAACAACTGGACGGTATTGACCGAACGCTGCCAAACTTTCACTTATCGCGCCGATGTCGCCCATTCTTGCGTTTCCCGAGAATGGTTTGAGCGCAATTATCGGCACTTTTTCAACATTGATTACTGCGTCTGCGCCCATATTGCTTTGCTTTTTTGTTGGCTTTGGATCGGGAGGTGGGAAACCTAATCTTTCGCGTACAACTAGAGCAACCAAATCTTTAGACTTGTTGTTATCTTCAAGTAAATCTGTTTTCCACATAAAAAATGGGTCATACTCAACTTCCCATTTATATTTACCAACACTTACTTTGATTTTGAAATCATCATCATCTTCTTGCGGTGGAGTGTCGGTTGGGTTTGTTATTTCTTCTAGTTGACCAGTAACAATTGATTCTAACTTTATGAGGTCATCGTGATTAAAACCAGTTCCTTCTAGGTTTTCTAACATCATAAGTAGATCGAGTAATGCTGTGTCGTCATAGTTAGCAAGATCCGTGAGGCGGTTATCCGCTAAAACAATTCTTTTGGCGGTAATTGGATCAACATCTACCCAAGTAACTGCGATCATCTGCCACCCGAGTTTTCTTGCTGCTTTTAATGTATGCCAACCTGCTAATACTTCCGAGGTTCTGCGGTTCGCGACGATTGGTCGGTACTGTCCGTGATAACCCAAAGACTCAACTAATAACTCAACATCGCCTCGCCGTGGATTATTCGGAAACTCGCGGAGTTCCATGATCGGGACCATTTGCGCACCTGAGATTATGGATTTCATTTCTTTTTTACCTTGCGTTTAATCTCAACTCCATCTACAACTTTTCGACAATAGCAATCAACATACTCACAATTTTGATACATTTTGATCGCTTCTTTTTTGAGTCCTAAAGCGAGTAGTGATCCACCTTTTATACAAGATTTACATATCATAATTTGTCCAACCACGGCTTAACGATTTTGTAAACTGTTTGTTCGCTAGTTCCCATTGATTCGGCAATAGCGCGATAAGAGATTCCTTTAGATCGTGCTTCTAACACCTGTTCGGTTCGCGATTTTGATGTTGTAAGAATTGATTCCTGATGAAATCTAATAAAGCCTGTGGCTTCTTTGATCGCTTCTAACAACAATTTATTTTCTTCTATTTGTTCGGGAGTAAGAGGAGGCTTTTTGCGGTGCGCTCTTGCCATGTTTACTCCTTATTTAACGGGGGTTAAGTTTCTTAACTTATCTTAATGGACCTGTAAAGGTCAAGCGAATCATATTTTCTTTACTGCGAGTCGGGGCTGTGAAGCATAACGAATGAACATACTTTGGGGAGTCATCGATCAACATACCAATATCGACGAGTCCATCGACTGCTGCTTTTACCGATGGGAAACAAGATCCCGTGTCTTGGAGTGGACCTTTAAGAGTTAGGTCAACAACAATATCGACCCACTGGAACTTGGGTGCTTTGTGGAATTGTCCGAGAGTAGCAAAATCATTACGCCATTTTTTAGTTAACTTGGCGCGTTCCCATTTGTTTCCTGATCGTTCAGCGTTTGTCGTCCATGCTCGTTCCCGATATTCAACTGTCCATGTTTCCATCATCTACGCCATAACGGGAAGCAAGCCATCCACGCGCTCGGGATTCGGCTGGATGATTGTGTACCCATCCGTGACACGCTTGGCATAACGATATGAGGTTTTCAGGATCGTGCGAACCCCCTGCTGATCTTCTGAGAAGGTGATGGATATGCTCACCGTTTCCTGAACAATACTGACTAATTTTTGCGACGCATTTGAATCCATCTCGCACCAAAACGATTTGTCTAACATCTTTCCATACCTCATCCTTCTTCACTAACTTTTTGGATTTTGGTCGAATCCGTTTCGGTTTTTTCTTTTCCTTTTTTTCAGGTTTGGGAACTGGCGTGAACTCCCTCAATTGACTTTCGCTCCCCTCCACCCAACGATAATTGTTGGGTAGTTAAAACATCTCGATCTAGGTCGCGAGCATACTCCTCGTACACCTTCCAAAACTGCGATCTAAGGGTGTCGAGATTACTACTCGTGCGAATCTCCCACCACCCAATTGCCTCAACCGCCTTAGAAACGGCTGGATGGCTAAATGCGGGCTTTTGGTTAGTTTCTGAGGTCGAAATACCCTTACGCACCTCCGCCCACGCCGTTGCCCTGCTAGGGGCTGTTAAACCCTTACCTGAGGCGAGTCCGCGCCGAATTGCTGCGGGACTTGGCGGGCGATCCTCGGTCAATAGCCATGTGCGAACAACTGAGCGTGTTTCTACAAAATCGAGATCGGACATAAGATCCGCCCACACCGCCACGGTTTCTTTGGTTACTTGCCACTGCGGATAACCTGCCGCTAAAACTCCAACTAATTGCCCTGCTTCTGCTTGGTTCATTTCCTGACCTCCGATAGATAGTCCATAACCGCACTTACACCTGTCTTTTTCCGTTGCTTTTGAGTTGCTTGTAGTCGTAGTCGCTCGTATTGCTTGCGTAATGCCATCGGACTAAGAATGTTGCTTGACCAAAAATCGTCCGCCTGACACCAATCGATCGCCCCGCGAACCTGATCGGGAGTTCGCTGATCAATGTCGATCAATCGGCACATAGTAAGAATCCAATCATGGGTCACGGTTGGACGCTTAGATCCGTTTCCCTCGATCTTGTCTGCTAGGTAGTTAGCGAGATCTTCTCCTGTTCCCCATATTTCTGAATACTTGTTTGGGACATTAGAAATGGATGGTTCTTCTGATGGTTCTATTGATGGTTTGGGTGACTGTAGGTCGGGGGGTATTGTCGCTCCTGTCACCCCGCGAGGTGACTGTATGTCGCCCCGTTCAACTATGAGGTGACTGAGTGTCGCCCCGTTAATTGTGTAAGCATTGGGACGGCGACTTGGATCGTAATACGACGGACCACCTTGTTGCCTTTGAATGGATACTAAACCCTGACCTTCAAGGCGCGACAAACACCGTTGTACATTTCTCGCAGACATTGAGGACTTGCGAGCAATAGTCCCTACAGATGGGTAACTGTTCGTGCCGTCATCAGAAGCATGATCGGCAATTACGAGTAAAACCATCTTATCCGCAAGTGGGAGATCAAGTTCCCAAACCTGCGTCATAAGTCGAATACTCATACAGTGATGGCAATCATCGCCTTTCTAGCGTCAAATAAATTGCGCAACGAATCTAAATCTTGGGGCGATATCTTGCCACGGTTTTCGGTGATTTTATTGCGAACCGCTTCGAGTGTTTCAATCGTGTCGGCTAGTTCCAAAGCGTCAAAGAATGATTTCGCGTCCTCGTAAACCTTTGGAGTTTTTTCTTCTTCGGTCATACGCTTGACTTTTTTCATTTCGGATTCGGAGGCTCGCTTGCCTTTCGCTGCGAACAAAAAGTTTGCTAAACAACGACCCAAACTTGAGGTCTCACAATTTTCGGCTGCGCTATATCGGTTTACGGGAGTAGTTCCTTCGATCTCCATCGCAAAACCTGTTGTAGTTGGACGAGGATCGTCTTTATCTACATATAACTCCGACCAACAACGCCATTCAACCCGACCGTCTGCTCGGGTCACACAATCCACTTTTGTTAACAAGCGACCTTCGGGAAACTTTTCCCAAAACGCACGGATACGATCTTCAACTAATTCATATTGCGACAAATCGAAAGCCATTTATTTCTCCCTGTTTTAAGCCAACGGATGTTGGTAGTTCAAATCTAGCCTGAGAGTGTTATCGCGTCAAGTGTTGACTTTTTATCGGTGTTGCGCTTAACTGAGCAAGTTGGACTAGCCTCCCTGTTAGTCAAACACAAAACCCTCCAAGATTTAGGTCAAGGAGGGTTTTGCTTTGACGGATTGAACTAACCTTTACTTGGAGCCTTTTTTGCTCGGATCTTTTTATCGAGTGCCTTTTGAGCATCTTTCGCTACTGATTCTGCGATTCGCCCGAAAGCAGGATCTTTTTTATTGTT
>Ga0247723_1001955_pt1 | contig 11498 bp, 27 predicted proteins | sample MSEWelMarce5H_FC_FD_189079 | JGI IMG/M metagenome (GOLD analysis project Ga0247723, IMG submission 189079) | Subsurface sediment microbial communities from gas well in West Virginia, United States - MSEEL Well Study Marcellus 5H_FC | ecosystem: Environmental > Terrestrial > Deep subsurface >...
TGCCGCCGTCATACTTAACACACGGGGGTGACCATTTATGACCAGACTGGTCAGCCCCTACCCCCTGCACAGCCTGTGGATAAGCCTGTGGATAACTTTATTACAGAAAAGCGGGACGGCTCTTCTTTCGGCGGGTATACATCCCTAACTATTCTGTCCAATAATAAACCTTGACTCAACCCTTAGACATTCAAGGTCTATCTGTCTACCCACTAAGTTACTCATCAGTAACATTCAAGGATTGAAAGTAGTTGAAAGTTCAACCAATCGGCTCTTCAATTGTCGACATATCGACACGGCTATCCCTCGTTATTCTCAGGAATCATTCAGGAAATCGTTATCAAACCGTTATCAAATAAGCCTTGTTTCCCCTTGACATACGGTAGACGACCGTCTATAGTTCTACTTATCAAGCACACCGCTTGAATTAACCTAAGAGGAGATAGACCAAATGACACGTAAAGATTATGTAATGATAGCAGAATCAATCAAGGAATCCCGCGACAATTGGGAGGGCTTTACACCAGAGGCACAAGAAGCACTAGACGGCTTAGCCCGTAAGGTTGCGGGTGCCTTGTGGCGCGATAATCCGACACGCTTTGACCGTATGCGCTTCTTAGACGCTTGCGGGGTGAAGTAATGACTCAGAAGTTCACAATTCGCCTACAAGTAAGCGAGGCTTACAGCACACCGAACACGACGGCCGAAGAGGTAGAGATCTATTTCAAGGATCTTCTTCAGAAGGTTTTCCTTCCCGCCTTAAATCTTGATCTCGTCCCCTTGTCCCTTGAGGTAAAGAAGGCGAGGAAATGACTAGACACGAGACAGTGTGCGAAATCTCGCGCCTAGATTGGATGCTTGAATCCGTTCACCTAACTTTTGCAGAAAAGAAAACAGCACTTAGAAAGCGGGCGGCCTTGATCGAATCCCTTGCACAGTTTCACTAAGCAACACCGCCCCCGCGCTATAGGCTAGAGACTCACACTCTCACGGGGGCACTAGAGAAGGAGGCCAACACGGGCCGCCTCTCTTAGCCTAGGAAGGGCAGACAATGACAACAGCAACAGCAGCAAAGAAGACAACAAAGAAGGAGCAGAAGGCGCTTGATGTGGCCTACGCCCGCGAACAGTTACTAACTCACTACGTGAGCGAAGGGGACACCGTTTACACGGTGCTCCGCAGCGTTTCTTCTAGTGGGATGAGCCGCACCCTGTCGCTCAAGGTAGCGAAAGAGGGCAAAATTCTAGACCTCACCTACTACGCCGCAATTGTTCTAGAGTGGCCTCTTGTGGAGGTAAACGGATCCCGCGCCCTACGTGTCGGGGGCTGTGGAATGGATATGGGATTTCATACAGTTTACAGCCTATCCCGCTCACTATTCCGCGAAGAAGGCAACACAAAAGACGCGGGCTATTCATTGAATCACGCGTGGGCATAAGGGAGGGGCGACAAATGAAACTACAATGGGGAACACGTATCGGGAAGATGCAGATAACCGTGAAGGGTACAGCGCGGGCGCATTGGTACTATTGGATAAGAAGGGAAGGCCCTCACGATTGGCGGGCGGGTTACTACGGTTTCAATATGGAGATCCCTTACCGCGAAACCTTCACGACAAGCGCACAGGCTCGCGCCTATTGTGAGGCGAAGGATGCCGCCGCTGTGATTATTGAGGTGGTGACAGCGTGACTAATACTTTCACTAAGTGCCCTGTATGCGGGCGCCTAATTGCGGGCAATTACTGTTCACATCCCGACAAAGAGAAGGAGGTTACGGCGTGAAGAATATCAAATGTAGTTCCTGCAAATGGGAGATAAATACTCCTAATTGGTGGGACATAGCAAAGACCTATGAAGGCAAATACATCTGTGATGATTGTGAGATCACATTACAAATGAAAGAGGAGGGCGTGGCGTGAGACTAACTAAGCAGGTTTGGCACGGATATACCCGCGAGGCAGGGGAAAGCGTTACGTTTGCGGGAGAGGGAGAGGCAACAGTTACTGATTCGCACGGATGTGTGAGTCTATGGGTGCGCGATAGTAGGGGTGACCTGTTAAGCGTGTGGAATTGTGAGGTGAGCAGATTATAGATGATGCGATAGTTCTATGGGGCTTGCTGTTACTATACGGTATACCAATTTGCGCGATAGCGTACTGGCTGGAGAGAATGATAACCAAAGGAGGAGGAGAAGATGACAACTGACCAAGACTCTATGAGTTGGGCAGAGTTGGCAGAACTAACACACGCAACACAGGTTGAACGGTTCAACTTCTGTATGTGTGAGGACACAGAACCACACGAACATCCATACGACGACTGTCCAAAGGGGGCATAAGATGAGTGAGCAGGACAAGATGGCGCAGTTTGTATTCACAGTAGTGATTGCACCAGCCAACAAGCAATATGAAATAGAACTGTGGGATTTTGCGGGCACAGAACCTAAGCAACTGTCTACGGGCACGGGTAGCAACTGGCGCACGGCGCTAGGTGAGGCACTATCTAAGATCGAATTACCAACAGAGAAGGTGGAGAAGACCATCAATGATGTAATCAAGGAAGGTGTAGAAGATGAAGGAGTTTGAGATTACTATTGCCAAGGTTGTGTACCGCACAACTGATGAGTTCAAGACGGAGGAGGAGGCTCGTATGTGGGCAAGGGACAAGCGTGACAGATACAAAGAACTTTTAGATGATAATGCGGTGGAGTATTACTTTGAGGTGGAGGAGATTACTAATGTCTGAACCTGGGGTAGACTACTGGCGTGCTAAGGCACAATTGTGTCGTGACCTTGCACTAGCACAGATCATTGATGGTGATGAGAAGATGGAGAAGGAGGCAGGTATGAACCTTATGCGTATGACCTACGCCCTGTCTATGGTAGATACATTCAACGAAGGAGGAGAAGATGACTGATAACGTGGTGGGATTCCATCCTAAGAATAAACTCGTGAACTTCTACGAGATAGCAACAGAAGAAGGCAACGCAGTATGGGGCGGGGAAGATCCGCACAGCGCGGTGCAATGGCTACGCCAATCACCCTTGAACTCACGCCTGTTGGTGTCCTGCTGGGAGGCAGGGGAAGAGGATGCTCGCCTGATAATTGAACCCATTGACATCACAAAGATTGTCTTTGCTGTGATGGCAGGTGCCCAATGACCTTTGTTATAGGCTTGATGTTGGTGATGTTAGTGGCTTATGTGCTGATTGTATGGGAGGATAAGACCAACAATGAAGGCAAGTGAAAAGAGATTGCGTGGTGCTGCTAACCAAGCGGTACGCCAACGCAACTACAGACGGGCGAGAGATCGTGCACTAGTACGCCTTGCTCATCTATACCCTGATACCTATAAGCAACTGCTCGAAATGGAGAAGAAGACAGATGAACAAGAAGGTAAGACGTGGCTTGACCTTGATGGCAATACTGTCCCTGTTGTCGGCGTTCGTGTACGCACAGCAGAAGGAAGAGGTGCCCCTGTCATCAAAGAAAACATACATAGAAGCACGGACCAAGGCAACGATGGAGGAGAAGCGTGAGAACAAGGCACTTGCAGTTAGTTACGCACGAGCACTCGGTTACAATCAAGACCAGATCAGATGTCTCGTCACCCTATGGACCCGTGAATCCCGCTTCGACCACCTTGCTCGCCCAAGAGACGCTTCGGGTAAACCAAGAAGCACGGCTTACGGAATTGCTCAACTCCTTAGAGAACGTAGTGGACAACCTGAACTACAAATCCTTCACGGTCTACGATACCTTGACCATCGCTATGGAAAATCTGCGTGTCGCGCTCTCCAACATAGCGACAGAAGAGGATGGTACTGATACACTTTGACAGCGCCCTCCTTTCGGCACCGAAGAACCTCACTGCACCCTTCCGCAGTGGGGTTCTTTATTTGTCCGTAGAGTAGAAGCCTTTACCTTTGAATGTAATAGAAGGAGAATCCCATTTGCGAATCATTGGGATGTGGCACTTAAAGCAAGATGGTTTACGTGGTTCTTCGTGGATGCTGCGTTCAATAGTTAACTCGGTGTTGCAATCAGGGCATCGATAGTCATACATCATTGGTAAGGAGACTCTCCTCCCATAAAGTTAAGTAGTTTACGCAGTGCGTTACCACACCTACGATCAGCAGTAGATACAGCACACTCAATAGTCTCACTCAACTGTTGCAGTGTGTAGTTCTCGTGATAGCGCAGGCGCAGGATGTTCTTCTCATCCTCATCTAGTAACTCGTATGCCTTCTTGATGTCGATGAGTGTGGCTAATAGGTTGCCACCTTCTGCTGGTGCTGCAGGCTTGCGTGGTGTGCCATCATTGACTAGGTTCTGTGCTTGTTCAATGGCAGTATCATTGACCACGCTTGCAATTACATACGGCAGGAGTTGTGCAATGGTGATTACATCATAAAAGGTTTCATCATTGGTTTGATAGCCTGATCTTGCAGCCTTCTCTTTGCGGGCATAGCGTTCGATAGCACGCTTCATCTGCCAACCGATACGTCTTTGATTAGCCAGACGCACGGCCTCGTTCTCTTCTGCTAGTAAGCCATTGAAGTATGAGATGCGTGTCATTACCCAAGCGTATGCTTCTTGTGTCAGGTCAGTACGATCTACATACTTACGATAGCGACGATGAACTAAGGTCACCACGCTAGGCACAATGTCATTGATTACTGGATGTGGCTCAGTCACAGTCTGGTAACACCCGATCTATAGTGTGCTGAATGTTCAGCAGTTTGATGGCAAGGAAGTCTATGTAATTACTGGCATCTGCTAACTCTTCAATCAACTCTCGAATGTTATCTGATGTAGTAAAGGACTCGAACTTCTGACCCTTAGCGTGTGAGTATTGGTCGTGACCTAGACCCTTAACACGACTAGCACGCAGTGATGCAAAGGATTCGATGAAGGATGTTAAGTCCTCGGTTGATACACCACTGCCACGATACCCAGTAACAGCAGCGTGATCTGCTAACGGGTTGGTTGTGGGCGTATCAGTATTGTCTGGCTCATCCTGTCCTGGTGCAAGATGTGAAAGCCCATACGCTGCAAAGTCTGTATCATCGTGGCCCAATCGCTTTCGGTCATCGTCATACATTAAACGCCTCCAAATAATTTCAACGCCTCATCCTTGCCGTGTGCAAGATAGAAGTCATTGATGTCCATTGATGGTGGCAATGATACTATGCGTGAGTTCATTACTTCTTGTGACACACGGCGTGAGAACTCAGCACCTGGGTTGGTGCCATCCTCTTTGATGTCATTGTCACCAACAACATAGACGGTATCGTATCCAGTAAACAACTTAACAAAGTGTGGCTTCCAAGCCTGCACTCCTGGTACTCCTACTGCTGGCAGGTTTAAGATACCTGATACAACTACGGCATCTAACTCACCCTCACACACCACGATACTAGATGAATCAATGGTGACATCGGCAACGTTATACAGGTGACCCTTCTGTCCTGTCGGTGCACCATACTTAGGCTTGCCATCATCTAGCCTGCGAAACTTTACACCCACACACATACCAAGGGCTGTCAGATAGGGCACAGAAAGCCAGCCCGCGTGGGTTTCGTGACCATTGATTGGGTCTGTTACTACACCCAACGAAAATTGTTGGGCAACATCTTCAGAGATCCCACGTCCTTCGAGATACTCTAGCGCCCTTGTGTCCAGGTTTTTGCTGTAGTGATTGACCGCTTCCAGCAACGATCTCGATTGCTCGTGCGAGTGCATCCTTAAACTCCAAGTTCTCTATGATACCTACAACATTGACTGCGTTACCACCCTTCCCGCAGGTGTGGCAGAAGAACAAGTTGTCATAGGTATTGATGACAGCACTTCTTCTTTTATCAGGATGGATGCAACACCTTACCGATGCAGACCTACCTTCTCGAACTTCCCCTCCATAGTGCAGAACTATTGCCCCTATGGGGATTGTGTTTGCATCAACGGCACCTTTGAACCTGCCCGCTTTACGTACCCTGGACCAGTCTTGTGCTGGCATACACACCCCTTGTCGTTGCACTTATTGTGAAACTTAGCAGCACGTTTGTACTGGGCTACAGAGTTCTCATCTCCTGCTGTTCTACAACTCTCACAAATCATTGGAACTCCTTTAGTTCGCTTACTGGTACACGCCATCCACCGATGGCTTCATCTCTATACTGCATAGTTGCATACTCTTCAGGGTTACACCAACCATAGACTTCAACCTGTGAGTAGTAATCTTCATCAAGGATCTTAGTTCCTACTATTATCTTGCCACTATCTTTACTCCAGAACGGAATCGAACCACGTGTGCGTACCGTGCGTACCTCAAAGTTAACACCAACATCAGGTAACTTAGCCCGACGAGGATGCAAGTCATTGGGATACCACGGTACGTTCCAAGCGGTATCAGTAAGAGATGCAACTGCCCACTCAGAGACGTTGGCTCGGACATTGGCAAGAAGTTCGTGCTCTAAGTAACCATTCTTCTTACCCTCTGCATAGTTAGGTCTGTCTACAGAACCATACTTAGCAAGCCAACGCTCTGTTGCAAGCAGTGTACAAACTCTTACTTCATCCCTACTCAGGCGTACTATCATCTGCCTCTTCTTCAGTAGTTGAATCTTCAACCACTTCTTCTACAACTGGTACTAGTATCTCTGATGTTGTGATTTCTCCACCTGGTACTGGCATTATTGTTTCTCCTTGATCCATTGGGCTAGGTCTTGAATGACCCAGGCATTTTCTATTCCAGAGTTGCGGCGCTTAACGATGACGTAATGCAGCGGTACTTCCCCAAGACCACGAGCACTTGCATAATTAAGCGCCTCAACTTCTGCTTCTCTCCAGAACTCAGGCAAGGAAAGGGTTGCCCTGTTCTTGAGTTCAAGGATGTAAGTTTCTCCCGCGATAACAGTTACGATGTCGCCTTCATCCTTTGCCCCAGCCTTAGTCAAACGCTCTGCCATAACTCCGCATTTGCGTAGCCATTTCATTACATCTGTCTCAAACTGAGAACCTTTACGTCCATTGGGATTAGCCATTAGCGCACCATCTGAATATCAAACACGTAAGTAGGCCCTACCTTGTGCATCTTGATCTCCTATCTGGCACGCTGCAAAGTTAACAAATAGTGTAGCCCATTTAGAGGCATCTGCTGTGTGTGGACCAAAGCGATTCTTGACCGCAGCCACACGCAACATCCCTTGACCTGGGTCATAACCCAATGTGAGTATCAGCGCAGGTAACTGGCTGACCTTACCGTGAATAGCACGACGCGGTGGTGGCATACTCGGTGAACCGTACTCACTCTGCTCGCTGACGTGATGGAGAACTAAGACACAAGCCTGAGTCTTGCGTGCCATATCGTGCAACTCCATCATAATTGCACGTAGCCCTGCCCATTCATTGTCTGTTTCGGCAGCAACATTCATTAAGTTATCAATGATAATTAACTCAGGTGCTATTCCATACAGTTCAACGTAGGCTTTAATCTCCAATTCAATGTCATCTAATGATGGACTTGAATCGAATACCCATTGTATGTGTGACATCTTTGATAGGTGTTCACTGTAGAAGTCTTCTTTGTATTCCATATTTGACTCAACAGTTAACTGCGTGTGCCCTGAGATCTGTGCTGCAGATCGCATCAACACTGTTGCAGTATCAGTATCGGCTGAGAAGAAAAGAGTTGGCACCTTAGCCTTGATTGCATAGACAAGAGCAAACATACTCTTACCAGCATTAGGAGCAGCGGCGACCATACATACTTGCCCACGTCTAAACTTAATGGACTCACCAGCAAGGCCAGTCCATACATCAGGCAACGGCATAGCCTTGGTGTGGCTACCGCCCATCGCCCGCTTTAGATTAAGCAACTTCTTCATCCCCTCCAAGATTTATTCTGCGTTGTCTCCTTACTGCAAGACGTTCACGTGGTGCAAGCCCACCCCATATACCGAACTGTTCCTTATGGATTCCCCACTCAGCACATTCGGTTCTATGAGTACAACGTTTACAGATTGACTTTGCATACTGACTTTCAATGTAACTTACTGATTCCTTATCTTTATCAGGAAACCAGAAGTCACCACCTATCTCTGCACATAGCGGGTTCTCGTACTCACGAGGCTCCCGCATCGTATTATCTTAGGAAGATAGGGTCGCACTTATCTACTGCACCCTTTGGTGCAGAACACATCCACGCCTTCCAAGGCCCACGTGCAGATGTACCAGTACGGTAAGTCATATTGCCGTGCTTACAGGTAGGTGCCTGTCCTTCTACAACCTGTGGTTGTGCAGGTGGAGGTGTTATTACTGGCTGTCCACCGAAGGCTTCAGCAACTGAAGCAACTGTTGGTGCTGGTGTACCACGTAGAGATCCATTAACAGAGTTAATCAATGATGATAGATCCTGGACACTAGCCAGTAATGTTTCTAGTTCACCTTGATTGTCAGCATAGACGTTAACGAGTACGCCATCCTTGCCGTAGTTTACTTGTATCTTTGTTGTTGCATTTGCAGCCATTTACTTTCCTCCAGTTTGTCTGATTGATAACCTTTGTGATTCATTACCATACTTCTTAGGCACATACCCAATAAGTTTTTCTACTTCTTCACTGTCAATACTTTCACGTCCCTTGACAGTTGTCCAACTGACTTCTATTCCACTAGGTGTTACTCCCAGTAGTCCTTCGAAAGAAGTCTTCAGTGAATCTTGTTCTTTCTCTAGTACTCTAATCTGTGCTGCTAACTGTAAGTACAGCAGTGCATTCTTGTCAATATCAGCATCATCAATTACTAGATCAGTTGCTGGTGTAAGTTCTTTTTTTATACCAACGCATCCCATCTCACCTGATGCGTCATAGAACTTGCAATAGTGTTTGCAATAAGAAGCATCACGTTCTGGATCTGGCGCAGTATCTGCAACCTTGATTGCTTCTAACCAGTTCAATGCTTGCAGTGCAATGGTTTCATCGTAAGGTTCTGTATGTACTTTGACATCTCGCTCATCACCATCACGTGCAATAGCGACAAGCGAGACGCGCTTTACATCGTAGCCGTTCTTTGCTAGTAAGTAGCCGTATGTCTGTACCTGCCAGCGTTGCTGTGTTGACGGGAAGTAACTAAGGTTCTTCACCTTGCTTGTCTTCCAGTCAATCACATCACCAGTACCTGGTACATAGCAGTCAATGTGTGCCTTCATCCCATTGTATTCAACTGATGTTTCAATCATTACATCTGGGTTATCTGCTAGTGCTCGTTCAATCTCTGCGTGGATAGCAGTACCCATTATCGCAGCAAGTTTCATCTCGTTCTCATTAGTCTCTGGCTGATCGTTTAATCGATACCAGACCTTACGACGGCAACCACCTAACTCTGATGGTCCTATCTGTACCTGTGTAGAACGTGAACGCTTAGCATCGCCTGCTTTAAGAGCAGTTAATAATAGTTCCTTTGGGTCTGTCATTTACATCCTTTCCTGGACCACTAACTGTATGGGCTTACCAGTGTTAGCGTCAAGTACCGATGCAATCTCTACGGCTTTACGGGCGTGTCGCTTTGCGTAGGCTAACTCCATATCAGGTTTGACAATTGAATACAGGTAGCCAAGAGCAAGTTGACCCCCACTACCAATGCCATACGCTCCGTGATTTGCTTGGAAAAAAGAGAGATCACAAGCAATACGAAAGATATTGCCGTTAAAAGCAATGAGATAATCGAAGCCACCATCTTTGTCCACCTTGTTGTAGTCGTAGTTGTTGTCGTTAAATGCTGCGAGAATACTTGGGATAATCTTCTTACCCATAAATTGTGCTGGGTCTTCACCACGATAGGCAGGTGGCTTCCAGTTGTAGGCAAGAATGTCACCAGGTCGTGTATCACCTGAGATGCCAATGAGATACTTACCGACCTCAAGGATCTTTGGTGTACTGGTCGCAAGCGTTACAAGATTATCTTCTGTTATCTGAGAATCTGCGACGAGTACTGCATAGTCGATACCCTCAAGCGCTGCGATAGTTGTCATACTGGAGAGTGTACTAGAGATCGGCGTGTCGTCGCGTTAGCGACACTACTAGTTACTACAATATGAGCCGTGAGGCGAATTAAACAGGGTGCCCCAAGGGGGCACGATGGTATGGTACTGACTGTGCGGTTCCGTCTACCAAGGCTGCCGAAATTTAGGCACAAACTACCAGATAAATTTGGTACTGATCTACGAGGTCTTGGTCCAGTACACGTCTGTCCCTGTGGCTCACAAGTCTTTTCCATTATGGCATCCTTTGAAGACCACGAACTAGTCTGGTACTTCCTTGATGGTACCTGTGTGAACTGTGGCAACATAGTCACTGTGCCTTGTCCAGTAGATAAAGATGAAGCACAGACTTTCTGAGGTTAATGAAGAAACCCGCACAGGATTGTGCTCAGTTTGTGGCCCCACAAGAATAAAGATACGAGATAAGTCTAAGCCAGTATCAGGTAGATACCGTTGCAAGACTATCTATAAGATCAATCAGATGAAGGCACGTTCTCCTTACCACATCTACCGCAAGAACTACTGCGAGAAGTGTGACTTCAAACCAGTACACATCAGCCAACTAGACGTAGACCACATAGACGGTGACCGCTTTAACAATGACCCAGCCAACCTTCAAACCCTGTGTGCTAACTGCCACAGGCTCAAGACACACCTTGCAGGAGACAGTAACTCAGGCATAAATTAGGCAACAAAAAACAGGCCCCCATCCCCGTAGGGATGAGGGCCATTGCCTCGCGCTTGTGGGTTACTTAGACCCACGTCCAAACTCTGTAGCAGATGGGTCAATTGCCTTAAGCAATGGACCTGCAACTGCTGCGACTCCTGCCATAAGCAAAGCCTTTGGATCTGTCACACCTGCAAGGAACAGGGCCAGCACTGATGCCACTCCTGCACGCAAGTATGTAACTGCGATTGCTTTCATTGTTTCTGTGTTCATTGTTTCCTCCTATGGGGATTAGGACTTTGCACCGTGCAACTTGCAACAGGTACAAACTTCTTCCTTCGGCAACTTCTTAACTGCTTTAGGAATTGCTTTTGCTCTGAGTTGATTAACAATCTTTGGTTGATTCATCCACCAGAACCAGGGACTTGTATCATTACCCATACTTCCATTGATGGAGATATGTAAATGCTTATTGTGTGGGTTGCTACCAGTATATTCGCGGTCGCCTTCACTGGCTCGTTCTACTGACCAGATCTTGCCCTTAAAAATTAAGTAGTTAACGCGCTTGTCTTCCTTTAACTTCTGGAAGATTTCATCGCAGTCAATGCCACCCAACTTGTCGTGGGTTAGATCAACTGCAAGACCTGTGTTGTGGTCACTGTTGGGATTCTGATTGATGTGCGCCTTGCTCGGTAGTAATCCATCGGATACTTTCTTGCGTAAAGGCGCTATCGCTGTGGCTTGTCGAAGGACAGCAATAGCGGCAGGCGTGGCTTTCTTTGCAACAGGTTTCATC
>Ga0247723_1001956_pt1 | contig 11497 bp, 24 predicted proteins | sample MSEWelMarce5H_FC_FD_189079 | JGI IMG/M metagenome (GOLD analysis project Ga0247723, IMG submission 189079) | Subsurface sediment microbial communities from gas well in West Virginia, United States - MSEEL Well Study Marcellus 5H_FC | ecosystem: Environmental > Terrestrial > Deep subsurface >...
GGGTGAGGGTGTGACGGTGTCTGCTAATCGTTGACGTATAGTTGAGGGTTGATTGACACTAGGCACATTGTCTAGTGTCTTTCATCTCACAATTATCAAAGCTTTGATAGTGTGAGGGCAACGACAACGCGTAGGGTGCGCGTTGGTTAGGGATGGGATGAATTATGAGTACTTTGACTACAACGACAACGCGTGAAATGGTGGCGCGTATGTTGTGCGAGAATACTGGTCGCCATATGTTGGATAGTGGTGGCCATTATGGGCGCAACTTTGAACGTAATCAGGGGCGTACTGTGGACGACTTTGACGCGTTGGATAGTGTGACGCTGAGCGTTGACGGTGATCTTACCGTGGACGTGTTCCATTATATGGTGAACCAGCTGGAATACTGTGAATCGTGGGATGTTCAGCTGAGCGCTTTCATTGATTCCACCGATTACACCTATTTTGAGGCCGTGCCAGCGTGGTTGGAATCGTTAGGCGTTGATGTGTCTGATGTTGGGGTGTATGACGGTGTATGGGAATGGAACACCTACAACTGGGAATGTCTACTGTCCCAGACATTGCAAGGGTGGACGGTTGACTTCCCTGATGGTGTGCGCCGTAGCATTGTTCAGGTTCACGGGGGCGCTGATGTGCGTGGTGGGTATACTAGGCCACGCGTCTTTGATATATCCTGGAATGATGATTCTTGGGTGTTGTGTGATAGTTGGCAAGTTATATGTGAGGGTGCTGATGTTATGGCCGGTCAACTGGACATTGACGGTGTACCGGTTGAACGTGTTCAGCACACTTTCACCGTGGGTGTTGACGGTGATTTGAACCTGTGGAATCATTGCAATGAGATCACATCTAAGGGCGTTAAGTTGGAATATGTGCCGTGCCCTAGTTGTGGTTCAGCTTTGAACCCGTTGCCGTTGGGTTGATTGATTACCATATCCCCCACGCTTTGAGCTGGTGTGGGGGTGTTGGTATTCACTCAAATTGAGTGGATAGGTTAGGGATAGGGTGCAATATGGATAGTAAGTGTGTGCAATGTGGGGATGATAGTGATCTAATGGTGGCATTCACCACGCACGGGGTATGTGGTAAGTGTGTGCGTAAGAATTATTTAAAAGCTACGGGACGGGGTAAGTGATGAATCGTGAGCGTATGGTGTTGACCCCGTTAGGTGAAAGATTCTACGCGTTAACCGTTGGAATCTTGGGGGCGTTTGCATTGTTTGCAACGGCGCGCCTGGTTGGAATAGTTGTGGTGTGGCTAGCTGGATAGTAGGGAATAGCTGAGAATTAATTGACACGAGGGCGCGTGCCCCTAACACGCGCTCTCACTTATTGAAAGGGATATTTAGCTATGAGTGGACAACGACAACGCGCGATTTTGCGTGAGGGGACAACGATAACGCGCGAGAATGGATCGCATCCGTATATTATTTGGTGCGCTAAGTGCGACTTTTACACTACGGCTATATCAGCTCGGGGTATGTTGGTGTATAAAGAGGCCGTGAGGTTAGCTAATAGGCATAGGTGTGGGCAATGATAACGCGTAAGTTGTTATCAAATTGTTATGAAAATGTGCTTGACTACAACGACAACGCGTGACCATAATGGGTTTAGTGGCACAAGCTACTAATAAGTGAAGGGCTAGGGATAGCAAATGGCAGATTATAAAGTTATAGCCAGATTAGGTGAAGAAATATTTAATTTGGTAGCAGATACAGAAGAAGAAGCTATTGCAATAGCACGCAATACTATTGCGGAAGATTATGGTCGGGATTTTTCTAAATGGGCTGAGTATGAAATTAGCGAGGTGAACGCATAGTGTGGGATCCGATTACTTGCCACGGCCAAAGCTGGGGTAATTATTGTTTAGTGTGTGAAGCTGAACTAGCTGAACAGCACGCTAAAGAAAATGATGTTGAACGCGAATACGAAAAGGAACAAGTATGACAACAGAGGAACGCTTAGACAGGATAGAGGCTATGCTCCGGTTCATTATTCGTGAGTTAACTTATATTCCGGAGACCGATAGTATGCCGGAGAAGCCTAATCTTGTGAGGGTGAAATGAGTAAAACATATAGAGGAACAGCAAGGGTGCACGTTACTGTTGAGGCTAATAGTAGCGAGGACGCTTATGTGTTAATTACTGACAGACTTGAGTCTGCTAACGATTACTTGGACGATTATGATGATGTTGATGTTCAAGAGATCTAACAAAGATATTTACGGGGTTTGTTATATGTGTAGTAAATCTTGGTATTGTAGCTGTGATAACGAGTGCAACAAGGAGGAAACAAAATGAAAACACAAGAAGAGTTAGATGATATGAGTATGATTGAACTTGTGGAAGAGTTCATTGCTACTTGTGATCGTGTGATTGAAAGGAATAATAATGGTAGTTGAGTTACTTATTTCGTTTGGTGTTGTGCTGTTGGCGTTCCTTGTTTGGGGGCAACGAAGATGAAGCCCCCTAAACACATTGTTAAGTTAGGTAAGGAAGCTGTTATGTTATGGAAACTACAACAAGCATTGGGGAAAGTAAGTGGAGTGGATAGCAAAAGATTTTTGGCAAGGGGCGTTGTGCGCTGAAGTTGATCCTGAATTATTCTTTCCCCGAAAAGGACAATACCTGGAAGCACAGAACGCTAAAAGAATATGTAACAAATGTGAACTTAAACAGAAGTGTTTGGAGTTTGCGTTGAAAGACCCTGAAATAAAAGGTATTTGGGGTGGTACTAATGAACCGGACAGGTACAAGATTAGGAATAGGAGTGGTAAATGGAGCTAAAGTTTGTGATCGGTATGCTCATTGTTGGTATCGGGTTTGCTCTTATGATACCCACAGATGAGCCGTTAGAGGGCAACGATAACGCGACAAAAGGTTATGTGTCATCACCTATAAAAAACTTGCACAGAGAACCTACGAGTGCTAGAAGTTACGCTCGTTCTATGGTGTCTGATAAAGAATATAAAGCACTTGAGGAACTGATTATGTTGGAGTCATCTTGGAATCCTAAAGCGCAGAATAAGCGTTCAACTGCTTATGGTTTGGGTCAGTTTGTTGATAAGACTTGGGACTTGGTTGGTATTGAAAAGTCTGCTGATTATCGTATTCAACTTATAGCTGCACAAAAATATGTTATGATGAGATATGGAAGTTGGGTTAAAGCTCTTGAACATCACAAGCAATATGGGTGGTATTAACGAACACGAATTGTTTGTGTTGTTGAAGAAAAGATTGTTCCCTGATCTTGAAAAGTTTGATGGCACATTTCATAACGCTGATTGCTTCAGTTTTGAGGACAAGCTATACATTGAGTTGAAGTGTAGGCGTGCCCATTATGATGAGCTGATGATTGAGGAATACAAGTATGAGCGCTTAGTTAATCTTGCTATGGATTTGGATTATAGTCCTGTGTATATTAACTCAACACCTAATGGTGTGTGGGCGTTTAATCTTGGTGTATTGTTGCCACGTTGGGAAAATCGTGCAGGGTTGCCTGCTACAACAGATTTTGATAACACACAAAAGGTTGTTAAAAGTGTTGGCTATTTGAACATTAAGGACGGGATTAGATTATGGTAGATTTGTGGTTAGTTATTCCTACTGGTGCACGCACACAATACTTGCAAAACATATTCAAGGAGTGCGATATTGAACCAAGTAAAAGAATACTTGTGCGTACTTTACCTGATGAGGACATTGACAACGCGATAAACCTGCAATACCAGGGTGAGTTTAATATTCATAAGTGGTGGAACACTGGTATTGATTACGCTATTGAACGTGGTGCTGAGTATGTTGCTGTGTTAAATGATGATGTTGAGATAGCTAATAATCCTTTGCGCCGTATTGCTGAAGTTATGAAAGGCACTGGTGCTGTGCTTGGTTACCCGTTCCCGTTCCAGGGTTGGGTGTGTGGTTATTGTTGGGTGCTTGATGTTAAGTCTGGTATTAGACCTGATGAGAACTATAAGTGGTGGTATGGTGACAGGGATCTTGATATGCAGGCACGCAATAGTAAAGGTGTTGTGCACGTTCCATCTATGGTGCGCCATATTCACGGCAACGAACTAACACGTGACAATCAAGAACTTATGGCTATGACAAAGGTTGATGAAGAATTATTCTTTAAGAAATGGAATCTACAAAAAGGTTAAGCCCAAGTACCTTTATATTTTATTAGATAATCGTTCTCTAACACAAGGTTGATACGTCCGTGACGTTCCTCTGTGCCCTTAGCGTTATGGTCTGTTAGCTCAGAAAACATTATTTCAACAGGTTCGTGGCGACAGTATTCTAAATGCCATTCAACTTCGTATCTGATTGCATCTGCTTTACTTTGTGCAACAGGTATACCAACTTTATCTAATGTGGCACGTGAATATATACCCAAATACATTCCAAACGCTGTCGGACAATTAGATAATGGTACAGATGTACCTTTGCGCCAACCTGTTTGTAAAAAACTTTGGTCTTTAATTATCACAGAGTCTTGAAAGAACCACCACCTGTCCCAGTTAGTGTTCTCATAAGCCCACCTAATTTTACCTAACTCAAAACCATAATCTGAGCGCACTGTTACAGGTGTTGTGTCAAAAGATTTAAGACAATCAGTTAACCAGTGTTCACGTTCAGGTGTTGTGGCTATGAGTATGTTCATAGTCTTGTTTTAATATCCGTACTTGATATGCCTTGCGTGTATGGAATATAGATTAGACTTATGTTTAGTTTGTCTAACCAGTCTTGTGTGAACTGCATTTGTTTGTAGTAATCTTTACGTGCCCAATCTGAACCAATTGCAATAATGTCTGGTGATGCTTCAACGATTGCTGGTTTAGAGTCTTCGTTACCAAAGTTTGGTATAACTTGGTCAACATATTTACAAGACAATAATATTTCTGCCCTATCTTGGTAAGATATTATTGGTGGTTTACCTTTATATTGTTCAATGAACTCATCAGTGTTCAATGACACTATCACTGTTCCAGATTGTCCTGATATTTCACGGCAACGTTCCAATAATCTTACGTGCCCTACGTGGAATAAATCAAATGTTCCACCTGTGTAAACTCTTAAACCCAAGGTGATTCACCACCAAGTTCTTTACTTATTTTCTTTATAGCTGTGTTCACTTTACGACTTATACTTGATTCTGATAAACCAAAATAGTTAGCTATATCCATTAGGGTTCTTCCTTCTTCATATCTCATTACAAGTAGAGCGTATTCTTGTAGGGTTAGTTCACGTATTGCCATTCGTATGTCGTACATTGAGGCAAGAAATGATCCAGCTGTTGCTGGGTCTCCACCACCACCTGAAACGTATTCACTTGCTGGGTCTTTGGTTATAATGTCTGAACTGAACGCTAATGGTAGTAGTTCTTCTACCATTCCTGTTGAGTAGAATGCTTCATCGTGTATTGAGTAACCAAGTTTTTTAGCTTTCTCTTTACGACAGTAACGGTCTGCCATTCGGTTAAATGTTTTGGCTAAGCGTTTGATTCCGATTCGGTATTCTTGTTTTGATAATTCTGGTGATAACCATTCTTGTATTTTGTCTGGTCGTTTGAGTGACCATTCAAGTAGTTCTTGTTTGACATCGTCTACATCGGCGTAGCCTTTATAGTTGCGTGTGATTATGTAGGCTGATGTTTGGGCTATTTCAACAACATCTTCTACCCATTTGTCTTCTACCATTTGTATACTTTACCTTCTACTACGAATGAGTTACCTATCATTGGTACTGGTACTGGTGTTACTTTACCTTTGTCAATGTATAAAATTCCAAACCCGCTTTGCCAGTTCGCACTTCCACCTTTTAAATATGTGGCTTGTTTTAGATCCATTATGTTTCCAACTTCAAACCCATACAAGGATGAGGTTTGTTTACCGTTGAATGATGTGTTGTGATGTATGATTCCTTGTTTATGTGTGTGTCCACATACAACTGACATACCAATTTTTCTTGCCAATGACACTGCTGTGCCACCTGCATAGCGTGAGGTTGCACCTTCATCACCGTGTCCCATTACCCAACCTGGGGCAAAGTTCCATAGTTTATTGTGATAAGTAATATCTAAATCACGATAGCCTAAAAGTTTCTCATACTTCAAATCACGAAGCGTAGCAAGTGCGGGCGCATCGCGTTCAATGTATCTTTGTATACGGTCTCCGTGATTTGAGCGCATAAGGTGAAATGGTTTATGTCCTATTGCTTTACGAAACCTACCCATAATACGTGTGGTCTCATCAAGGTCTCGTTGCAAATTAGAATGCTCAGCTACATAACCTTTAGACCAGCGTGCCGGTGCTAAACAATCAGCCTCATCACCAACACAAAAGAGTTCATCAGGTTGGTAATCTTTAACAAACTTTATCGTTGCTTCTATTGCAGGTTTATTATGCAAAGGTATTTGCATATCCGATAGCACTACTATGCGTTTCATTTGTTTTCCTTAATAGCATTTGATAGTGCTATCACTTTGATAGCAATAAAATTTGTGTAAGCAATAGTGTCTGCCAGTTCTGCGAGCAACTCATCAACTGTTTCTTTAACAGTAAACGTTTCAAATAACTGACCTGTTGACTTCATATACTGGTCAGCACCCACACCTTTGATACGGCTCACAACATAATCATTAAACGATTCCATAAAGGATGTTAAGTCTTGTAGGGCTATGCCGCTTCCGTGGTCTTTGACTGCTGGGTGGTCGTAGAAAAAGTTTGTGGGAGTTTTACGGTTATTGTTTCCGTTTGCTTGTTGTGTGCCACTATCTTGAACCCCTGGTTCATTAGTAGCATTAGCACCTGTTCCCATTCCTGCTGTGTCATTACTCATTCCTCATCTTCTTCCTCTTCATATAAATCATCAGGTGATGATTCACCTTCGTATTTATAGTTACCTGTTTCTTCGTCTTCAACATAAATGTGAACAGTGATTGTACCATTTAAGTTTATCATATCTATGTGTATTTCGTCTGTTAAATCATCATCTTCTAATGGTATTTCTGTGCCATCCATTGGTCCGCCAACAAACTCTCTTCTCATTTTGTCTGCTTATGTGTTATGAATGGTGGTGCTGTGAACACATTGTTTCGTGCAGCTATTTGCATTGCTTGTTTCCAAGTTGCACCTGCTTGTAAAGCACCTATGGCATAAGGAGAACCGGAGCCAATGCCATAGATACCGTCATCTCGCATCAGTACCGATAAGGAATCATCCAGCTCAAAGATAAGTCCTCCTAATGCAATCAAGAAAATAAAATCTGGTTCATCTGAATCTTTGTCAGGTGTGTACCCATTCATTGTTAAAGCAAGTCTCATTGAGGTTGCTACTTCTGCAATCATAAAGTGGTATAGGTCTTTGTATGAGGTTGGTGTTGGTGTTGGTGGTTTCCATATGTGTTGGATGATGTCGCAAGGTTGTGTTGTTCCAGCACCAGCAATAAGATACTTACCACGCTTAGTTATCTTGGTCATTGCGTGGTGCGAATATGTTCTTCCACCATCATCTGTGACACGTGAGTCTGCGATTAGTAAACAGTGGTCTGGTTTTTGTATGCCAAGTATTGTTGTCATTTAATCTTTTCCTTAAACCAATCTGCACCTTCACGAAGATATATATCATTAACATCTTTGTTCTCAGGTAGGTTAATTACTACTGCACTGTTAAGATCTTCTTTGATTCTTTTAGCAAGTTCCATTCCAGGGTTACGGCCATCTTCTTTAACATCATTATCAGCAAAAACAAATATACGTTTGTATCCTTCAAGCATCATAGGAAACCAGTCTTTCCACTGTGTCACACCAGCTACACCCACGGCAGGTATACCACACATCCCTGACAAAATAATTGTGTCAATCTCACCTTCACAAATACACATTGTTTCAGTGTCTAAACCTAAATCGTTAACGTTGAACATCCCAATCTTTTGCCCTGTTGGCCAAATGTATTTAGGTTGACCACCATCAGTTTTACGAAACTTAATACCAACAACACCAGCTTTAGTCAGGTAAGGAATACTCAGTGCACCTACAGCGTGTTCGTGTCCGGGTGCAGGGTTAGTCACTGTACCGAGCAGGAATGTAGCGGCCACCTCTTTGCTTATTCCCCTTGATTTGAGGTAAGAGGCTGTCTCTGCGTTTAGTGCTTCGTAGTACTGTGCTGCGGTTTCCGTTAGTAATGCTTTCTGCTCTAGCGACAGCATCTTTGAACTCTATCCCTTCCTTTTTCTTAATCAGTTCGTACACATCACCGTAAAGGTCACACACAAAACAACTGTAAAGTTGTTCCCGTATGTTCACGGTTGCTGATGCGTGTGCATCAGGATGTATTACACACTTGGTGGCTTGCCACCTTGTGCTAGTTCCTACTCTTCCACCATAGTATTTGACTACAGTTTCAAGATCGTGTTTGTTTGTCATAGTCCACTAATTGTCCGACTATCCATTCAACTACTGGTACTGCTACAGCATTTCCTATTTGTTTATATCTTTGTGTATCAGCTTGACCTTCTGTCCAACCATCAGGGAATCCTTGTAGTCTTTCACATTCTAACGGTATAAGTCTGCGAACTTTTTTATCATCATATAATGTTTGATCATTTCCAGTAGCAATAGTTAAAGATTTGTTGTCAGAAATCAAAGGACCTTTACCACCACCTGGTTTACCTTCACGCATACGTAAAAGCATTGGCATATTGTTACCTCCTGTTCCCATATAAGCTGTTAAAGTGTGTGACGTTTTGTCTTGTATTCGTGCACCATCGTGTCTGTGTGGATGAAATACTATCGCAACAGATCTTGTGTCACCATTGTCAAATGTGTTCAATGTTGGGTGCACTCCTCCTTCTTCCCATCTTTCAAAATCTTTATCATTTTGTGCTCTGCGAATTTTAGTGAACCACAATGCTTTCACTTCCGCCACCTAAATCACCACCATTTGCTCTTAATGTTCCAACACCTTCTTTATATTGGGCAAAAGATGACGAAGTAAAACTATTAACTACTACATTATCTTCAGGTCTTTTATATGAAGTAGCAGTTATTGTTGCTGGTCCTTCTGTGTACCCCCCGAAGCTTGATTGACCAAAGCTTCTTGGAGTAATGTTGGCAATGTCTTGTTCCGCCTGTTTGCTCTGCGAAGAATCCCTTCGCAAGCCGTTGCGCTCAAAAAGTATTTTTCCGGCACCTGTTTCGTCTCCAAGACATCCGATAATAAAGACTCTTCTGCGCCGTTGTGGTACTCCAAAGTACTGCGCATCAAGCACTCTCCACGCCACGCCATACCCGAGTTCAACCAACGTTCCGATAACGATTCCCATATCTCTGCCTTTGGAACTTGATAATAAACCAGGGACGTTTTCAACGATGAAGTATTTGCTTTTTGTTTCTTCAAGGATTCTCGCGATTTCCCAAAAGAGTCCTGACCGTTCTCCTTCAAGACCAGCTCTGCGTCCAGCAACGCTGAGGTCTTGGCAAGGAAATCCGCCAGTAATGATTCCTGATTCCGGTTTAAATCCTGCATCTATTAGTTCCTTTCCAGTTACTGTTTTAACATCAGTAAAATGTTTTACTAATGGAAATCTTGCTTGTAAAAGTTTACTTGCGTGTTTATCTATTTCAACAGACGCAACAACTTCAACACCTTGACGTTGCATAGCGATTTCAAATCCACCTATGCCTGCAAACAAACTAACACCAGTTAAATTATTCACGGTTTATACTGCCTACTCCATTGGTCTAATGATTGAATAACCCAAGCATCTTCAATGCTTGCGTTGCGTCTTTTAACAACAACGTAACCAATAGGTCCAACAGTTAAATCTCTTGCTTCAGCATAGTTTAATACTTCTGTTTGTAGTTCTCTCCAAAACTGGGGTAAATCTAGTTTTATTGTTGCTTTGCATTCAAACAAGTATGGTGTGCCGGCAACATAAACAACAAGATCGCCCTCATCTTTGGCACCAGCTTGGCGTAAACGTTCAGCTGTGAATCCTTTGGAGCGTAACCATTTCATTACATCTGTTTCAAACTTTGAACCTTTGGCTTTATTCTTGGCTGACATTACCTGCTCTTTTCTTAGCACGAATCTCTAGTTTTGCAGGTGAATATCCACCAATGGTGCGACCTGTTTTACGTGGAGTCTTTGGATTCTTTTTCCTTGCTTTACCATTAGGTCTATCATTGACCATAGTTTTAACTGGTGCTGGTTTTAAACCTTTACCTTTAGCCATCTATTTTCACTCCTTGAAATCTTAAAGCCTGTTGCATCAGGTCTTCATCTTTTAATAACATACGACTTGCATCAACTTTTAATGCCACCCATTTGTCACCCATTGCTGAGTGTTTAGCAAACCTGTTTTTAACACAAGCAATACGAAACTCTGAGTATTCTGGTTCCATTGCAACTGTCAATATCATTTCAGGTAGTTGTGAAACTTTACCTTGAATGGCACGCCTTGATGGTGGGCGTGTTGGTTCACCTTCTGCTTCTGATGTGTGGTGCAGAATAAATATTGCTGAGTCTGTTTCACGTGCAATGTGGTGGCAGGCTTTCATAATGTCACGCATACCAGTCCACTCATTATCGTGCAGAGCAGACACGTTCATAAGGTTATCTATAATAATTAACTGTGGCCATTCACCATACTTTTCACCATAAGCCTTAACCATCAAATCAACATCATCAAGTGTTGGTGATGGGTCAAAAGAAAATTCCATATGTTTCAATGATGCAAGTTCTTTAGTGTAAAATTCTTGACCATCATTTTTAAATGATTCTTCAATAGTGTTTGCCATATGCCCTGTGATAACAGCAGCAGCACGAATACTTGTGGTGTAAGCATCGGTGTCAGCTGACACATACAATGTTGGAACACCAGCTTTAATGCCATAAAATAATGCAAGTAAAGATTTACCTGAGTTAGGTTGACCAGCGATCATAGTCACTTGACCGCGTCTAAATCTTATGCCTTCTTTTTTTAATGAAGGGAATAAATCAGGTAGCAGTTGTGGTTCATCAAGATGCCTGACGGCTGCTTGCTTTATTGTTAACACAACTGCTCCTAATTAGTAAGGTATCCGTATTTAGTTTTGTTTTATCTAATGAACTGTGGTTCACATTGATCTGCTGTGCCTTTAGGTGAAGGACAGAAGTAGCCCTTCCAAGGTCCTTTAGCAGATGAACCGGTGCGAAATTTCATCTCACCGTGTTTACACGCTTTAGCACCATCAGCAGGTGCTGATTGTGTGCGTGGTTGTTCAACAGGTGTAGCACCAAGAGCTTGTTTCAAAGTTCCTTGTGCGTTGTACAGTGTTTCCACTGCGTTAATCTCAGGTGTCACATTAGCAATCGCTGTAAGTGCACTCTTGATTTCTTCTTCATCATAAGAGTAAAGGTAAACGTTAACTAATGTACCTTGTGAGGTTTTGAAGTTAAGTTGTGTCTTCACTCCTGGTGTTTCTGCGCTCATTCTTTTCCTTCTCTATAGAGT
>Ga0247723_1001957_pt1 | contig 11492 bp, 15 predicted proteins | sample MSEWelMarce5H_FC_FD_189079 | JGI IMG/M metagenome (GOLD analysis project Ga0247723, IMG submission 189079) | Subsurface sediment microbial communities from gas well in West Virginia, United States - MSEEL Well Study Marcellus 5H_FC | ecosystem: Environmental > Terrestrial > Deep subsurface >...
CGTGCACAGGCGGAAGAACTCCTAACAACGTCTTGGATGTTGATACACGACCCAGCCGTATCCCCCGCAGTCAAGGCCGACCTGATTAAATCCACTGTGAAGTGGGGCGGGTTAGAGCCGAAAGTTGAAACGGGCGGTGAAGGCAGTACGGGCGGAGTACGTATCACCATCAATCTCGGCAGCACACCACAAGATGCTCGGACAATCGAAGCAGATATTACTGAGGTGACCGATGTCGATGCCCTTGAGTCTTGAAAATTTATTTGACTCAACCTACGAGGGGATGCGAGCCGCAAGGTTCAAGTCCGCCAGCGAAGCACACAACATGGAGACCAACCTGAAATGGTTGAATCTTTCTTTCAAGACTAAGATAGTCAAACACAAACGCCGAGGCAATGAGTTCATTGTCTTGCTGGTGGAGGCACACAATGCTTGATATTAACTATACACCGCCGCCAACTGGCAAGAAGTTCATGGACTCGGACAAGAAGATGCGTGTCCTGATTGGGCCTGTCGGTTCGGGTAAGTCCGTGACTTGCTCGTTTGAAGTAGTCCGCAGGGCTAGTATGCAAGAACCCAACGCCCAAGGGATACGCAAAACACGGGCGGCTATTGTGCGTGAAACTGCACGGCAGCTACAAGATACGACCATTAAGACCTTCTTGGACTGGTTTCCACCGGGGGTTTGTGGGCAATACATGCGTACGACCAAGACTTACTTCTTTAAAGTAGGGGATGTCGAGTGCGAGATTATGTTCCGAGCACTGGATGATGCGGATGACGTAGCTAACTTGAACTCCTTGGAGCTATCCTTTGCATGGTTTAACGAGTGCCGAGACATCCACCCCGACATTGTGGATGCGATGTCCAAGCGTATTGGGCGTTTTCCGTCGGCTAAAGACGGTGGCCCGTCATGGCATGGGATGTGGGGCGACACCAACCCCCCGACTATGGATACGTGGTGGTACTATCAGATGGAAGGGCTTGACCCCAAGGATGGGGTGTCAGCCAACAACAACGGATGGGATGTATTTAAGCAGCCCTCCGGTCGCAGTCCTTATGCAGAAAACATCGAGAATCTACCCGATGGCTACTACGATACCCAAGGTCGCTCAGAAGAATACATCCGTGTCTACATCGACGGAGACTACGGTCTGTCGTCTGCTGGTATGCCCGTCTACAAATACTTCAGACCGGACTACCACATGGCAAAGGAGAAACTCCGGTTCATCCACAACGGTGTGCGCCCTATTGTTATCGGGATGGACTTGGGACTTACCCCCGCCGCAGTCATCGGACAGCAAGACCCCCGTGGTCGGGCGCTGATACTTGGCGAGGCTGTATCGTTTGACATGGGTATTCAGCGATTTGTGCGTACAGTATTGAAGCCACTTATATATGAACGGTTCGGTGGTGCACCTATCATTGTGGTGACTGACCCAGCAGGCGTGCAGCGGGCGCAGACCGACGAGCGCAGTGCAGTGGACATCATCAAGGCTGAGGGACTTAAAGTATTCCCAGCCAAGACCAACAACGTCAGTTCCCGTATCAACGCAGTCGATGAGTATCTGATGCGTCAAGTTGACGGAGACCCAGCGTTCTTACTTGACCCCGGGTGCACACAGCTTAAAGCCGCCATGATGGGCGGGTATAGGTTTAAACCCAAGGGCGACGGGGATATTGACAAGAACAAGCACTCCCACGTAGCCGAAGCCTTACAGTACCTGATGCTACACATCGCCAGCGTAGGGGAGGGTAGCTATACCCCCCAACGTCGGGACATTCGCCCTGTTGCATCCGCAGGTTGGACTTGATATAATGAGTTTGGTTTCTCCTTCACGCAGTTGTCACCTTTATCCCCGGGGGTCACGTCCTCGGGGATTTTTTATACTTGCACTTTATTTTTGAGTGTGTGTATACTTCTTGTCATGCACAACCTACAATATGTGGTAAGGTGTGAACTAGGAGACTTCAATGGCAAAAGTTAAAGTTACCAAGACATCGCAAATTTTCTCGGACAACGAGAAGATGGACAACAGTGGTCTTGCTGGAAAGCCGAGACCAATGGGGGTATACGAGTACACACCACCTCCAATGAAGATTGATGACATCATGGAAGTCCGTGAACACATGTCTAGCAAGCGCCCTGATACGGATGATTAAAACATGGCAGGTTTAAATTTTCTTCGTGTAGTCTCTAACGCCGAACTCAACAAGCAGGATGAGGATGCGACGGCGCAGGCTTTGCAAGAACGCCAAAACCAACCAATGGTACTTGGCTTGTCTCAACACGTTCGTATGTGCTGGGATGTAGCGAAGATTGCCAAGAAGCCTATTGAAGACCAGATGTTGACAGCTATGCGTCAGCGTAATGGTACGTATGAGCCAGACAAACTGCGTCAGATTAAACAGCAAGGTGGCTCGGAAATCTACATGATGATTACTGAAGTAAAGTGCCGTGCTGCGGAATCGTGGTTACGAGACATCTTGCTTGACAGCGGTACACCCCCTTGGGATATTGTCCCCACCCCGATTCCTGACTTGTCGCCACTTGACCGTCAACAGATTCAAGACACGTTTGCCAGCGAAGTGCTGACTATGCTGGAGGAGAATCAGCAAGCTCCTAGCAAACAAGAAATGGCGCAACTCAAAGAGATGGTCTCACAGGACTATCGCTTTAAGATTTTGCAAGATGCACAGATTCGTGCTGACAAGATGAAGCTAAAGATTGAAGACCAGTTTGCTCAAGGCGGCTGGGCTGATTCATTCAACGACTTTGTTACTGACCTTGTAACTTACCCATGTGCCTTTATCAAAGGCCCGATTGTGCGTCGTCAACGTACACTTGGTTGGAAGATAGTTGATGGTCGTACGACTGTAGAACCAATTGAGAGACTTGCTCCTGAGTTTGAGCGGGTTGACCCATTCCGTATTTATCCTGAGCCGGGCATTACCCGCATTGAAGATGGATACTTGTTCGAGCATCACCCACTGTCTCGCCCTGACCTATCAGACCTTATTGGTGTGCCGGGTTACGACGATGACGCTATCCGTACCATCCTAGATGAAGGCGCAGGCCCATCTTGGATTAACGAAGACGTGGAGTTGATTAAGAACGAGGAGGAGCGCAAGTTCTATTCCTACATGCGTCCGACCGATGTGTTCGATGCACTTGAGTTTTGGGGCAAAGTCTCCGGCAAGATGCTTCGTGAGTGGGGATTGACTGAAGAAGAAATCCCTGACGAAGCTCAAGAGTACGACGCTAACGTGTGGATGATTGGTAACTACGTCATTAAGGCTGTATTGAACTATGACCCACTGGGTCAGAAGCCATACGCTAAGACTTCGTTTATCAAGTGTCCCGGTGCGTTCTGGGGTAAGGGTATTCCCGAAATTATTGAAGACTTGCAGAACGTGTGTAACGCTGCTGCTCGTGCGTTGGTGAACAACATGGGTATTGCTTCCGGCCCTCAGGTCGAAGTAAACCTAGAGCGTATTCCTCCGAACGAAGACATCACACAGATGTCACCTTGGAAGATTTGGCAAGTGACCAACGACCCTGTGGGTTCGAGTGCACCTGCTGTACGCTTCACACAACCAGACGATAACGCACAGACCCTTGTGGCTGTGTACGATAAATTTGCACGCTTGGCTGATGACCACTCCGGTATTCCAGCCTACCTTTATGGCAACACGGATGTACAAGGCGCAGGCCGTACATCGTCTGGCCTGTCCATGCTGATGGGCGCTGCTGGTAAGGGTATCCGCCAAGTTGTTGGTCACATCGACGGTGATGTGATTAAACCTATTGTCCAACGTCAGTTCGTATACAACATGCGATACGACGAGGATGAATCTATTAAGGGTGATGTACAAGTCATCGCCAAAGGCGCAATCAACTTGGCTGTCAAAGAGACTGTCAACGTGCGTCGTATTGAATTTCTTAACGCAACCGCCAATGAAATCGACATGTCAATTCTTGGTAAGGATGGTCGCGCCGCGATTCTTCGTGAAGTGGCTAAAGGGTTGCAGATGTCTGTGGATGAACTCATTCCATCTCGGGATAAACTTGCGTATCAAGGCCGCATAGCAGCGGCTGCTGAACAAACACAAGCTCTAGCTGCCCAACAGCAGCAACCAGCAGGTGCAGCACTTCAGCCTGATGGCACACCCAAAGGTGGCATGGAAGCAAACACAGTCATGAATCGCAGTGGGGGTCAACCGTGATACGTCCTGACCCATCAGTTGTAAAGGCTCTTTCTGTCGCTGTGCGTCAGCATCCAGAACTTCTGGACTGGTTGGCTACATGGCGTATGCACGAGTTGGAACAACTACCATCTGCGATAAACAACGCGGCATTGATGCAGGGGCGATGCCAAGTTTTGGGTGAGATTTACAAACTCGCCAAAGAGTCCCCTGAACTAGCGGCAAAGTCATGATATGACTCGCCGTCTAATCCACGCATACCGATAGGAGCGTTTTACTATGGCACTTCCAGAGCAAATTCGTAAACAGACCGAGGCAGTTCAAGAACTGTATAAGCAACTCAATGGTGATGGAACCAATGGCGAGGAACAAAATTCTTCCGCCGACGGTGGAACTCCGCCCAATAATGACGCTAATACACGCACTCCGACCGCCGACGATGATGCTGGTTCGAACAATGCTGCCCAGTCATCTAGTGTTGAGCACACGAAAGATGATGGAAAAGGCTCAGAGGATAATCTATCTCAGAAATATCGCACTCTCCAAGGCATGTACAACGCCGAAGTTCCTCGCCTGCATGGGCAGAACAAAGAACTTTCAGGTCGTTTGCAGCAGATGGAGCAATTGTTGGCAACGATTTCTGCGCAACAGTCTTCAGGTCGCTCAGGGCAGTCAAGTATTGACCCGCTAGTTACTGAGAAAGACCAAGAGGAATATGGGGAGTCACTAGACGTTATGCGTCGTGTGACACGAGAGGAGTTAATTCCTGTTGCCCAGAAAATTGCACAGCTTGACCGTTTACTTCAGCAATTTCAGACTAACGTAGTGCCACAGGTGAATAACCTTGCACATCGTCAAGCTGCAACTGTCGAACAACAATTTTGGATGGAGTTGACAGGCTATATTCCGAACTGGAAAGCTATCAATGAAGACCCAGACTTTCAGTCTTGGCTTCTTGAGACTGACCCGTTGTCTGGTATTAGTCGTCAGACCATTCTTGAGGACGCTCAACGTGGCCTCGATGTGCGCAGAGTAGTTAACTTCTTTAAGTCTTGGCTTGAAATAACTGGACAAGTCACTGCTGCTCAAAACACCCGCCGGAATGTGTCTGCTTCTGAGTTGGAACGCCAAGTTACCCCCGGTAAGGGACGTAGCACAGGTGCACCAGCAGGAACAAACGCCAAGAACTACAGCCCTGATGACATCAAAACTTTTTTCAACGATGTTCGTCAAGGTAAGTACAAAGGACGTGAAGCAGAGCGTGACCGCATCGAACGTGACATTTTCTCTGCACAGAGAGAAGGTCGCATAATTGTTAACGCTTGATTAGAGGAGTAATATCATGGCATTTCCCGTAGCCGCAGGCCGCCCGAACTATTCGGGTAACTTCATTCCAGAGATTTGGTCTGGCAAACTCATCGAGAATTTCTACGACGCCACCGTGCTCGCAGCAATCTCTAACACTAACTACGAAGGTGAAATTCGTAAAATGGGTGACACGGTTAACATCCGTACCACTCCTGAAATCACCATCAAGACTTACGTTAAGGGCCAAACCCTGAGCGTTGAGAATCCTGATAAGCCAAAAATCCAATTGGTTATCGACAAGGGCGAGTACTTTGCCTGTATCGAAGACGACGTGGATAAGGTTCAAGCCGATGTGAACATGATGGACACTTGGTCTAAAGACGCTTCTGAGCGTATGAAGATTAAGATTGACCAACGTGTTTTGACAGATATTCTTCCAAGCATTTCTTCCTTGAACAAAGGTGCATCTGCCGGTCGTATCTCTGGCAACATTGACTTGGGTACATCTGGTTCGGCTATCGCTATTACTAAGACCAACGTCCTTGAATACATCGTAGACATGGGCACTGTTCTTGACGAAGCAAACTGCCCTGAATCTGACCGTTTCTTGATTATTCCAGCTAAGATGGCTGGTTTCATTAAGAAGTCAGACCTGAAGGATGCTTCTATCACTGGTGACAGCGTTTCTGTGTTGCGTAATGGTCGCTTGGGCATGATTGACCGCTTTACTGTCTACGTAAGCCACAACTTATCTGTGACTTCTGGCAAGTTCAGCATCATTTCTGGTCACAAGATGGGCTTTACTTTTGCTTCACAGATGACTGAGATGGAGTCTTTGCGTGCAGAGTCTACTTTCGGTAACGTCATTCGTGGCTTGCAAGTTTACGGCTACCAAGTTGTTAAACCTGAAGCATTGGCACAAGGTATCGTTACTTTAGCGTAACCAACTGGGGGGCTTCGGCCTCCCATTCTTAACTTTTTTGGAGATTTAAAATGGCTACATACACTGACTCTCTGGGCTTTAATAAAGGCTCGGCTGCTTACCCTGCGGATTCTCTTAACAAGACTGTTCGCGTGGAACTTACGCTTGATTTTCCTAAAATCATTGCGGCACGTTCTGCTGCTGGTGCTACTGCACTGGCTGCTTCTGATGTGATGGAAATTATCCCTATCCCTGCTGGCACTATTGTGTCTAACGTAGGTATGGTGGTAACTACCGCCGCTGGCGTAACTAGCACCATCTCTATCGGTGACGGCTCTGCCGCTGCTGGTTACTTGGCTGCTACTTCAGCGAACGCTACTGGTACTTCTGGTGGTGTTCCTGTGTTGTCGTCTGGTGCATTTGCTCCCACTCTGAGTGGTGGTAAGGTGTACGCTGCTGCTGATACTATCGACATCACGCTTGGTACTGCTGTACCAGCCGCTGCTGTTGTGCGTGTCTTCGCATTGTTGACAGACATCAACTAAAAGGTGGGGGGCTAAAGCCCCCCTTCTTACACTAGGAGAACAATATGTCAAATGTAACGGCTGTACATATAGAAGCAACAGGTACTGTAGCTACTGGGCGGCGTCAACTACGTGGTTATCACACAATCAGCGGCGGTACTGCTGGCGATGTTATCTTTCGTGACGGCGGTGCTTCTGGTACTGTGAGGTTGCAGTTTAATATTGGCACTGGCACACAACCGATTGTCATGAATATTCCTGATGACGGTATTTTATTCACTACCGATGTTCACGTAACACTTCCTACATCGGCAAAGACTACTACGTTCTTACAGGTTGTGTAATGGCTACCAAGAAAAAGGGCGTTAACCTGTCCGTAGGTCGTGGTGAGAAACTACCTGTATCGCAGGGTGCTGGGTTGACCGCTAAAGGTCGTGCTAAGTACAACGCAGCAACAGGCTCAAATTTAAAAGCTCCACAGCCTGAAGGTGGTAAACGCAAGGATTCTTTTTGTGCACGTATGTCTGGTATGCCCGGGCCTATGAAGGACGAGAAGGGTAAACCAACACGTAAAGCAGCAGCACTCGCAAGGTGGAAATGCTAATGGCTACAAAAACAAAATCTAAAGTAAACGCAGCAGGCAACTATACTAAGCCTGAGTTGCGTAAGCGGATTGTGTCGCAAGTAAAAGCTGCGGCAACGCAGGGTACGGGTGCAGGCCAGTGGTCGGCACGCAAAGCACAACTTGTTGCCAAGAAATACAAGGCTGCTGGCGGAGGGTACAAAGATTGAAAGCCCCGCAGAGGTCTCTCAAAGATTGGGGTGACCAGAAGTGGCGCACCAAAAGCGGTAAACCTTCGAGTAAAACCGGAGAACGGTATTTACCCGAGGCTGCAATAAAAGCGTTGACCCCCGCAGAGTATGCGGCGACTACCAAAGCAAAGCGCGATGGTAAAGCAAAAGGCCAACAGTTTGTAAAACAACCCGCTAAAATAGCGAGTAAGACATCCAAGTACCGATAGGAGTTTTTAAATGGCACGTTTTCTAAGAAACAAAAACGATGGTTTTATCTACGACTACACAGAACTGTTGGCTGAAAACCCACTGGTTGAGGAAGTAACTGAGGAAGAAGCGTTTCCTGAGAAGTTCATCCCAAAGAAACAAGCTGGTCGTAAAACAGGTTTGAAATTAGAGACCCCTGTGGAAGAAATCCCAGTTGAGCCTCCTGTTGAAAACCATGAACTTAATGCTGATGCCTCTAAGGGATTACCCGAATGATACTCAATGATGTAGTCACAGAGGCTCGTCGCCTTTTACAAGACATCAGTGCACCTCAACGCTACAGCGATGCGGTGTTACTTGGCTTTGCCAATCAAACGCTCAAGCGTATGTCTGTATTGCGCCCCGACCTCTTTGCCTACATCGGGGATATTACATGCACGGCTGGGACTGTCATCCAATCTCCCCCGATTGATTCGGTTCGTGTCATAGAAATTTTCCAAGTCAAGGATGGCTCAGGTGTAACGGAAGTTGACCGCACTGCCCTTGACCAGACATACCCCGGCTGGATGAACGATACCGCTGGCCCAACGGTCAACTGGATGCGCCATGTGCGCAACCCCAACAAGTTCTTCATCTACCCCAAAGCCCCCGCAGGACAAGTCCTCATCGGGGAATATGCACAGACCCCTCCAAACTACCTTGGTACAGACGTTGTGGCTTTGCTGCCCGATGCCTTCTTTCCTGTTGTGGTTGACGGTACTGTGTTCTTAGCCGAATCCGTAGATAATGAGCATGTAAACTCTAACCGTGCGCAGTTGTTCCAACAAGCATTTACCCAAGCACTTGGTGTGAGCGCACAGGCAAGGTCACTGACTGACACGGAAGAAGCGGGTCTATCTAAAGAACAGGTAATTGCCTCATGAGTACTCGCACATTTCTCTCGTTGGCTACACGCCTTGCGGCAAGTGTACCGGGCTGTCCGCAGCCAATCTTAGAGCAACATATTCGTGATTCAGCGATTGAGACGTGTGAGCGTACGCTTGCATGGCGTTATCAGCAACCTTCAATCCGTTTGACCCCGGGCGTGTACGAGTATCCGTACAACAACCCAACCCAAACTGAAGTCCACGCTTTCCTTACAGCCACAGTAAATGGTGCACCGCTCTCGCCTTTGACGCTTGAGCAGTTGTATGACACCTACCCCCAGTGGCCTAACTTAGATGTAACGCAACGGTCTAACCCGCAATATATTTGTCAGTTAGACCCTGATAGCTTTGTTCTTGCCCCCCTACCTGATGATTCTGTAGCGTACAACCTCAATATGATTGCGGTTCTAAAGCCTTTGCGCACGGCTACAGGCATGGATAAGTCAATCTTTGATGACCTAGAGAACGTCATCATGCACGGTGCGTTGCAGCACCTCCTCGTCATGCCCAATAAAAACTGGAGTGACCGTGAGTTGGCTACGTACCATGCCAAACAATATCTTTCAAAAATAACCGAGCGTAGAGCAAGAGCGAATCTAGGTGCAGCCCGCGCCTCGATGACCGTGCAGATGCGCCCTTTAGCGTGAGGACAATATGGCTGCTGATGTCATTCGTTTAGTAGAAGGTGATGAGAAGCCAGTCATTGTTGTGACGTTGACTGACGATTTAACTGGTTCGCCTATTGATTTATCTTTGTCCACTACGGTTGTCACAATTAAGTTTCGTGAAGCTGGTACAACTACACTGTTGTCCACTATTGCTACTTCAAAGTTAAGTGGTGGTACGACTGGACAGATACAATTTAACTTTGCTGGTGGCGTACTTGATGTAGACCCCGGCATGTACGAAGGCGAGATTGTGATTAACTTTAACGGTGAAGTACAGACTGTGTATGACACCCTACGATTTACAGTCAGAGAGAACTTCTAATGGCTAACATCCGTGCCTCTGCTGTCGTATCAACTTTACTGGTAGCTGCCGTTTCGGCAGTCTCTATCGGTATTGCTGCTGCGGGTGGAGTTACGGCTACAGCCCAGCCGGATACGGTTATTCGGGCATCTGCGTTTGTTGTACCTACCACCACGTTGGAGAATCAGACTGTTCAGATGTCTGACTTCCGCTCGTTCGTCATCGACCAGATTAGCATTGACGTAGCTACGGCTACGGATGATGTGGCTATTTCATTTAATACCTCGTTCACAGACTCTGTGACGATGACTGATGCAATCAATCGGATGTTCTATGGCAACATCGACTTTGACCCACTAGACCCTGATGCCGACCCTGACCCCATTGTCATGGCGGATGTAAATGCAAAGAACGTAGGGAAAACCCTTACAGATACAGCAACAGCAACGGATAGCCCAGCTAAGACCCCCGGTAAGGTGGTAACAGACTCAGTTACTTCTGCCGATGTAATCACCACCAAAGATGTTGGTAAGTCACTGACTGACACGGCTACCACTAACGACACCATCAATACATTCAACACAGACAAAGTTCTTGTTGATAGTGCGACGGCTACAGACGCAGCGGCTAAAGACTTCACACGTCCTAATATTACTGACTCAGTGACTATGGCTGATGATTCTTCACGTCAGCCGGGGTTGGGTAAGACCGAAACAGTTACAGCGTCTGATGCGTTTGGCCCTTTTGATATAGGGGTAAACCCTAGTGATACGGCTACTGCTACAGATGCAGTAAACACCTTTGCAGTCAATAAAGTTCTGACTGATTCCGTTGAGATGACGGACTTCATTGCTAAGACCCCGGGCTATGAGTTTGACTTTGACGTAGTGGATGCTGACGCTGACCCAGACCCAGTGACTATGGGTGATGTGATGGCTAAGTCGCTTACTCGCCCTAACATTACAGACACGGCTACTGCTATTGATGCCCCAGCCTTTACAGTGGGTGATGTACAGACTGATTCTGTGACTATGGCAGACGCCGCAGCCTTTACAGTAGGCGATGTACAAACCGATTCTGTTACAGCAACAGATGCAGCAGCCCTTACCGTTGGTGATGTACAGACCGACTCAGTTACAGCTTCGGATGTCGTTACCACAAAGGCTCTGAACAAGGCTCTTACAGACACAGCAACGATGGCAGACGCCATCAATACGTTCGCCCTGAACAAGGCTCTTACAGACACAGCGACTATGGCTGATGCCATTAACCTAGTACTGACCCTTGGGCAGTCTACACCGCTTTATGACTGGGCTTTTACATCTGATGACAAGTTTACGTACTTCCGAGTACCGGGAACTATCAATAGCCACCTAATCCATCAACCGCTTATAAACGGTGAATTTGTGCTGACAACTGACCCCAATGCTGGTATTGTTTATACAATACGCACGGAGTCGTACAGTTACATGTTTGCTGGATACGGCCTAAACGAAAACCAACTCAACTAAGGAGTAAATCATGTTTAACGACGCAATCAAAATGACAGGTAACCTGAAGCTCGTTCTCACTGACGAGCACGGCAATGTCAAGCAAGAAGAAGAAGTAAAGAACCTAGTGGTAACAGTAGGTAAA
>Ga0247723_1001958_pt1 | contig 11491 bp, 13 predicted proteins | sample MSEWelMarce5H_FC_FD_189079 | JGI IMG/M metagenome (GOLD analysis project Ga0247723, IMG submission 189079) | Subsurface sediment microbial communities from gas well in West Virginia, United States - MSEEL Well Study Marcellus 5H_FC | ecosystem: Environmental > Terrestrial > Deep subsurface >...
AGTATTAATATTATCTCTATCTTCAACGGCTTTCATAGCTGCAGAAGCATCACCACGAGCTTGAGCTTGTTGAGCTTCAAGAGTTTTTCTATCAGCCATTTTGTACATGCTATTAATTTCTCTTTGCGTTTTACCCATAGATCCAATAATAGAACCTGCTTTTTCACCACCTTTTTCTAAGGCTTTACCAAAAGTAGGAGTTCCTGCAAAAGCACTACCATAAGCTAATAATAATTGAGCTTGATCCATTTTTTTAGCGTCTTCTAATTCTTTGAGTCTTTCAGTTTTACTTTCTTCTAAAGTCTTTTTGTAGAATTCAGGATCAACACCTAATTGTCTTTGAGCAGCTTGTTGATTAATTATATAGTCATCAAGTGCTATGCTATCTCTAGGTTTCATTAAAGCTGCTTGTGCATTTTGATAATATGATGGATCATACATGTATGGATCTGTATAAGTTTTACCACCATAAGCATAATGTTTAACTGGGCCACCATCATCAAATGCAACAATACCACCAGTAGCATAATTGTTTTCATCATACATATTACCTGTATCAAGTTCAGCTAAACCACCATGTGCCATTTGCTCCATAGGCATTTCAGGTTGTGGAGCCATAGCTTCCATCATAGGTTGAGCTTCAGGCAATGCAGCAATACCTGGTTGAGGTTGCGCTTCTGCAACTAAATCTTCTGCAACAGATTTTTCTTCAGGCTTATTAGCTTGATAATTACTACGCATTTCTTTTCTGCGTTGTAACTCACTTAAAGCTAGATAGGTAGGTACTTGTCCTGAAGGATTTTGTACATATCCTATTAATGTATCGTCTGGAACACCTTTTAACTGATTTTGTATTTTAATAATGTTCATGTTTTATCCTAGAGCTTTCATTAAACCAAGAGCACCTAAACCACCACCAAGAAGTTGTTGAGCGCCAGAAGCTTGAGGCGCATATTGAATTTGTGTTTGAGCCAAACCAGCATTTCCACGAAGCATCGCATTGTAAAACTCGAGTTGTTTCTTTTCCCAATCTCTTGCTTCCATAGCTGTTTGGTATTGAAGATCATTAATTTTTTGTTGTAGGGCTTGTTTTTCAGTTTCACTAGCTGCTTGAGTTTTAAGTCTTTCAAGATTAGCTGTTTGTTCTGCTGCTGCTGCCATAGCTTGATCTTTAGATGCTTGTAAACCAGCTTGTAGACCACTAACACCTGTTTGACCTGCAAGTTGTGCCGCAGCTTGTCCCGCTTGTTGATTAGCTTGTTGTGCTTGTAATTGTCTTGCAGCATCTGCATTAAATTGTTGTTGAGCAGATTGGAACCCAGCTTGACTTCCTTTAGCTTGAATGTCTGCTAAGTTTTGTTGTAAGTTTCTTTCTTGTTCAGATTGAATTAATGCTTGTCTTGCACCACCAAATGTACCGCGACCAATAGCACCCATAGCTCCTTGTTGTTTAGCAATGTCACCTTGACGACGACCTTCTCTTAATGCAATATCAGTAACTTGTTGTTGATATGGGTCACCATAGTATGCTGCCATACCAGGAGTAAATGTACCACCGTATACTGAAGAAGGTGTATAACCTAGTGCTCTTGATATTCCTGTACTCGCTGTACCGTATCCTAACCCAGAACCCATACCTAATCCAGTTCTTGCATCTGCAAAACCACCTGGCGTTGTAAGTCCTGCTATGTTTCTTTGTACCGCTTCTTGACCCGGAGTAAACCCTGCAACTCTTTCGCCTGTATAAGTAGGCATAGGTTTAACACCAGTAACAGCTCCTTCTGCATCTGTTTCAAATACATTTTTACCTGCAGAAACAAGGGCTTGTTCAAAGAAAGGCTTAGCATACTCTGGTAAGTTAGATGTATAAGTAGTACCTGTAGAAGTTTGCGATCCTCCTCCACCTCCAGACCACAAAGTTAAAAAAGTATCCATCATCCATACAGGATTAAGGAACAGTTTAAAGCCATCTAATAATTTCATATGTTTTTCTCCACCACGTGTGCTACGGAATCAAAGCCCATTTTCATTTTATAAAGTCTAGCTTGTGCATCTTGTGCAAAAGCCCTTATCTTTGTGACACCTTGTGATCTAGCCCAAGCTTCAAACTGCTCAATTAGATCAGGTTCTACTAACGCCCTACCACCCATCGATGTAATGTGTAATACTCTATGGTTAGGGTAGTTACTAATTTCAACTGCTGACGCACCAATAATATTGCCTGTTTCATCAACTGCAACAAGACATGTTTGTTTGCCGCTTACTAATAAAAACTTTAATTGATCAATACTATAGTCATCTGTACTAAATTTAAATGACACTTCAAAAAAAGGTTCTATCTTTTTCCAATACTGACTTATAAAGTCAGGTGCTACTATATTAATTTGTCTCATGCAGGCATGTATTTTTGAGGTTTGATTTCTTTACCTTGTTTAGTATGACCTGTTCTTGCTTTTCTAATACGATCTAACATCGCATATAATTGTTTAGATCCTGCTTTAGATGAACCATTACCAATATGACTTACTACATCAGCAGGAATTACAAATTCTCCGTCAGCTAAACGAGCTGGTTGTTTATCTTCTATTGTAGCAGGAATTGAGTCACTCATGCCATCACCTTCGCCATCTAAATAACCTTGATGTCCACCTTTAGCAAAAGCAATCGGACCACCCATAGCATAGAATGTATCTGCAGCTTTAGCACGAGAACCTTCAGCAGCTAATGAATTTAATCTACCGATTCCGTAACCTTCTTTACTTAAATTTTGTGTGCCTGTGGTTTGATCATTTGTACCATATAAATCTTGAATACCACCTGATGAAATAGTACTTGAGTTAGTATTAACAGTACCGCCTGTAGCTAATCTTAAACCAGGAGAAGCTTGAGCTAAGTTTAATAAACCTGTTCTAGGATCTCTATATTTATTTTCTTCAGCTTTACGTTTTTCTTCTAATGATGTATCTATTTCAGGATATAAATCTTCTTGTGCTCCCGCTAAACCTGCCATACCCAATGGAGCACCAATTTGCATAGCTGAACCACCAATAGCTGGAGAAGTAAATTTATCATATCCGCCAGGTTTTAATATATCCATAGCCCCACGACCCATTTGTCCAAGACTTTCTGAATATGCCATGGGAACAGCTGCACTAGCACCGGAAGCTGCTGTAGTTCCAGCGTTTGTTAGTGCTGTAGGCATTGTGTTTGCTGCACCAAAAAATGGATTTGCTGCTGTATCTAATGCATCTAAGCCCGCTGCAGTTGTTTGGGGTACACCCTGAGTAACTGCTTGACCTGCTTGATAACCGCCTTGGGCACCCATATTACCTAATGAACTTGCTAAGTTACCACCACCAAATCCACCAAGGCCACCCATTAAACCGCCCATCAGCAAATCATCGCCTTTAGCACCAGCAACTGCCGCACCAGTAGCCACACCAGCCGCAATAGGAGCTAATGTTGCAGCGGTACTACCTGCTTTAAGCCCTAAACTAGCGCCTGCTGGTCCACCAACTAAAAATCCTGCAGCTGTAGGTAAAAGGGATGTAAAAAAGTCTCCAAAGTCAAACGCTTCAGGCATACCTGTATGAGGATTAGTATGTATTTTATGTCCTGTCATAGCTCCAACGGCTTTTAATCCTGCTACTTCAGATGGGCTAACGTGCATAAGCATGGAGTCACCATGTCTACCGAGGGAAGCTAAGCCTTGAGCTAGTTGATGTGTTGCCATAAAACGTCCTTTTTAATATAGTGTAATGTTAACATAATTAAAGTCTTGAAACAAAAGTAATTGAGCCTATTGCTGATGGAATAGCTGGTCTAACATAAGGTACGGTTTGAGCAGTATCATGATAAATATAAACCCCGGCTGTAGGAACGGTAGGATCACCTGCTAGATCCGTTGCCCAATATAGTTCAATTTCGTCTCCTGATTCTATTTCAAATGTAGCTTCAGAATACCCACATATATAACTAGGTACTAACGCACTTTTACGAGCGGGAACACTAAACGCTGTAGCAGAATTAGCAAGATCAACACCATTTACTTTTAACCAAACCACTGCCTCATGTATAGCATTAGCCGTATTAACAAACTGAAGACTATATCGAATAGTATAAACACCTGTATATCCTGCAACTGCAGAGCCTGGTGAATTTAAAGTCCATCCTAATCCAGAATCTAAAGTATTCCACTTTACTACTGTAGGTGTATCATTACCTGTTGCTATTTGATCAGTTGAATCAGATGCAGCTATATGAGGAATACTTAGAGAAGCTCCCCCATCAGTATTACTTAATGTAGCCGTAAACGCATCTAACGTATTAAAGTAAACACGTAGTTGGGCATTAAGTAAATCAAAATGTATTTGAGAAAACTGTGTTGGTGTTAGTGTTAACGCAGGTGCTTTAGTTGCAGATATAATTCTTTGAGCCATTAGTTCCTCATTCCATCTGGACGAGCGTCCACTCTAGGCATACCTAGTTGCCACTGAGTTCCCACAGTGTTTGACTCAATTCTAAAACTCATCTGACGACCACGACATCTTATAAATACTTGGTTTGTATATTGGTCAACTGTGGCTGTCGCTGTTGTAATGTTACGCGCTGTAGTAACACCTGATGCATTCGTAGTAGCTGTAGCTGCACCTGGGAAGTTTTGAACACCTACAGTAATCGTGGTTTGAATAGTGTTAGTAGCACCTGTCACAGGGTTAGTTTGTTCAGACTGTGTAAAATTAATATCAGGAATAATACGACGCACTAACATATATTTATCCCCGTCATCAATGTCAACACTCGCAGACTGAATATAAGCTGTAATAGGTAAAGGTGCGGCACCATTAGGTTGACCATTATCTACACCGTTTTCTTGATCATAAACCCAACCATCTGCTACAGCAATAGGATTAGTGAAGTCACCAGAATCTAACCAAGCAGTTCTATTTAATTGGCCGTAATACCAAATACTTTCTGAGTAGTTATATATGACATAACGATCAATTTCATTGGATGTACCTGAGCAATAGAACCAAACAATTTCATTAAACTGATTATTAGTACCCGCAAAGAAAAGTTGTGATTGGTTATAGTTAATATCAGAGAATATGTATTGACGTAGTGTACAAGGTAATGCATCTACACGACCAGAGTATGTGAAGAACTTATCTCGTCCCATCCAGTAAACTACGTTATTAATACCTACAATCGCATTAGGTCCTGCAATAGAAATATTATGTGATAACTCTTGTAAACCAAACACTTCTGTTGTACCTAAGAACTGCATTGATGTAAGTGAAGTATCTGTAAAGATTAGCATTTCTTGTCTTGAGTTTAACGCAGCTACAATGTTAGAACCTGATTGTAATCTTAAGAACCCTGCTGTGTTTGTAACAGTAGGTTGCCATACTTCTGGCTCAGGACCAATGGTTGCATCTACGTTTGCCCAACGAATTAATAGTGGATCATAGGGGCCGTTATAATTATTGTATACATATGTACCTACCGTTGAAGCATTACCAGCAGGAGCGGTTAACATAGTATAACTAAAATGAGTGGCATCAATATAAGTAATTTGGAAAGTGCCATTAAACTGAGTAGGTATGCATCCTGATACAGTAATATAATCACCTGATTGTAAATTATATGCAGTAGTTGTTGTAACCGTTGCTGTTAAGTTACCTGTACCGCCACGAGTTATAGTTGACATCGTTACACCTGCTACAGTTGATGGTAGGTAATTAGTACAACCTAGCGCTACAAAGTGACCTGATGACGCAAACAATGAATAGTCTACTTCTCTAGGAACAGCGATAGCACCTGGTACAGATTGTAATGTCACAGCACGAGTTAAGAAAGAAGCATCATATTCCCAATAATAAAGATCCCCGCCGTTAATATTAAAGGTTAAGTTCTGATTAAAGTTATCAAAGAATTCTAAACGAGCTGGAAAGAAAATAGGCGTGACAGAACCAGAACCCCATGTACCACGAGACCATGCACCAGCACCCCAACCATAACCAGCTGTTACAATAGGGTAGCCAATATTAATATCAAATTTAGCAACAATTGCTGAATTGCCAGATGATGTAGCCGATGAAGTAGCTGTTGTAGGTAATGCTATATAAGGTGTACTACCCACAAGTGTAATTTGAAATTCGTTATTAAATTCAGCCGCTGGAATACCACCTACAGGATTAGTTACTCCACTAAATGTAACCCATTCACCGTCTTCAATACCTGCTGTGATATTTAATATCTCAACTAAGTTTGAACCATTTGTAGTTTGAAAACAATCAGTAGATGAAGGTGTTGTGGTAGAAGTATAAGTAACACGAAGAGGTGTTATATCATAGAGCGAAGTAGCTGTATTAATATAAATCTTTTCATTAGTACCAACAGCTGTTAATTTACCACCATCAATAGCAGCCCATGTAAATAAACTACGAGCAGAACCTTCATAAGCATCAAAAGTTTTAACAGTCCAACCACCTAGTTTTTCAGGAAAGCCTGAACGGAAGCGAACTTTGTCCATCTCATACCAACCACCTTCTGAGGCATAGTCAGTTTGATCTCGGTTAACTCCTGGTTTAAAAACTAGTTTACTTAATGGCATTATTTACCTTCAAAGAGTGCGCGTTCATCTAATCTACGAATTTGTAGACCTCTGAGTATTTTACCACCTGCGCGACAATATTTCACTAACGATTCCATAGCTTGCGTTTTATCTCCACGAAGAAGCGCTTGACGGATGGTTGAACGCTGAAAGCATCCAAGACCCAGATTGAAGCAAAAACTAATAATAGCGTCAAATTCATGTTGTCTAAGAGGCACGTTAGGTAGCATCTTAGATACTCCCAACTCGAAGCGACGTAGGTCGGATTTAAGAATTCCATCTATTTCTTCCTGCGAAAAAGTTCTGTTCCAAGAATCAGGCAAAGATTTGCCGTCGCCGATAAGGTGACCCACACCAACAGTCCACAAGTTTGCAGGACAACGATAGGGACGACTACGCACACCTTCATGATGTTTAATAAGAGCGATGGCAGCTTTTGATACATTCACTTATTTCTTTTCCCAAGTTCTAGCACCAAAGTAGAATCCAATAATAGAAGCTACAATAGCCATTTCATCTGTAGAAAATACAACGTCCATAGATTCACGACTAAAGCCAGATGATTGAACTGCCCATATAAATCCAGCTACGTCAACGAATACAAGTAATCCTACAAAAGTGAAAGCAACAATAGGACGGACAGAGGCATTAAGAGTTCTAACCCATGGTGCAGCATCATGAACCAATTTAGCATCGTGTTCGTATAAAGCCTGACGTTCTTGTGCAAAAGTTTCAGCATAAGTACTCTCCAATTCAATAGCAGCTATTTTTTCTTGAGATTGAAAACCTTTCTCAGCCATAGCCATTTGTTGTTGCATTTGTAATTGAGCCATTTCTTTTTCATGCTTTTGGTCTCCCTTTTGTTGGAAGAAGCCTAGTATGGACGGTAGCCCCGCAGTAGCGAAGCCAAGAATCGAGGAGAGAATGGATAGCATATTAGTTATTCAATGGGTTTACCATTGCCTTTCGTAGTTGTTTCATTTCGTCTTTTACATTTGTTACTGTATCTGTGATCTTATCTGCAGTAGCTTTAGCAACACTATTAGCTTCAATAGCACGACCATAAGCTTCGTTTGCTTTTTCTAATGCACGGTTGTTAGACATCATCACATCAACTAATTGACGCTCAGTAGAACGTGATCTATCTTCTAAAACTATAATACGAGTCTCAACAGAACTCATCTTTTTTACTTCCTCAATCGTCGAGGTCAAATCGTTGAAGAGGGTTATCCCGTAATATACTGCGCCACCTATTGGCACTAGCACGGATAATATAATCCCCAGTATCATTTGCGCTGATAAATTCAAGGAGTATGTTTTGTTGTCGTCCATATTCTTCTTCCTGTATAAGTTTAATTGATTCTTCTAGTTGCGCTTGCTGCATATTGTAGCCTGCGTTTAAAAGCTGCATAGACATAACTATGCCAAAACCTGGTACTAAATCTTTCCCCTTCGGTGTTTCTGGGGCTTTTATATTATCTTTTTTACCTGTACCCGACGTCGTCGTAGTACTTGCGGGGCTTGGTGCAGATGTCGTTCCAGTTGCCTCGCTTTTTACTGTGGCTACCGAAGTAGCTGGTGTTTCTGTTGTCGTTGTCAACGCAGTCATGTCCTGTACAATTACAGGTTCTGGTGGAATGATGGGCGCAGTTGTGACTTGGTTCAACACGCTGTTTGGATTCGTCGGGCTTATCGGACTGATTGGCGATGCCGGATTGTTTAGGTTTGTCGACGTCATCTTGCAAGTATTGTATATTTCCAACCAAGTGGTCCAAGTTGGAGAACCATACGGATCCGAGCAAATCGAAGTTCTTTGTTCTTGAGATAATCCTTCGAAGCCAGCTTGACATGTTAGTTGCCTCGTTTCAACAGATTCAATACACGTTGGAGGATCTGGCGTACAGTTGTTAGAAGTTGTTGTCCAACCTGTCCAAGACTGTGAAGTACATTCATAAGACCTACTTTGATTAATAGCGCCTGATTGGTTAACTGGGCATGACAAGGTTTGATACTCTGTTTGATTTTGGCAAGATGGTTGAGGAGCTGTAAATTGGCCACACTCTGGGATACCTGGGTAATACTGACACGCAATTTGCTGACAAGCAGCGAGAGTAGTCCCTTGATTAACGTATAAACTGTCAAACACTGGTCCATAAGACGTCCAAGAACTTGCGTAACAAGCTGCATATGCGTTATTCCTTAGTAGTAGAAGGAGTAGGAAGAGTGTAATTCGGGCCATATAATTTTCTAAACTTTTCAGGGTCTTTTTCATACCAAGCCTTCTTAGCTGTAAAGCCTACAGCTCCACCCATAGGACATGGCGAACCACTCATCTCCATAGCGTCCCATACTTTTGGATCTTGGCATAACACCGATACAGCAGCTACTTTAAGACCTAAATCGTTTAGTGTTTTTGCTAACTTAATTTTTACACAGTTCTCATCAAGTAATACAGTACCACCTGATAAAGATATAAAACCTAAATTACCCGCAGCACTAATAGGTACTGCACAAACATCTTGAGAAAACGCTGACATAGAAGGCGCCATAGCACTAGGTACCGGCATTCCTTTTTGATTAATTGTTGTTGTTTCAGCGTGAGCTTGATGTATGCAAACAAGTAAACAAAGTGTGATTAAGACTCCGACTAAAATTTTCATTCAAATTATCACTTATAATCTTAGCCCATTTCTGAGCATCTTTTTCTGTAATCCTATAGGTGTAATCTACAGGGGCTTCAAATATTTTATCAGTATCTTTATACTGACTTGATTTAACTGTATCCATCCACACCAATATATCAGCATCTACAATGTGTCTATGTATAGCTCTTGGTGCTATGAAATCACTTACTACTAAATCATATTTATCAGACAAGTTTTTAATTCGATGTGCTTGTCTTAACCTTCCTGCGTCTGAGAAATCCCAGTCGTTGTATTGCTTACGGAGTTCATCCGCATTTAAATGCCTAGCGTTTAGGCTAACACTTAGTTCTTTAGCTAACGTTGTCTTACCAGAACCTGATAGTCCTATGATAAGGATTTGCATTTAGCTATGATCTCTTTAGATAGTTTAACATCCAAATCTCTTTTATTTATAGTAGGTCTTATATCATGTTGACCTAGCATTCCGTAGACTTCATCATTTTCAGGATGCTTGTTTACTATATTATTAAAGTCATGTTCAAAAGACTCTAACTCACAAAATTCATATATCGTATTTATTGTAGACTTAGTATTATTTAATAAGTCATCGTACTGCACAAATAAAAACTCGCCGTTGTTATTAGCTTTAGCCCACTTTACACCTTCATAAGAACGCATAATAGGTTCAGACCAAGTATCTAATAACCCTTCTTCAGGATCACCTTGATAATTATTAGCTTGTCTTAATGCAACAAAGGATCTAACAATTTCAATTAAAGGTCTTTCTAAAACTAAAACTTTTGGTTTATGCTCAAAGTATTTATTAAGCATCGCCATGTTATCAGGTAAAGTCCATGATCTACATTTGTCTATCACGGTTGATGCAGTTATATCTTTGTAGTAAATATTAGGAATATTTTTAATGAGTTCTATTCCAGTATTTAATCTATCAGATGCTATCAGTTGTTGGTTAGCTGTTCCTAATACAGAACATTGTGCATCCCACATTAACTGACATACTGCACTATTACCTTCTGCGTGGATCTCAGGATTCTGTGACAATATAGCACTTAATAATGTCGATCCTGTTCGGGGTAGTCCACTTAACCCCATAAAGTTTTTTATCATCTAGCTAGTCTATACTAGCTTTTTTTATATGTCAAATTAGAATTCTACGACTACAACGCCACCAGCACCTGCGCCACCTGCGCCATTAGCACGACCGCCTCCGCCTCCGCCACCATAGTTTCCTCCAGCAGAACCAGCAGTATTATTTGGATAATAAGAGCCACCACCACCGCCACCACCAAAAAGTGATCCGCCCCCAGTTCCACCACCCGTTTGATTTGCACCTGGGTTACCTACTCCAAGCTCCCCATCTGAACCTTTAAATAGTAATGTACCCGCAGAACCCGCCCCAGCAACTCCACCTCTCGCTGGGCCGCCGCCGGAACCACCAGTACCAGTACTACCGCCAGTAGCTGAAGCTAAAGAAGCAAAAGATGATGTTCCACCTGCAGCACCAACAGTCACAGCATAAGGTGTTGAAGCTGTAACAGGTCCAACATAAATAGCCCCACCTCCGCCACCGCCACCACCGGCACCAGCATTAGGTGCACCTGCGCCAGGGCCACCAGCACCTCCGCCTCCCACAACTGTAACTTTAATTCTTGTTGTAGTAGAAGGTGTTGTGAATGTACCAGGTGAAGCGTAGACTGTCATGTTTGAGAAGCCACCAGCTGCAGCTGCAGCACTTGTCCATGTTGTACCGTTTGAAGTTAAGACATTACCTGGTGACCCTGCAGCCACTAAGTTAACAGCGCTTGTACCAGCACCTATTAGTACAGAGCCAGAAGTTAACGCTGCAGCGCCCGTACCCCCATCTGCCACCACGAGAGGCGTTGTTAAATCAATTGCGGGGGAGGTTATCCCTGTGGTTCCGTCTATGGTAACTGCCATGTTCTACTCCTAAATAAATATTATAGTGCTGCGATTTGGGATTGTAATGCTGCTAGTTGAGCCGCGAGTTCTTCTTTAGTAGGTGCAGCTGGTGCTTCTACAACCACAACTGGATTAGCTTTAATAAGCTGGTCACTTGGGTCATACCAGAATTGATCTGCTACTACATTGTCAGCACAGTCAACCCACATAAGGCCAGCACCCACTTCAAATGTGTTAGCTGCGTCCTCTACTTGAGCTACTCTGTAACCTGATTCTCTAGGTTCAACTG